>Ga0123356_10005941_pt1 | contig 12391 bp, 11 predicted proteins | sample TergutEmb28metaG_2_FD_92546 | JGI IMG/M metagenome (GOLD analysis project Ga0123356, IMG submission 92546) | Embiratermes neotenicus P3 segment gut microbial communities from Petit-Saut dam, French Guiana - Emb289 P3 | ecosystem: Host-associated > Arthropoda: Insects > Digestive system > Gut ... | reverse complement strand
TGTTGAGCTGCTTGATACACCCGGTGTCCTGTGGCCGAAGTTTAAGGATCAAACTGTAGCGGAAAACCTTGCCTTCACCGGAGCGATACGCGACGCTGTTATAGACGTGGAAGCATTAGCGGCAAATTTAATGCTAAGGCTGAATGCGTGGTATCCTGAACGACTGGCTGCGCGATATAGGATAGATGCGGGAGCTGATTTGAGCGGATTTGATTTACTCGAGCTTGCCGCTGTAAAGCGCGGTTTCCTTGTTCAAGGTGGCGGATGTGACACTGAGCGTATGGCTGCCATATTGCTTGATGAGTTCCGGGGAGGTAAACTGGGAAGGATAACACTGGAGCATGTGGGTGATTGAGGAGGAAGTGCGGAACGAAGGGTTTTTGTGCATTTGCGGAGTTGATGAAGCAGGCAGAGGTCCGCTGGCGGGACCCGTGTACGCTGCCGCTGTAATTTTGCCATTCAGAATTAACATTGCGGGTATAAATGACTCAAAAAAACTGTCAGAAAATAAACGGGATGAACTATTCGTGAAAATCACCGAATCATCGGAAGCGTATTCAATTGCGTCAGCGAGTCATGAGGAGGTTGACGAATTGAATATACAAAATGCAACATTTTTAGCGATGAACCGTGCAATAAATACACTCACTATAGAGCCTTCAATTGCTTTAATTGACGGGAACCGAAACTCCGGCATAAGAATAAGCAGCAGATGCATAATCGGTGGAGACGGAAAGTCCGCGTCAATAGCAGCCGCATCAATACTTGCAAAGGTGAGCAGGGACAGATATATGATTGATATGGCTGAAAAATACCCTCAATATGGATTCGAGAATCATAAGGGTTACGGAACGAAGCTTCATTATGAAAGGCTGCGGGAGTACGGGCTGTCTGCGATTCATAGAGTTTCGTTTTTAAAGAGGTTGCATTAATAAGGGTGTGTATATATGAATTCCAGACGGATCGGGAAGTGGGGCGAGGGTGTTGCCCTGGATTATTTGAGCAGAAAGAACTATACAACTGTTGCAACAGGATTTCATTCGCGGTTCGGAGAAATAGACCTGATAGTAAAAAACGCTGAGTACCTTGTTTTTGTGGAAGTGAAAACAAGAAAAAACAATAATTTCGCATATGCAAGGGAGTATGTCAGTAAGGAAAAGCAAAGGAAAATTATTAAAACAGCAAACTACTGGCTTGCAAAACGGTCCACCGGGCTGCAGCCGCGTTTTGATGTTATCGAGGTTTATGCAAGGGATGGAGAGTACACGGTATCACCGGAGGTTAACCATATTGAGAACGCCTTCTGGATAAATTGATATATTCTCATCGAAAAGGAATGGTCAGCAGTATGCGTTATCAAAGCACCCGGGGTGACATAAAAAAAATATCAGGTGCGCAAGCAATAGTCTCCGGGCTTTCAAGTGACGGTGGATTATTTGTGCCGGAATCATTTCCGGGAATATCACTTAAAACTGTTACAGAGCTTGTACGGGAGTCCTATAGCAGTCGAGCGGCGTTTATTATGAGCTTGTTTCTTGACGATTTCAGCATTGAGGAACTTAGCGGATATACAAACGCAGCTTACAATGCAGAGCATCAATGCGGTTTTGACCGTGGTGATACGGCTCCGCTTCATGGGACGGACAGAAGCACTTTTTTTCTTGAGCTTTGGCACGGTCCGACTTGTGCTTTTAAGGACATGGCATTACAGGTAATGCCGAAATTACTCACGGCATCGCTTGAAAAGACCGGTGAAAAACGGGATGTTTGTATACTTGTAGCGACATCCGGGGATACGGGAAAAGCGGCGCTTGAAGGGTTTCGTAATATCCACGGCACAACGATAATAGTTTTTTACCCGCACCGGGGCGTATCGGATGTTCAGAAGTTGCAAATGGTATCTCAGGATGGAACGAATGTGAACGTTATAGCTGTCGACGGAAATTTTGATGACGCTCAAACCGGGGTAAAAGTTATTTTCAATGACGAAGAATTACGCACAAAATTAAGCGACAGCGGTTATTTTCTCTCGTCCGCCAACTCAATAAATTGGGGGCGGCTCGTTCCTCAAGTGGCTTATTATTTCTCGGCCTATTGCGATTTAATCAAATACGGCAAGATAAATATCGGCGAGAAAATTAACTTCTGCGTTCCGACAGGCAATTTCGGTAATATCCTGGCTGCTTATTATGCGGAACGAATGGGCCTGCCTATAAATAAGCTTATTTGCGCCTCCAACCGGAATGATGTTCTGACGCAATTTATTAACACAGGGGTTTACGACAAAAACAGACCGTTTTATACAACTGTTTCACCTTCTATGGATATTCTTGTTTCCAGTAATCTTGAAAGATTATTGTTCGAATTATCAGATAAAGACGGTAAAACCGTTGCATCATACATGTCCGCGCTCGCTGCTGATGGGTTTTATAATGTTCCTGAAGCTGCAGGCGCCGAACTGAAGCGGATTTTTGCCTCCGGGCAGTGTTCTGAAGAAGATACATCAAAAACAATAGGCGATATTTTTAATCGATACGGATATCTGACAGACACACATACTGCTGTAGCATATAAGGTCCTGAGCGATTACAGGGCAATTACAGGAGACGGCACAACTGCTGTTGTTGTTTCAACCGCGAGTCCGTTTAAGTTTTGTGAATCGGTTCTGGAAGCCCTCGGGCTGCCGCATAACAGCAGCGGCGTTGAGCTTATTGACGCGCTGAGCAGGGCAACAGGTGTGCCGGTACCCGCACCGCTTGCGGAATTAAAAAGCAAATCGCCACGCTTTTGCAAATTGGTCGCAACGGGCGGGATGAAAAAAGCCGTATTGGATTTTCTCGGAGGGCGGTAGCTTTGGGTCTATATGTAATTGGGGATTTACACCTCTCATTTGGTACCGATAAACCAATGGACAAGTTTGGTGGCGGTTGGGTTAACTACGTTGAAAAAATCAAAGCCGGATTCCAGATGCTTACTTCGGAGGATATATGCGTGTTGTGCGGAGATATATCGTGGGGTATGAATTTGGATGAAAGCCTGAAGGATTTTCTATTCATTAACAGCCTGCCGGGCAGGAAAATTCTTATTAAGGGGAATCATGATTACTGGTGGTGTACTGTATCCAGGATGAAAGCATATTTTGAATCAAACAATATAGATAGTTTAGATATTTTACATAACAATTGCTACCATTATAACGGGGTAGCAATATGCGGAACCCGCGGCTGGTTTTCTGATGAAGAGTTGAGCAAAGAGCAGAACGAGAAAATAATTGTAAGAGAAGCAATGCGGTTGCGTACATCGTTAAAAGCAGCGGAGGGTAGTGACAGAAAGCTGTGTTTTTTACACTATCCGCCACGCTTCAAGAATACAGTGTGCCATGAAATGGTATCGGCAATGGATGAGTTTAAGGTAATGAGTTGCTTTTACGGGCATCTGCATGGAGAAGGGCATCGCCTCGCGATACGGGGAGTGGTTGAGGGGATAGAGTATAGTCTGGTTTCGGCTGATTATGTCGATTTCATTCCACAGAGGATTATGTAGATATGAGAAATAATGACGGGAAAGCCGGTATAATAATGATATTATTGGGTGTAATTATTTTAGTTGCACTTATACCGTGGTATTTAATGTTATCGAGGTTTCTTAATCCTGACAGCATCACAGAACCGCCGGTTACTCAAACAGAATCACCCGGTGAAGCCGAAGAGCCGTTGCCTGATGATGAAGCACCGCTGCCTGAGTATGAACCTGAACCGATACCGGAAGATGAACCGGAGCCGGATATCCCGATTGAGGATACAATCGTAGAAATCAGAACCTATCATCCGGGGTTATTTGAAGAGCTTAACGAAACAGCGCGCAGTTACAATGCGGTATCCGTCAGCCTTGTGGGGTATGACGGTAAAACCGGAGAGTATTTTACATATGAGTTCGGGTATGCTGATACCGGCGATAGAAGGCGTGTCGATGTTGATACTAAGTTCCGCGTCGCATCACTTGCAAAGCTGACGACGGTTATATGTGCCATGATTCTTGCGGATGAAGGCTTAATTGATTTAGACACAGATATATCTGTTTATTTAGGGTATGAGGTCAAGAACCCAAATTACCCGCAAGTGCCTATAACGACAAGGATGCTAATGCAGCACACATCATCGGTTTTTGACTCCGGAGCATTTCAGTTATCGCGCGACAGGAATACAAGCGAATCGTTGCGATACTTACTGGAAGAAAGCTCATCATCGGAGAGGGGTTCATCATTCAGAAGAAGTAATCAACCTGGTGCCGTCTTTGAGTATTCAAACTTCGGATACTCCGTCATTGGAGCTATATGTGAGAATGTAGCCGGGAAAACGCTTGACTCATTCGCCCGTGAGGCTCTTTTCGACCCGCTTGATATCGATGCCGGATATGTTCCGGGCAACATGATCGATACTGACAACATTGCTGTTATATACAATGAAAGGCACGCGGTATCCAGATCTTTGCAATCGCAACTCAGTATTGCAGAATCAGATGTGCTGGGTCATGACTTGCATCTTGCGCAAGGCAATCTCACAATCAGCATTCTTGATTATTCTAAAATACTCACAATGCTTGGGAATGGCGGCACTCTACACGGAGTCAGGATACTGTCGCAGGATGCTGTACGTGCCATAAACAATGCAAATGTTGAAGGGGTTGCATATATGCAGGGGCTGGCAACACGGCACTCTGTAGGGGGAATCATACCGGACATTGGTTTTTACTGGCACTCAGGCAGTGCGTACGGTACTTTCTCTCAATATATTTACAGCACCGAGGATAATACAAACAGAGGTGTCGTCGTGGTATCAACGGGAGCTATTACAGGTCGCGATTCCAGCGGGATGGCAAGCGTGTGCATAGACTTAACAGCTCTGGCATGGACAGGTCTTGGCTTTACAGGCGACAGTGAAGAGCAGAGTGAAGCCGATTAAATCTGCGTAAGCGGCTAAAATTAACTGAATAATTCATAATGTTGTTACTTTATACACATTATGAATATTGTGTTAGCGACCCTGATTCATCCGGGTCGCTATCTTGTGTCCAAAATACAGTACAGGCACAATATATAGTATAGTTAGTGATTGCAAGGCTTTGTGCTTATTTAACAGGAAAATTATTTATTAATATTCTTGTTTTTATCTTGACATTTATACAATGGTAGAGTATAATCTGGTGCATACAAGTGGTGAATAATGGTGGAAAGTGTTGAATAAACCCACACAATATAGAAAGGGGGTAAGCTATGACCAATACTTATGAACATAAAATCGATGCCAAGGGTCGTGTGTTTATCCCTTCGACTTTGCGTGATGAGCTTGGAGATGTGTTTCATGTGACCATCTCTGTTGAAAACTGCCTGACTGCATACTCAAATGACAGTTGGGAGTATTTTCTTGAAAAGGTCCGGGCGATGCCGATACGTAAACAGCCCAAGATGCGTCCGTTCTTTTCAAACGCAGCAAGATGCGAACTGGACAGTCAAGGGCGGTTTCTTCTTCCCCAAAAGCTGCGTGACAGAATAGGTTTGCGCAAAGATGTTACGGTTGTGGGTTCGGGGACATTTGTGCAATTTTGGGACACCGAAACATTCAGGCGTGTTGCCGAACAGGAATCATCTCCCGAGAACCTTGCGAGCGTCATGGACGAGCTTGATTTTTAAAGTGGTGTGCCTATGGAACATGTACCGGTATTGCTGCGTGAGAGTATAGAAGGATTAAATATAAATCCGGACGGCACATATTTAGATGGTACACTCGGTCGTGCGGGTCATGCGAAAGAGATATTAAAAAGACTCTCCGGCGGACGATTAGTGGCAATAGACCGCGATGCAGATGCAATATATGAAGCAAGAGCGCTTTTATCGGAGTATGAGGATAAAACCCTTTTTATTCATGGCAACTTCAGGTACGTAAAAGCGATGCTGGATGAGAACGGAATAAAAACAGTTGACGGAATGCTTTTCGACCTTGGAGTTTCATCGCCGCAGTTGGATGATAAAAATCGCGGGTTTTCGTATAAGCAAAATGCCCGTCTTGATATGCGGATGGACAGGAATGAGTCTTTGACGGCATTTGAGGTGGTAAACAATTGGTCTGAGGAAAAGCTTCGCGAGATATTTTTTAAGTATGGCGAAGAACGGCATTCAAAAATAATAGCGCGGGAAATAATAAAAAAACGTACCTATGCGCCGATAGACACAACATACCAATTGAATGATATCATAATCGCGGCAATACCCGCCAAGGCAAGGCGTGAGGCTCAACATCCGTCTAAGCGTTGTTTTCAGGCAATAAGAATGACTGTTAATGATGAACTTGACTCAATATCAGACATGCTTACCACAGCACCGTCGCTGTTGAATCCGGAAGGACGGCTTTGTATTATAACCTTCCACTCGCTTGAGGACCGACTCGTGAAAAAAGCCTTTTACAACGGCGCAAAAGGATGCATTTGCCCAAAGGATATTCCGGTTTGCGTTTGCAAGCTGGCTCCAACCTTAAAGCTTATAACGCGCAAACCCCTGACAGCAGATATTAATGAATCAACCGGAAATCCCCGCGCAAGAAGTGCCAAGCTGAGAATTGCTGAACGCCTGTCATAGATTATTGAAAGGAGACCGGTCATGGATGCGAACACAAGAGCGTTAAACTTTTATACATATGGCACGGCAGCTCCGACAATAAAGGATATGGTAGCAGCGGAAGAAAGGCGGGTGGAAACACCTCAGGCGCAACCTTCTGTTGCAAAAGAGCGGATTCGCAAAGCAGAGAGAGTAAAAGCTGCCGCAGAGTCGAGAGCAGTTCCGGGCATATCTGTCTTTTCGGTGCTGGGTACAGCATTTGTGTCGATTCTTATGGTATTTGTAGTATTGGCTCAGATTAACTACAACGAGACTGCGGGTGAAACGGTCAGATTAAGCATGCAGTTGAGTGAGCTTGCAGAGAAGCATAGATCGCTTGAGCTTGCTTTTGAAAGAGTGATAGATATAAAGGAAGTTGAACGCTTTGCAAGAGACGAGCTTGGGATGTCCAGGCCGGATGCCGGACAAATAATAGTTATAAACTCGGCGCCGCGGGATACGGCAATGATTATCAATAACGGGCCGGAACGCGGGATACAGGGATTTGGCGAATTTTTAAGATCGCTTACAGACTACTTCAGGTGACAAAACTATAGCGGAGAAAAGGGATGGAGTCCAGAATCCTGCGTTGATGCAGAAAAGAAAGGAATTCTCACATGTCAGGTGGAATTCGAACCGGTTCAAAAAGCAGAAATCGTCAGGTAACCGGTACCGGCTTAAAGACCGGAGCCGGCGTGAGGGTCGGCAGCAGTAAAAATGATCAGCGATTAAGCAGGGCGTTACTCGTCCGCACACTGTTCCTGTTGGCGGTGTGCGGCGTTGCTGCGTTTGTGGTCCTCGCTGTGAGGTTGTATGATGTTCAAATTATTAACAGTTCATATTATGAGTCGCGTACATTGAGCGGTCAATTGCGCGAGACTACGATTGAGGCAAATCGCGGAACAATCTACGATGTCAACGGGAAAATTCTTGCAATGAGCGGACCCGTAGAAAACGTATTTATAAGTCCGCTCGAGCTTTCGCTGGAGGAACAGGATATCCGTTTCATAGCAGAGGGGTTGTCATACATTCTTGGTGTTGAGTATGGCGGCATCATCGAAAAAGCAGGGCGAAGTTCGTCGCAGTATCAGGTAATCAAGCACAGGGTTAACAGTAATGAGGCCGAGCGCGTACGGGAGTTTATCAACGAATACAGTTTAAGGGGAATACATTTTGAGCCGGCTTCGCAGCGTTACTATCCAAACGATGTCCTTGCAAGTCAGGTTCTCGGATTTGTGGGGACAGATAATATCGGGCTTGACGGAATCGAACAGCGCTTTAACAGTCAGCTTACAGGGGTCAGCGGAAGGATGATCAGGCTTACCAATGCAAGGGGAACCGATTTACTGCTCGCGGGCTTCAGCGATTATTATGATGCAAAGGACGGAAATGATATAACACTGACCTTAAATATGTCTGTGCAGTATTACGTAGAGAAGCATCTGGCGCAAGCTATAATTGACTATGACATTTTAGGCGGAGCGATGTGCATTGCCATAAATCCAAAGACGGGTGAAGTTCTTGCGATTGCCAACTATCCCAACTTTGATCCAAATAATTTCTTAAGAATCAGCGATACAGAAATGGAAAGGCTCAGCTATATTGAGAATGAAGAGGAATATATGGAGGCGTTCCGTAATGCTCAGTATCGTCAATGGCGAAATAAATCACTGGCAGATTCATACGAACCCGGTTCGGTATTTAAAATTCTGACTTTTGCAATGGCTCTTGAAGAAAATGCCGCAAACCTGAACAGCACCTTCTACTGCGACGGCTCGATCGATGTGCGCGTACATGATGATGTATCGGAGAGGAACTGCTGGAAGAGGTGGGGGCATGGTACTATGTCGCTTAGTGCTGCGATGAATAACTCTTGTAATATTGCGTGTGTTGAGCTGGGTTTAAGAATCGGCGCTGAAGATTTTTATAAATATGTTGATGCCTTTGGCATGTTTGGCAGAACCGGGCTTGATAACAGGGTGGAAGGGCGAAGCCTGTGGTGGGATGAAAGTGTTTTCTTTGACAGAAGGAATCAAACTCAATTGGCTTCGGCTTCATTTGGTCAGACATTCAAAATAACCCCGATTCAAATGATTACGGCTGCGGCGGCAACCGTTAACGGCGGGTATTTAATGCAGCCGCACATAGTAAAGCAAATTACCGACAGTGACGGAAATATAATTGAAGCGTTTGAACCGACTATACTCCGTCAGGTCATCAGTTCCGATACATCGGCGATTATGCGTTCAATGCTTGAAGATGTTGTTAACGTCGGTACCGGTATAAACGCACAAGTAAGAGGGTACAGAATCGGAGGAAAGACAGGTACATCAGAGAATACGGAGCAATTGGCTCTCCGGGCTGAGGATGATACATCATTAAAGGACTATATTGTGTCGTTTATCGGTTTTGCTCCGGCGGACGACCCGGAAATAATGATATTGCTGCTTTTGGACACTCCAAGTCACGATACGGGTATTTACATTAGCGGCGGCTCCATTGCCGCGCCCGTCGTAGGCAGAATGCTTGAGGATATCCTGCCTATGAGTCTCGGAATAATGCCGGAGTATTCAGATGACGATCTTAAGGATATCAACCTTCATGTCCCCAGAATCACAGGATGGGAGTTGGAGGATGCAGTCCGGATACTCGAAGAACAGGGATATGAATATACGGTTGTTGGCGAAGGAAGCACCGTAACTGCTCAGCTCCCGGCACGAAATGCATATGTTGCTTCCGGCACTAAGGTCATTATGTACGTAGGTGCGGAAGTTCCAAAGCATCAAGTGATTGTGCCAAACTTGTCAGGGATGACCTATGTACAGGCACGACAAGCATTGGAAGAGCGCGGATTGTTTATAAGAACAGGCGGAGCGCCAAAATCCGATAGGGATGCGTTAGTATCAGTTCAATCAATTGCGGAGGGTCGGGAGGTTTTGTTCGGGTCAATTGTAGAAGTGACTTTAATGAATGCGCAAATTGTTGAGCAGAGGATGAACTGATGATACTTAAAGATCTTATTATAGATATTGATGCTGATGAAGTTAAAGCAGATATTGAAATTAATATAACCGGAATCAGTTATGATACGAGAGTGATTCGCAACGGGGAGTTGTTCGTCGCTATCGAGGGGTACGAAACTGACGGGCATAATTATATTGAAGAAGCTGTGCGGAAGGGTGCTGCATGTGTATTGTGCGAGAAAGCGCCGGGCATCCGGATTCCATACATTATAACCGGAGATTCACGCAAAGCCCTCTCTGTTGTTTCGGCAACGTGGTTCGGGCATCCTGCGGCAAAGCTTAAGCTTATTGGAGTGACCGGCACCAACGGCAAAACCAGCGTCACAAACCTGATAAAGTATATTATTGAAAAATGCTCGGGCAACAAAGTCGGATTAATCGGCACAAACGGCAACTTCATCGGCGAAAGAGAGCTTTCGACTGCGCATACAACACCGGAATCGTATGAAATGCAAAAGCTGCTTGACAAAATGGTTTTTGAAGGCTGCAAGTACGTAATTATGGAGGTCTCATCCCACGCGCTTTACTTAAGCAGGGTGCATGGAATCGAATATGATATCGGTGTTTATACAAATCTGTCTCCGGATCACCTGGATTTTCATGGCTCTATGGAGGAGTATGCGAAAGCAAAATCCATTCTGTTCCATAACTGCAGGAAGTCAGTAATTAATACAGATGACAAATATGGTGCTTTGATGATAAGCAGTGCTGCCGGTTTAGTTACCACTTACGCAATTAATGACAGTGAGGCGGATTTTACCGGTGAGAATATAACCCTGCAGGGTGACGGGATTGAGTTCTGCGTAGTCTTTGACAATGGCCGCACCAAGCTGGAGCTCCCTATACCCGGAATGTTTTCGGTATATAATACTCTTGCATCGATTGCGACAACAGTACAATCGGGATTTGATATAAACCACATTGCACCGTTATTGCAATCATATGCGGGTGTTAAGGGAAGAGCGGAGGTTGTTCCGACAGGTCACGATTACACTGTTTTGATTGATTATGCGCATACACCTGATGCGTTAAAAAACATAATTGATGCTGTTCGCGGATTTGCAAAAGGACGGGTGATTACTGTTTTCGGATGCGGCGGAGACAGAGATAAGGCAAAGAGACCGCTGATGGGACGGGTAGCCGCAGAGTTGTCAGATTATACGGTTATTACGTCTGATAATCCCCGCACGGAAGAACCTGATGCAATAATAAACGATATTCTTGCCGGGCTAGCGGATGCTGTCAAAACATATAAAGTAATTGAAAACAGACAGGAAGCGATTTGTTGGGCGCTTGACAGTCTTAACACAGGTGATGTGCTGATTGTCGCGGGTAAAGGCCATGAGACATATCAGATTATAGGTAAAGAGAAGATTCATTTTGATGACAGAGAAGTAGTGGCGGAACACATTAAACAAATGCGCATTAACAGCCGCAAACAGGAAACAGAGAGCTTAAACCGATCATAGAATTATTTGAGGAAGAAAATGGTTATGCAATTGATACTATCGTTTTTAATATCACTAGTGGTTTCGATAATTGCCGGGTTGTTTATAATACCTGCGCTGCGGCATATGAAAGCCGGTCAAAGTATTCAAGAAGACGGACCGGTTTGGCATAATATAAAGCAGGGAACACCGACAATGGGCGGCATAATATTCATTTCCGGAATTATAGTTGCGTGTATAACCATTGGTTTTGATGAAATGAGGGCAGGTAATTATTCACTCTTATTTGTACTGGGTTTTGCGTTGATTTATGCGATGATAGGCTTTATTGACGATTATGAAAAGCTGAAAAAAAAGCAAAACCTAGGGTTAACGGCAAAGCATAAGTTTGCGCTGCAATTGATGGCGGCCGTTGCGTTTGTTTTGATTATGCAGTTTACCGGCAATCTAACCACGGATCTTTATATACCGTTTGCGAACATTTCAGTTGAAATACCGGGGTTTTTATACTATATTTTTGCCTCCTTTGTGATTGTCGGAACAGTCAACTCTGTAAATATAACCGATGGCACCGACGGTCTGTCATCAGGCGTGACTATTCCGGTGGCAGCGGCGTTTACGATGGTTGCGTTATTATGGAATGACACAGCCAACGGGATAATGTCGGCTGCTGTTGCAGGAGGATTGATTGGCTTCCTGTTTTTCAACTTTTATCCGGCAAAAGTATTTATGGGTGATACAGGCTCTTTGTTCCTCGGAGGCGCAGTATGCGCGCTTGCTTTTTCGATGGATATGCCGTTGATTCTTGTAACGCTCGGTTTTGTGTACTTCATTGAAACAATATCTGTCATTATACAAGTGACATACTTTAAGCTTACAAAAGGAAAACGTGTATTTAAAATGGCTCCGCTTCATCATCATTTTGAAATGTGCGGGTGGAGCGAGTATAAGGTCTTTGCCGTTTTCACAACCGTATCAGTTGGTTTCGCGATATTATCGTACTTTGGCGTATATCAAAGGTATTTATAACAGGCGGTGCTGATTAAAAGAACAGGACCCCGGCTTTGGAGAGATGCATGAGTAAGAAGCAGGTAATTGAAAGCGTTGATGAATTTAATGATTACGACAGCCCGCAGGTGAGCTTTGATTCCGGAAGCCTGCTTGACTGGAATGAGCGTGATTTGTCGACAGAGCTTATAGATACCGGGAAAAGAAGTCCGGGTATCGATAAGCCGTTTCTTGTGATAACTCTTGTAATACTTCTGATTGGT
>Ga0123356_10005940_pt1 | contig 12391 bp, 12 predicted proteins | sample TergutEmb28metaG_2_FD_92546 | JGI IMG/M metagenome (GOLD analysis project Ga0123356, IMG submission 92546) | Embiratermes neotenicus P3 segment gut microbial communities from Petit-Saut dam, French Guiana - Emb289 P3 | ecosystem: Host-associated > Arthropoda: Insects > Digestive system > Gut ... | reverse complement strand
CAGCCTGTCTTTAACTTCGTTCCATAAAGCGGCTTTTTTAAGCGAAGTTTCTACAATGTCAGCAAGCACTCTCTTGTCCCTTATCCCCTGCATTCGCTGACCGTACGCCACATTGTCAAACACGGTCATGTTAAACGGGTTTGGTTTTTGGAATACCATCCCTACCCGCTTGCGCAGATCAGTCACATCCATAGCTCCATAAAGGTCTTGTCCGTCAATTAAAACCTGGCCTGTTAAACGGCATGAAGGAATCAAGTCGTTCATGCGGTTTAATACCCTGATAAAAGTTGATTTTCCGCAGCCGGAAGGACCGATGCAAGCTGCGACATCTCCTCTATTTATAGAAAAATTGACATTGATAAGCGCCTGAAAATCGCCGTAGAAAAGATCAAGGTTTTGTACATCTATTTTTTTATTCATATAACTTCTCCAAGTTTCTTTCTAAAGCTATGTGTTAATATTTTTGTCGTTGTGTTGATAATCACAACGAGGATAACCAATACAGAAGCTGTTGCAAATGCGATACCAAAATCTTCAGGCCGCACCGCTTCTGTTGTTAAATAAAAAAGATGTATTGTAAGAGTTCTGCCGGATTCAAAAATACTGCGCGGCAAATTTTTTGAAAGACCGACTGTAAGCAATACAGGAGCTGACTCACCGATAACCCTGCCAATAGCAAGGATGACCGAAGTTAAAATTCCCGGAAGCGCAGACGGCAAAACTACATGGACTGTGGTTTGCAGTTTTGTCGCACCCAGCGCAAGCGAGCCCTCCCGGAATGAATCGGGAATGGATTTAAGCGATTCTTCTGTAGTTCTAATAATTACCGGCAGAATCATTATGCTTAATGTAAAACCTCCGGCGATAATCGACTGACCGAAGTTTAACATACGGGAAAACACGATAAGTCCAAAAAGACCGTATATAATAGAAGGAATACCTGCAAGGGTTTCAATCGCAAGCCGCAAGAGTCTGATAATTTTTGAATTTCCGGAATATTCGTTTAAGAAAATAGCAGTAGCCAAACCAACCGGAAGGGCAACAGCGATTGAAACCATCACAACATAAAGAGTAGTTACAATCATTGGAAGAATACCTGTTTCCACACTGGTAAGGAATGTCCAATTAAGAAAACCCGCCTGCGAACGGAAAATGTAAACCAATACAAACAACAAAGCGGCAATAACTCCTGCCATCGCCGCCGCCATGACAATATATAACAAACCATCAATAATTTTTCTCTTTTTTATAAGCATCATAACCCCTGCTCAATCTTTCGTCTGTACCACAAAATCAAGCTGTTAAGGATCAAAATGATCGTAAACAGCGTTACGCCAATTGAAAACAACATCTCGCTGTGCCTGCCCGAGGCATAACCCATTTCCATGGCAATTGTAGCTGTCAGCGTTCTAACGCTTTCCAATGGATTAATCGTAAGATGAGGTGAATTACCCGCTACAAGAATAACTGCCATGGTTTCGCCCACTGCCCGCGAAATTCCCAGAATAATACCGGCAATAACTCCCGAATTGGCATGGGGCAATACAACCCTCCAGGATGTCTGCATTTTACTTGCGCCAAGGGCAAGGCTTGCTTCACGAACCGACAATGGTACTGCGCGCAGAGAAGTTTCTGCGATTGTGATTACTGTCGGCAGTATCATCAAAGCCAGTACGATTATGGCGGAAAGGAGAGTGTTGCCGGATGGTATACCGAAAACATTTTTTACAAACGGAACTATTACCATAAGACCGAAAAATCCATAAACTACAGAAGGAATCCCTGCAAGCAGTTCAACGCCGGAGCGCAGGATAGATGCGGGTTTTGGTTTTAAAAATTCCGCCATAAAGAGCGCGCATAATAATGCAATAGGAACTCCAAGAAGAATCGCGCCAAAACTTGCAACTAAAGTTCCGATGATCATCGGTAATATGCCGAAAGTTTTATCCCTGCTTGGACGCCATTGAAGACCGCTTAAAAAACTCCAAAAGTTGTACGGCGGTTCGGGAAGAATAACGTGTATTCTTTTTTGCAGTGCGGTTATATTACCCGGCCAACTAATCGTATATACATAACTTTCAGGATATGTAATATCAACTTCGCTGTTATAAACAAATGAAATCATTTTTTGAGGATCTTTTTCTTTATTATCAATTTTTATTTCCAGAATATTTTCGATAAAAACATCCTGAAAATCATCTTCACCTTCACCTGTCTGCAATAATTCCCACGACGGGAAACTAATTAAAATAAAATCCTTGTTCTGCGGAATATCAATAAAGGTACTGTGATTAAGATAATTTTCGCCGTTAACGGTTATATCATCTATCCTTTGGGCAACCAATCGAATACCTGAATATGTAGAAGTAAAAAACGGCATACTGCCTTGAGTAAAAACAAACAGTAAAATTGCTCCCAATGCAAGAACAGAAAAGAGAGCTACCACTTTGAATAAATGTTTAAAAAAGATATCCGTTATTTTGCGCGCAGACAAACGAGTCATGATAACCTCAATCTCACCTGGGTGAAATATAACCCCTTTCTGCTACGATAGCCTGACCTGCTGGACTGAGTATCCATTGAACAAATGCTGCGCTTTCAAGATGCACATTGTTTCCGGTCAGAACGATAAAGGGGCGCGCTATTCTATAGGTACCGCGCTGAACATTTGCGGCAGTCGGCGTTACTCCGCCAACAGAAATTGCTTTGATAGTATCGTTTACTGAACCGAGTGAAATATAACCGATAGCATCCTGATTTTGCGCAACATTCGCAAGAATCGCACCGGTGCTTGTTAATTGATTTGCTGCAGCAAGCAGAAAACCCTGGAAACCTACCAGTTCTTCAAAAGCGCCTCTTGTGCCTGATCCTTCTTCGCGGCTGACAACAGCAATCGCTGCATCTCTGCCGCCAACCTGAATCCAGTTGGTAATACTGCCTGTATAAATGCCATGAATCTGTTGTATTGAAAGATTGGATACGGTATTGTTCCTGTTTATAACAACTGCAATGCCGTCAATTGCGATTACTTCGGTTCTCAGTCCTCTGCCCTGTTCTGCAGGCGTTAGCTCTCGGCTTGACATTCCAATCTGGTAAGTTATTCCCGCATTATTAATTCCATCGCCGGAACCGGTTCCGCTTATATTGATTCTGACACCGGGTCTGACATTCGAGTACTCTGCCTGGAGATATTCCATTACCGGCGTTACCGAAGTCGAACCGCCAACTTCGATTGTATAGGACGAAGAAGCTCTGCCCTGAAGCCCCGAACCTCTGGTACAAGCGCCTGCTAAAATAAGCGCTATTATTAACATAGAAATAATTTTGATCTTCATAATAAAAAAGTACTTTAGTTATGTTAAGAATTGATAAAATAAATGTTAAAATTTGGTTAGTTTGAGTATATGCGCCACAGGCGACGCATATACTCATGGGAAGGGGGGTTATCTTGGAGAAATATAACCTCTACTAGTAACAATACCCTGGCCTGCTGAGCCGAGTATCCAATCAATAAAAGCTATACTTTCGCTATGAACATTATTTCCGGTCATAACAATAAAAGGCCGCGCAATTTGATAAGCCCCGCGTGAAACATTTGCAACTGTTGGTGTTACTCCGTTTACAGAAAGGGCTTTGATTGTATCATTAACAGAGCCCAGCGAAATATATCCGATAGCATCCTGGTTCTGGGAAACATTCGCAAGAATTGCGCCGGTACTTGTCAATTGATTGGCTCCGGCGAGCAGCCTGCCCTGGAAGCGAACAATTTCTTCAAACGCGCCTCTTGTACCTGAACCTTCTTCGCGGCTGACAACTGCGATTGCGGCATTTCTTCCGCCAACCTGACTCCAGTTAGTAATTGTGCCGGTGTAAATGCCCTGAATCTGATCAACGGTTAAATTGGAAACAGCATTATTCCCATTTACAATAACTGCAATACCATCAATGGCAATTACTTCGGCTCTCAGTCCCCTGCCCTGTTCAGCAGGAGTAAGATCGCGGCTTGACATTCCAATCTGGTAGGTTACTCCCGCATTTGTTATGCCATCGCCTGAACCGGTTCCGCTGATATTAATCCTTACATTAGACCTGACATTTGCATATTCCGCCTGGAGAACTTCCATTAACGGGGTTACCGAAGTTGAACCGCCAATTTCGATTGTTACTGGCGCTGCAGCTGCAGGAGCCGCTGTTCCTGATTCCCGGTTTCCACCTGCAAATGCGCTTGCTAAAGCAAACATTACCATCAACATTGCAATAATTTTTATCTTCATAATTTACTCCTTCGTAAAAATATAAGAAAAATATAATAATGCTGTGTTAAGGATAGATGAATGAATTGTTAAATATCAGTTAAAAATACCTCTATCGCCGATCAGCAAATAAAGAACTATAAATATGCAGCCTGAATAAAACCTAATGATACATGGGCTGCCATCTGAAAATCGTATTCATCATCCATGAAAAGCGGTCTGATTTCTTCGTAACAATCCACAAATTTATCCAACTCCTCAATGGCAAAGGATTTTATGTTAAAATTTAACTTGAAAATATCCTTCGGTATCTTTTGACGTAATTCATATAAGATATGCTGGAGCATATTCTCGCTATAAACACTGCTATGGGGATAGCAAAAATAATCACAGATATAATGGGCTAACACCCCCAGATGAAACGAAAAAAGTTTTGGTCTTTTTTTTAACATTTCTATCTTCTTATGGATAAAATTTCTGGAATGCAGATGCTCATGGCGGCGCCAAAGGTATGACTGGCACAAATCGGGAAAAATATTTCCCAAAAGAAAAAGTCTCTCGTTTACATAACAGCCTAATTCTTTAAGTTCGCTGGAAATTTTTTTTCCAATTTTATGATGTAATCCTATTCTCATACTACCTCCCTTGTAGTAATCCTCTTCAGTTTATCTACGGAATATATATATAAAAGCACAACCCATTTTAATAAGAAAAAAGTTAAATGTTTGTTAATTATTCTTAATCAAATCTAAATAAACGATCAACAAAACCCTAACATTCACTTTTTATAAAAATTATCATAACAAAGTTTCCGCATGGCGGAAACAAAATCAGGAGGATTAAAATGAAAAAGAAAATTCTATTTGTGTTTGTTGCATTAGTACTTATTTTCCCGCCGCTGTTTGCAAGAGGAACTTCCGGGGAAAGAGCGCAAAATGCCGAAGGAGGGCAGGCAAAATACGTGTTTGTCTTTGTTGGAGACGGAATGTCAACAGCGCATGTCTCTGCTGTGGAGTATTTTTTGGCTTCAAAAGACAATTATAGAAACTATAATCTTAACCGTCTTAACTTTTCTCAGTTTCCGGTATTCGGTATGGCAAATACCCACGATTACGGTTCAATAATTACTGACTCAGCTTCTGCTGGCACTGCATTTGCCTCAGGCAAAAAAACATTATCAAGTATGATTAATGTTGATCCGAGAGACGGGAGAACACCTTATAAAACAATTGCCGAATACGCCAGAGAAGCGGGCATGAAAATTGGTATTGTATCAACTGTTACATTAACTCACGCGACACCTGCTGCCTATTACGCAAAGATTAACCACAGAAATAATACAGAAGGAAACGCAAATGAACCGGTAGGAATAGCGCAGCAGCTTGTAGAAAGCGGATTTGATTACTTTGGAGGCGGATGGATAGTAGCAGACAGCACCAATAACAACAGACATTTGGATAATGCAAGAAGATTAGGCTACACCGTTACCCGCACACCGGCTGAATTTAACGCATTGAACAGGAATAGCGGCAAAGTTATCGCACTTGCCGAAAGAGCGCAGGATTCAGGCGCAATGCATTATGAAATTGATCGCCGTCCAACAGACCTTTCTATTGTAGATTTTACCAGAAAGGGAATTGAACTATTGGAAAACCCAAATGGATTTTTCTTTATGGTAGAAGGCGGAAAGATTGATTGGGCAGGTCATGCCAATGATGCAGGTGCTGTTATACATGATATTCTCGCAATGGATGAAGCAGTAGGATTAGCGCTTGATTTTTATCGCAGGTATCCAAATGAAACTCTTATTATAGTAATTGGCGATCATGAAACAGGCGGCATGTCTCTTGGTTGGGCGGGAACACCAGGAATTCCTGCTGAACCTGCTGTGTCTGCGAATCTCGGAATGGGTTATTCAATGTATTTTGACAGAATAGCAAGACAGACAAGATCTTATGTTGCATTTGATGATGAAATAGTAGGACCCTATAAAATAAGAGTCCCTATCGCCCAAAGAAGGTTCGAAGATCTTTTCCCTGCCATTTTAGAATCTTTCGGCATTGATTTACGCCCTGCAAGCCTTAACATTTCAGAGTATCAAAAAAATCAGATTGAAATTGCTTTCAGGCGTTCAATGGAATTGCCGGTAGAAACGCCGCAGGAAGGATGGGCTGTATTTCATGGCAGCTATGAAGCATTAACTGTAAAATTAACTCATGTATTGAACCAGACCGCAGGCATTGGCTGGTCATCTTATTCTCACACAGCCACTCCTGTTCCCACGTATGCATTTGGCGTACATCAGGAATTATTTGCCGGTTACTATGACAATACGGAAATTTTCTTTATGTTGGCAAAAGCAATGGGTCTTCGCGTGCAAACACAAAGACAGTGATCTTTTTCTCCAAAAAAAGATATTTATTTAAAAAAGTAATTAAACGATTATCTTTTTTGGGTTCCTTTAAGACCATTTATGGTCAAGAATCCAAAAAAGATGTCGTTTTTTTATTGTTACTTCCCTTTTACTATAAACGGTAACATTTATGGATCCAAGGCGGCAAAAATAACGTTGCTTATTTCGCCCACAACCTGGTTTCCCAAATTCGGGTTGGGTACAGACGCCGTGTAGTCAAGTAATATAGAAAAAATGACAACTTGGCCATTTGGTAATTCCATAAAACCGGCAAGCGCATGGCGATGTCTCACTGTTGTAACATCGCCTACTCTTTGCATATTCATTGCGCCGCCGGTCTTTGCGTAAACATGACCTGCAGCTCTCGATTCCACAGAAATGCCCGACAGCGATCCATCTACTCCCAATATGGGAAGTGTGTTTTTAAACCGCTGGAAATACGGCTGCCGATAAACATGTGTTAAAAACCGCGTGAATGATTCAGGCGCGTATTCCATCGAGCCAATTACATTTGCGGGATCAACCATTGAATGAGGAACTACATCGGTTCTTTCAAACAATGTTTGCTGCATTTCAAGCCCTTTTTCGTTAGCATTCATGTGGTCGCCGCCTGCGATAGCGCCGATCAGATAATACCAAATTGCTGTGTGCGGGTTGGAGCTTAATTTTAGCATGGGTTTGAGCTGCGCATCCAACGGAGGAGAGACAAGCTCAGCAACAAGATTTTCCGGCGCATAAAAATGCGACAGCGCATCAAAATCCACACTCACATCTGTATTTGACTGAACCTCGATTCCCCGTTCGCGCAGTAGATCCGTCAAAACTATTTCCGCAAAGCGTGTTGGATCGAGAATGCGGAACGCTCGGAACGCGCCTGTACTGTTAATCGAAATTTCTCCTACGAGCTCAACTGAGCGTGTGCCGTTTGTATTAATCGTTTCGTTGGCAAACCTAAATGGATTTACACCCATATTAGCAGCACCTATTGTTCCCTGCGCGCCCGCATCGACGGTAATCACCTTATTGACAACAGTCAGGTACGAAGTTTCAGGAACCACGCGCAATTCGGCAGGCGCACCAACTCTATCCCCCGGTGTAATAACAATGTCAATGAGGTTATCGTTTATTACCATGGACGAAACCAAAAAAGCTCCGGTTCCACCCGCATCACAGATTTCTTCACGAAACAGCGAACTGTCGACACGAACGGAGCCTTCGATACGCTTTATGCCGTATGCGGCAATTTGATCTGCGATCATTCGCATCGAGCCAAGCGGGTCATCGGACACTGGTTTAGCGCCCGTTGCCATGTCATAAGTGTGATCCGGTAAAGGAAGACGCAATGTTCCGTCTTCACCTAAACGTCCGCCAATTAATAAGTCGCCGCTTGCCACCATGATTAAATCGCCATTAAGTACACCATTCTCAATATTTCCGGTTCGGTAAACCGGTGTACGAAAGCGGTAATCCACGCCGAGGTTTTCAATTGCAGTTCCAGCCGTGAATATTTTCATCGAAGATGCCGGCATGAAATATTGATCAGCGTTGTATGAAAAAATAGTCTCTCCTGTGGCAGGCGCGTAAAAATCCATACCCCAACGCGCTCCTTCAAACTCTGGTCGAGTCATAATCTCGTGCATTTTTTCGATTACTTCTGCCTCTGCTTTTTCAGTCAGTAAAGGGTTCGCCCAAGATGTGCTGCATGAAAAAGCAACAAAAGTCAAAACCATAAAAATAAACTTATTCAATGCTTTCATAACAAATCACTCCAAATAAAATTAAACGCTTTATTTTTAAAAATATGAGCACTTACATGAATATCTAATATTAATATAACTTTCATGCTTTTTATAATAAACATAATTTATATTATATCAACTTGTTCAATACATAGTTTGCCACGTCAAAAGAAATTTTATACCCGTGACACGCTATTGGGTAGGCAAATGGCTCTATTTCATCAGTTATATTATTGCCTTTAGCCGCTACACATGCATCGTTTATAGGGCATTTTTCACAACCTTTAACAAACCCCAGATTATTAACTTTGTTTAACAGCATCTGAATCATACCCGTAACAACGTTGCCTAAACATAATTTCTTATTACCTACAGCCGATGCGTACGGATAAACATCGCCGTTGACAGCAACTGAGTATACCAAATCACGCCGTACCCGCTTTTTGCTCAACCCAAATTTACCTAAACAGGCTTTTACCATGTCATCTATCTTGCCTATGAGAACTTTATCATCATCCTTTATCCACTGGATATACGTGTCTGCAATTTTAAAAAATTCTCTGCGCATAACCTCAATATGCTCGGCTTTCCAGGGTGACGAATAATCAATAAAAAAATTCATAGACTTAAAGCCCAAACTCCTTAGGTGTTGTACATTTTCATGCCATATACCTACATTGTTTACATCTATAACACTTGCAGACAATATTCCGTACTTATTAATAGCGTCCTTGCAGCGCGCGATATCCAAAACAGGCTCATTGTTCTCGTTAACCCTGTTAGTATCGTTCAACAAGCCATCATACGATATGCCTATCTTAATGCTATTTTTATCGGCATACTCTAAAAATTCTTCCGTTAATAACGTTCCATTGGTTATTACATCCAACAAAACCGGAAAACTTGATTTCTTTCGTATATATTCCGTAATGTGCTTTATGAGATCAAACTCTAATAAGGGTTCTCCGCCAAAAAACGTTACTGCGGCATAATCGCCGCACTCTCGCAATAAATAATCAACAGCCGCTTCAGCCACCTCGACCGGCATACGTCCGCTTCCGGGTGTCATAAAACAATACTTGCAGCGCATATTGCACTGCTCAGTCAAGTGCAAGGCTAAATTATTTATGTTCAAACTTACTTGACCTTTTCACACTCAACATTTGTACACTCACATTCATCCACCGTACAGCTATTAAACCACGCTCCTGCACCACCGCAAGAATTAAATAATCCCACCGAAATTACAATTACACTACCAGCTACAGCCAAGCGTTTTGCTAACGACTGTTTTTTAATTTCAACTTCCTTTGCATCGTAACTTTCTACATGTAAATCATTCATAAATAACAATATATCACATGTATTATTATTTTTCAATATCATTATGGCGAATTTTCTATTATTTTGTAAATTCTCAGGTATTTTTATTTATTTTACCCCGTATTCAAAAATTATTTTGTCTAACATTTAATTATACGAAGTGGCGGCGTACAGTATTTTTTACTTCTTATATTTTTTTACCAATATAAAAAACATATCCATAATACTGGTTATATTTTGAATACAACTCTTCCTCGTATTTATTTTCTGCAATATAAGCCTCAACGGTTTTATTTCCAGAATATTTTTCCAAAAGTACCTTGTCTGCTGCTTCTCGCGGAATAAAATAATTTTCCACCCAACATTTCTCAGGTAATGTAAATGCAGAAACAAAACTATAACCGACTTTTTGCATTATTGAAATATTAGACTCAATTGTATCTATACTACTGCCAGCATCTACCCAAAACTTTTCAATTTCGGCAGGGCGTTCATAAGTAAGCAATGAAGGGCACGTTACAGCAACATAACCATTCCTTTTGAGAAAGCCATGCCAATGGGCTAAACCTTTTTCAAAACCTATAACATCAATAGCCCCTTCTGACCAAATAAGGTCAAATTCCTCTTTTTGAAAAGAAAGATTATCAATTGAGCCAACAATACCATTTACTCTATTTTGGAGGTTTAATTTTTTTGCATTATCGTTAAAAATATTTATAAGATCAGGACAAATATCTAAGCCTACAATATTTCCACTAATATTTTTGGCAAGAACCATTGTTTGTCCACCAGTTCCACAAGCTAAATCTGCTACTCGAGAAATTTTATTAAGATTTTCCAAAAAACTTAATGCCTTAATAGTCATTTCTGGGCTGCCAGGTCCCTGCCGTTCCAATCCTGCATGAGTTTCAATAATTAAATCCATCATTGTCAGCTGATTATTTTCCACTATTTGCTCCTTTTTCCAATATTATATTAATTACTATCTTATTATTCAATACATCTTCCCTGAATTTAGCTGCCATTTCGCATAACGTATTATGTACGACAGTAATATAAATATATTATCCCTGACCCTACGATTTCCTTGACTAACAAGCGTATAATCTACCTTGCTCTACTCACCCACCCAGACGCATATTACAATGTCCGCGGATTTTCGCGGATTAACGCGGAGGTAATATGAAATTATTATATGAAGAAGAAACATACTTAATTATTGGGGCTGCTATGGCTGTCCATCAAGAGTTAGAGCATGGTTTTTTGGAAGCTGTATATCAAGAAGCACTGGAATAAAATAATCATAAATGAAAATTCCGCGAAGTGGCAGCTGCTACATATGTGTGACCAAAATTATTTATGTTCAAACTTACTTAACCTCTGTGCATTCATCGTTCGCACACTCACACACGGTACACTCACATTCATCCGCCGTACAGCTATTAAACCACGCGCCTCCGCCTCCAGCAGAAAGACAGCCAGTTAAGTTAAACAAGCTCAACGACAACACAATCGCACCGCCCGCAGCAGTTGCACGTTTTACTAACGACTGTTTTTTAGTATCAACTTCTTTTGCATCGTAGTGGGTTACATGTAAATCATCCATAAATAATAATATATCACATATATTATTATTTTTCAATATCATTATGGCGAATTTTCTATTTTTTTGTAAATTTTCAAGTATTTTTGCCCAATTGCGTATAACGTTCTGGTTGTCGGTGACGTTTGGAGCAGGTAATGGGGCGATGCGGAACATTGACCCCTGCACCAAATGTGGTAGAAGAAATTACCACAAAGGCGCTTGCGCCGACTGTAATTTTCTGGAACCCGAGGGCGCGAACAGCGCCCATAGCGTGTCGTGTGTTAGGCGAAGTTGCGCTTGTTATGGTATAAAACTTTTATATTCTATTGATACTAATTTACCATAATAAAATATTAATCCCCATCTATCTTCATCTATTGTATATTCCAGATAGTCTATCCCCTGCCTATGTATTTCTCCAAAATTACTTACAATTTTATATTCTTCAATATTCATATACGGAAACAAGTGAAGATAATTATTTTCATTTAATTCTATTTCTACAGTTACTGTTAAATATCTTTTTTCATATTCATTCTCTACTACAGATAATTTTAATATACCAACCTCAATTTCATATAATTCTAAACTAGAAATACTATGAAAACCGTCTATAGTCCTTCTATTCATAATAATATATTCCTCGGTTATATTGTTTAGTCCAAGATATTCTCTTAGGCTATTAGCATTACGAGGTCTAAAATAATGATAATCTCTTAATATAAATCTAATTATATCTCTTAATGTATGTTCCGTCATTGGTTCTGGGATAATTTTATATTCATCAGTAATTAGTGCTAAATTTTCCTGTTGTTCATAGTTTGGTTTTATTGAACTTAAATAAATATCATATACCCAACCTTGAATATTGCCATTAATAATATAAACCCAATTACCTTTTACGCCATCAATTATTACTTCTCTCTCATCCTTTTTTAAAGCGAATACCTCTGTAGAATAGTCCAAAAAAGCAATTATTATTCCGTTTGGATCTGGAGATTCTCTAACAACAAGACCAACCATTGAATTGATATACATTGCGATATTTAATTCTTGAAAAGAAACATCAAATGATTTT
>Ga0123356_10005939_pt1 | contig 12392 bp, 6 predicted proteins | sample TergutEmb28metaG_2_FD_92546 | JGI IMG/M metagenome (GOLD analysis project Ga0123356, IMG submission 92546) | Embiratermes neotenicus P3 segment gut microbial communities from Petit-Saut dam, French Guiana - Emb289 P3 | ecosystem: Host-associated > Arthropoda: Insects > Digestive system > Gut ... | reverse complement strand
TTGCGCTCGCCAGCTACGCCGGCATCTCTACTCTTTATCTCCTGTACTACGCGACCGAGGTACTGCACCTGCCGGCCGCCTGGGCCGGTATCGCCATGTTTGTGCCGCGCCTGTGGAACATTCTCGGTGACCCGTTCATAGGTTTTCTGTCAGACCGGACCCGCTCGCGCTTCGGCAGGCGGCGACCCTATCTGCTCGCCGGGGCCGTGATCTGGGGAGCGGCCTTCTGGCTACTGTTCAATCTGCCGCAGGTCGAGGACCCGTTCGCGCGTGCCGGTCTGTTCTCATTCGTCTTCCTGCTGAACAACACCGGTCTTACGCTCTTCCAGGTTCCGTACGCTGCCATGCTCGCCGAGTTCTCGCCCGACTCTGCGGTCAGAACCCGGCTGGCGGCTTACCGCGAGGTGGCCGCACGGGTCGCCATCCTGCTCACGCTGGCGGGCGCGCCGCGTGTGCTTGCGCGAGCTTCCAACCCGGCGGCAGGGTTCGGCCAGGTTGGCACGATCTTCGGCGCCGTGATCGCGGTCAGCGGAATCATCGCATTCTTCGCCACAGCCGGCGCACCCGCGACGTCGCCGTCGACATCGCACGGCGGTGGCAGGCTGCAGATCGCCCCGATCATCGAGAACCGTCCGTTCGCCTCTATCACGCTCGCCTTTCTGTTCGTCAATTTGGGTGACGCCGTATTCAGTGGCTCGCTCGTCTATTATGTGACCGAGGTCATGAGAAAGAGCCCCGCGATCATCGGCGTGCTCTATCCCGTGAGCTCCCTTACGGGCATCGCGTCTACGCCCCTGTGGACGCTCGCTGCCAACCGCCTGGGTCGCGCGCGGGTCTGTCGGGTCGCCTTCGCCGGAAATGCCTTGTGCTGCACGCTGCCGTTGCTTTTCGGGGTGCAGCAGCTGTGGCTGATGTATCCCTTCATGAGCCTGTACGGGCTGTTCAACACGGGCGCCCGACTCCTGCCGAACGCGATGGTCCCGGATACGGTCGACCTGGACCGCGTGCGCACCGGCCACAACCGCGAGGGCGTGTTCTTCGGCATCTTCGTATTCACCCAGCAGACTGCATTTGCCGCCGGAGGCTTTTTACTCAGCCTGCTGCTCACGCTCGCAGGGGTCGGTGGAGCTGCCCACGGTGCCGGCCGCGTCACCGGCATCCTCATTTGCTTTACGGTCGCTTCGGCCGCGCTCTATGGCGGCGCGTTCCTGGCCAGCCTGTTCTATCGCCTGCATCCCAGCGACCTGCTGAAAGTGGCCGCGACGCGCGCGGCGTAATCGCGGGGTCAGCCGCGTGGCCACGCGACGCCTCCGGCCAGCGTAAGAGCTCTAACTAATGAGCGCTTGAGATCAAGGCCTGCACATCCCGGCTCAGTTCCACTCGCACGGGCTCGTCGAGGTACATGGCATGGCCGCCCGCGTAGCACTTGAACGTGATCGCCGTGCGCAGATTCGGCGGGAGGTGCGACTCGGTCTCCGCCCCTGCGGCACACGGCTGGAAGCCGTCATACCTGCCGGCCGCGACCAGAACCTTCAGGTCGGGATTGACGGCAAGCGCTTCTTCCGTCGCCGGCAGCGGCGGTCCAATTCGCGGCGGGCCACTGCCCTCCCTGGCCGCGATCTCGATCGCAGCTTTCATCTCCTCCGGCGTCACGTCCTTGGTCGCGTAGTTCCAGCGCTGATTGACCGATTCCGGGTACGTTCCGGAGGGCGCAAATCCCTGGGACACCTCCTCCAGGCCGATATACGGCAGGTCCGTCTGATAGCCGAGGTCGTGCCGCAAGTAGTGCAGGATCGCGGCGTGGCTCCCTGGTCGCTCGCCGCTGCTGCTGCGCAGGTCGAAGATGTAGGGCCGCTTCCCCTCGCTCTTCAGCAGCAGCTCCCGGAACTGCAGTGGCGAGATCACGAGCTTCTGGCGATCGATCTGCTCGGCCGGAATCCCGGTAAAGCGCGACAATTCGCTGGCGAGCGACGTGCGTTCGCTGTCCGTGAGCTGATCGCGGCGCGCGAGCGCGGGGGCGTATGTGTTCCGGACCCACTGTTCGGCCGCTTGTCGCACCGTGGCGGGATCCTTGCCGAGCTCTGCCGGGGTTTTCCCGTAAAAGAGCGCCGTGTTCGCCATGTCGACCACCCGCAACGCGTCACGCAGCGAGGCGGACCCGTAGTTCGTGTTGAGCCCCCACCCACCGGAGATCAGCACCAGGCCCTCGACCCGGATCCCACGGCTCAAGAGCGCGTAAGCCACGCTGGCCGCCCGCCCAGCGCCCCAGCTCTCCCCTGCCAGGAACACCGCAGCATCTTCGGCGCCATGCAGAAGGAGCCAGCTGCGCACGAACTCCGTCACCGAGGCGACATCGCCTCGGGTGCCGTAGAACTCGCTGTCATAGCCGGCACTGACGGGGCGGCTGAACCCCGTGCCGATGGGATCGACCATGACCAGGTCGCTCGCAGCGAGCCAGGTGTCCGGATTGTCAACGAGATGACCGTTGCGCAGCAGTTTCGGACCCGCTACCGAGAAGTGCAGCAGCGCCGAGTCTGCGCCCGGTCCGCCGTTCCAGATGAAGGTCACCGGCCGGCGGGTCTTACCCGACAGACGATAAGCGGTGTAAAACATGTAGCCGTGCGGTTGACCGGTTTCGACGTCCCGGATGGCGATGCGCCCGGCCTCGGCCGCATAGCGGACCGCCTTGCCGCCTGACAGGATCTGATGCCGCGTAATGACCGGCTCCTGTGGATCGGCCATGGCCAGCGAGGACATGAGCGCCGCCAGCAGCAAGGCCCAACTGACCGTCCTCATCGCCGCGTACCAACCTGTTGCCATATCCAGGGCGTCGTTTTGCTGTCAGGCATGACCGAGTACGGCCAGCAGCTTGTCGATATCCTGCATACTGTTGAACACGGACACGGAGACGCGAAACCGGTTGGCACCGAGCGTCACGTGGATCTTCGCCTCCTTGAGACGGGGCCCGAGCTTCTTGCGGGCATCAGGAAAGAGACAGGTCACCAGCGGTGTCCGGGTCTCGGGCGGTGTCAGGAGCGTGTAACCGAGCTGCGGCAGCTCGCTCTTCAATCGAGTGGTGAGCGTCTGCGCGTGAGACTGGATGTTGGCGACCCCGAGCCTTTGAATGTAGTCCAGGGAGTGGTCGAGCTGTGCCATGACGACCTCTCCGTGGGTCCCCAGCGCAAACTGCCCCGTGGCGCTGTTTTCGAAGGCATAGTCGGCAATCGAGTCCCCGGGCGGATCCAGCGGATAGACGTGCGGCTTGAACTCACTGATGCCGTAGTACCCGTAGTTGGTACGCAGCAATCGCGGCTGAATGTCCTTGCGGACATACAGAAAGCCGAGGCCGAAGTCCCCCATCAACCACTTGTAGCTGGCGCACGCGGCAAAATCGACGCCGCTGCGGTGCAGATCGAGCGGCACACATCCCGCGGCGTGAATGACGTCAGCATAGAGCAACGCGCCGTTCGCGTGCGCGATGTCGCTGACCGCCTGGAGGTCATGCTCGAAACCGTTGAAAGTCGAGACACTGGACAGGGCGACCAGCCTGGTACCCTTGCGGATTGCCTTTTTCAGGTCCGCGAGCGGTATGCGTCCGTCGCGCTGCTGAACCCAGCTGACCTCCATTCCCTGCCGCGCCAACTGCTCGTACAGGGGGAATGAGCCAAAGAAGTGCAAGGTGTCCGTGACGATGTGTCCGCCCGACTGCGGAATGCCCAGCGCCCTGAGGACCATTTGTTCGCCGGTGGTCGTGCTTTGCACGAAAGCCACCTCGTCCTGATCCGCGTTCACCAGGCGGGCAAACTTGGCGAGAAGTTCCTTGTCCTCGACGCCGTGGCCCTGGGACCCGGGATCGAGACAGCGGCGCGCCAGATAGGCCTGAACCGCTGCGCGGGCACCCAGGCTGATCGGGTGAAAGGACCCGGAATCGAGATAGGTGATATCCGTTGGCAGGAATGCCGCCTTGTCCGGAAATACTCCCGCTTCGGCGGGCGCAGCCGCGCGCGCGGTCCCGGCTGCTGCCGGCGGCGGCCACGTGCCGGCAAGCGGGAGCGCTCCGGCGGTTACTAATAGTCGGCGTCGCGTCAGCACGGCAGGGTTCCTCGGTCAGCGACCGCAGCGTGCAGCCTCAGCAGCGTCTTGCGGCCATTTCGAGTGATGTTAGTAACGGCACTCACTATCGGGCACCTCCGCAACACGGACCCAACGATACCCCTCCGCACTCTGGCCCTCGGGAACAAAGCGGATTTCCCGCTGCGCTCCGGTGCGCTTAACGGTCAGGGTGATCGGTCCGTTCGGATTCTCCTGGTCCGGAAGGGAGCGATGAACCACCTCATCCCCATCCCTGAGGCCGGCGAGGGCGGCATTTGAGCCCGCGCGCAGGCCACGAATCACCTTCTTCGGACCTCGCAGTGACCCCTCGTCGAACCCGAGATCGTTCAGCCGGGTTTCAATGGCTTGCGGCTTGAAGCAGGGGCCAAACGCGTTGGCAGCCGGGATGATGCGCTTGCCTGCCGTCATGTCTGCGAATTCAGCCTGGCCTCGTGGGCCAATTTCCGCGGTCACCCGAGCGCCCCACTCCGCTACCGGCGGCAACTTACCGCTCTGCGCACGTTCGGCGAACGGCACGACGATATCAGCGAGACTTCGCGTGCCGCGACTGTGCGCTCGAATCTCCGCGTCCGTGTTTGCCAGATACATGAAGCCGCGTCCGTAGGGTACGTAGGAGGCATTCGCTTCCTGCCAGTAGCGCTCCTCGGCCTGCTGCAGCGTGAGATTCTGCAGTGGATTCTGATAGTAACCGGCCGCGCGGCCGTTGATCCGCTTGAGAAACTCGTCGGCGTTGATCAGGCCGGCACGCCAGGACAGGAGTATCGAGTAATACTCGGCGTTGCCTTCGGCATACCAGGAGGTTTCGCCATGCTCACCCTTGAGGGCAGGCCAGTTATGGGTCATTTCGTGCGCTAGCAGCCCCTCGAGGCCTTCCACCGTCGGTGGGTGCTCGGAGTTCCATCCGAACATGAAGGACCGATGCAGCGCAGTGCCGCCGCCGCTGGCATAAGGATTCTTGCGGATGAATACGCGATAGGAGCCGCCCTGGTCGTGAAAAAACCGGGACATGTAGCCGAAGAGCGTCTGGATCTGCGCCGCTGCTGACTGAACATCGAACGGCGCATCGCTGAGCCAGTAAATGCCGAATTTCCGATCTCTTGTGCTACCCGGCGGATAGACCTGCAGCGGCCCCACTGCGTAGTAGCACTCAGTCAGGCCCTCCGCCGTGGCAACAAAGTCAGCATCCCCATCGCCGTAACAACTGACTCCACGATCGGTCGGCGGCAAGCCAGTCATGTCCCAGCTGAGCCTGATCCGGTACCGGCTCTCGGTGAGGGGATGGGGCAGGAACGTCAGTCCCGCGCCGCTCAGGCCGCCTGACTCGGCTCGCAGATCAAATAGCGGTCCGGGACGTGTGTCCTTGTCCACTTGACGCGGGTATGCACGAAACCAAACGGTTACCGGTCCCTCGATGGCACGGTCAACCAACCAATCCCGGTCGACACCCATGGGGGTCGGAGCGCCATCCTTCTGAGTCAGCGGCAACGGTCCCTGTGCGTCGCTCGCGGTCAGCGCATTGCCGTCGTAGCGCACGGTGGGAATCGACGCGACGAGGAGCGCCATTCGCACGAGGGGTTTGCCCGGAGCGACCCTGAGGCCGTGTATGACCATCGTCCCGTCAAGGTAGTCCAGTGCGCCGTCCGTTGCGTGAGGCTTCAGGGTCAGTGTCAGCCTCGGTAAGGAAGTCCTGCCCGGGGACGACAGCCGGGACGAGGGCGCCGCGTGCGCCTGATCCCCGCAGACAGCGAGCGCAAGAGCGGCGCAGCCGGACGTCATCCACTTGCTCATGTTCGTCATGGCGCGCTCTTTTTTTCGCGGTCTTCGCGGGCGATCCTCTGTCGCGGTGTCCCGAAACCCGACGGACCGTCGTGGTGCGGCTCTAGCGGTCCGCCGTCACGAACTTGCGCACGGCCTCGTTGAACAACTGGCGATCCTGGTCTCCGCCGAACGCGGTGCTATAGACCTCGTGACCCCCGGCGAGGCGCACGAGTGTCAAGCGGTTGGTGGGCACGCCGGCCTTCACGAACGCGGAGCCATCGCCCGAACCGAGGTCGTAAAAGCCGGAGATGACGGCGAGCTTGAGATCCGGATCGGCCTTCATGGCGCCCGCCAGGATTTCCGTCGTGGTCGGCTCGTGCCCGTCGGCGCCGATGCCCTGACCCCACAGCGAGTTGGTTTTGAGGTTGACGCCGTAGTAGGGGTCGTTGTCCGCGAACCTGAGGTCCTCGCGGATATAGCGGCCTACGGCCGGACTCTCGATGGGACCCACACTGGCCGCCGTGGGCGGTGGTCTGTCCTCTGCCGCGCAGGTGTCAGAGGGCACGAAGCCCATAGCGGGATCGTCGATGGCTCCCTGCATGTTGGGACACCATTTGCCTGTGGCGCGGCTGTCGAGCAGACCCGCGCGCAGGCCCTGCTCCTTGAGGATGTTGAACATCCAATCGTTGCTCGAGACCTTGAGTTTCTTCTCTTCGATCAACCCGGTCGGCAGTCCGATATAGGCCGCCACACGCTCCGCCATGAGATGCAGCCCGGCCGGCTGAAGATTTGCGTCGTTCAACGCCCGCAGGTAGTCACCGCGGCCGAACGCGAGCGCCTCCTGGTAAAACTGCTCCGCGGTGAGGCCCCTGCGGTCCACCTTCTGGTGGTACCACGCGCCCACGGCCATGTCGGCGAGCAGATCGACGGCGTGGCTGTTGGGGTCTCTGCCGCCGCCGCCCGAGACCAGGATCACGCCGTCAAACTCGAGATACGGAGCGTACCTGACGATGAGCCCGGCGCGCGTGGTGCCGTAGCTCTCGCCGGCCAGGAACTTGGGCGAATTCTCGCGGTGGTTGGTTTTGAGCCAATCCCTGATGACCGTAGCCACCTCCACCGCATCGACCAGGCCACCGTACCACTGCTGCGGATCGATGCCCGGAAGTGGCCGGCTGAAGCCGGTGGACACCGGATCGATGAACACCAGATCCGTTGCGTCCAACGGACTCGCAGTGTTCTCAGCGTAACGCGTGCCGCGGCGATCGCCGGATTTCTCGGAAACGCGTATCACCGGTCCCATGGCGCTCATGTGCAGGGGCGATGACGACGCACCGGGGCCGCCGTTGAAGGCAAACAGCACCGGACGACGGGCGAGGTTCTTGACGCCATCGCGGGTGTAGGCAATCGTCACGACCGCGGCCCCGGGTGCACCGGTGTCGTCCCTGAGGAGGTATTCCGCAACGGTCGCGGTGTAGGCGATCGGGGTGCCGTTGATGTGGACAGTGTGCCGCGTCACCGCGGTCGCATGAGGGGTCGGTTCCGCAGGCAGCGCCGAGCTGCCGAGCAATAGCAGACTCATGAGGAGCATGGTGCCGCCACTGGATCGCTCGGACGGGTGAGAGCAGAGGGATAGCATTTCAGGGTAAGCGCCTGCCGACAGAAGCCCGCATCAGTATATGTGCCGTCTGGCGCAAATTTCTTCCGCAAATACCGGTTTTAGCCGTCCACGAGGGCGCTTTATGCAGCTCTGTCCCCCAACCAGGAATTAAAAATGTCAGGCGCCGCACAACGGCGGAACTTCCGGTTTCATCAGTAGCGGTCGCCGACACGGACGACGCGGCACGGCCAGCTGCCACGCCTGCGTGCATCCTCGCCGACGATTACCTCAGGACCCGGCTTTCCTCAGCACCGCGCTACTGCGCTCATCGTCCGCGATCGTCCGGTAGAGATGCCTCAGCTCAACTCCCTTGCTCGCGGGCACGCTCAGCTCTCTTATCTCGAATGAGCGGCTGTAGCGGAGCTTGCCGCCAACCATCTCCGTCCGGCTTTGGTAGGAGGCGAACTCGTACTCGACGTTCACCGCGGGCGGCAACTCCTCGACCGTGTAGTGCGCGGGCAGCTCAATCTCGAAGACATCGGTATTACGCTCCGGACCCTCGAACTCGATCGGCTGACGACGGGCCTCATCGGTTTCGAGGAACCCGCGCGCCAGGCTGCCGACGATCCGGGGTCGTACGATGAGCAGGTCTCCGGCCGCGCGTGCGTAATTCTCGGCTTCGAGCGAATACCGCCACTCGAAGGGGCGGTCGGGGTTATCGACGCTGCCCACCGCGGCCTTGGTTATGCGGAAAGTCGACAATGAGTTCGCGACCCTTGCCTCGATCGGCTTGATGCGATCCGTGTCGAGCGGCATGGCGTGCAGCCGTTCCCGCTCATACTGCGCGGCGTCCCCGACCCGGATCTCGTCGATCTCTCCACTCAACGTACCCTTCTCGTCGAGCAGCATCTGCGCTGTGCGGCGGACGCCACTCGTCTCGGCGGGCAGCTGCGGCAGTCGGACGAGCTCGCTCCTCCCGGGTCCAACGATCAGGCCGTAGTTGGCTTGCAGATTCCCCGCCAGTCGACCGAGCGGTGTGAGCGGATCGGTCGGGTCGAAGAAAAGGAGCTCGCCGAACTGCGGATTCTTCACCAGCGCGAGCAGCCCGGGGTCTTGCGTGCCGGCGGGAAGGCGAATCGCCAGGATGGCATGATTGAAGGCCTGATTCGCCGGCATGTCGGGCAAGACCGTGCCGCGCGTCGTGTTGATGAGCACGGGGAAGGAGTCGACGCCGATGACCTGCAGCATGGAGCTCAGCAACGTCGCTTTGTCCTTGCAGTCCCCGTAGCGGTGTGCGAACACGTCGGCGGCCGGATGCGGCTGGTAACCGCCAATACCCAGCTCGATGGCGACGTAACGAATGTCGGACTGCACGAAACGCGCAACGGCGCGGATCTTCGCCAGCGACGTCGTCTCCGCGGCCGTCAAGGCCGCGACTTTAGCGCGGATCCCGGCCGAGGGCTCGCGGCGGTTACCGAGCAGCGCCAGGTGCCAATTGCCGAGGTCCTGCCACGTGTTCCAGCCGGATGGCCGGCCGTTGGCTTGCGCAAGCGACACGACCATGCGCGCGGCGATACCCCTCCAGGGTGGCATCTGCTCCTCGACCGGCACTGCGGGCAAATCGCGCAGCGACCACTGCCACTGCCGCATCCCGCCTGAGTTCGACTCCACCGGAGTCACTTCGCCGTGATTGATCCACCTCGGTGTCTGGGACCAGCCTGCCGGCAGCTGCACCGTGTAACGGGCCTCGCGCACGGGAATCGTCTCCTGCGGGTCCCATTCGGTGTTGAACAGATAAGGCGGTTGCTCCTGCTCAACCTCATACCCGATGACGCTGCCGGGAACCGCCGCGGGAATACGCATGACTCTCGCCCGCAGATCGGATATGACGTAGCCGTTGGCGATCCCCGGGAGAGCGGTTTCGGCGCTGTCTTTTTCCTTGACCATCAGATCCTTGCCGTTTGCCGGAATGCACCAACCGTGCAGGTCGGTGATGCGGCTCTGACTGTCGAATCCGACCACCACCTGCCCGAGGTCCGCCCCTTCGGGACGAAGGATCCGGTAGGCTTTGCGGACGTGCGTTCTGAGCCGTCCGTCGGGCCTGACGCTCACCACCTCGTCGGAATAAAGCAGCACGGCTTTGGTGGTGTCGGTGTGCGCCGGCAGCGGCACGTTGACCAGCGTGTGCATCCAGTCCGGTGCATCGCCGGCCTCGGCCGGCGTGCAGGCGGCCAGCCACAGGATCGAGAACAGGCCGGCGAATGCGGGTGCTTCGCGGCAGCCGCGGTCAATGTGCCTGTGCCGTCGTCGACCGCCCGATGATGACTTGCTGCTCATCCTGGTTTCTCACCGCCTGAAAGAACTCATAGATCGGAGAATATTGCTTTGCCGCAATGAGCACGCCATTGATGGCGAGCTGACGTGTCTGATGCAGCCCGTCGGCTGCGCGTTCAGTCGCGATGCGGTAGCTCAGCGCGCCGAGGTCGAGGGTCTTTGCCTGCGGCATGGCGTCCGTCTTGAGGCTCGCCGGTACGCTGATCGTGATGTCGTCGTCCTGGCTGCAGGGGTAGGTGAAATAGACGGGTTGCACGCGTGCCGAGTGCGTAAACATGTGCTTCGAGTGGCCACTGAACAGCGCCTCCGGCAGCAGCAAACGGCTGCCGGCCGATGCCATCCAGCCGGGTACGCTGAGATCGAACTCGGCGACCAGCAGCGCGCTGGAGCTCTCCCAATCGGGTTGATTGAGCAGCTTGACGTCGCTGCCGGTCGGGATGTCGTCCTGCAGCTCGGTCTCCAGGTAGTGCTTGCGGCCCGCGGCATCCTCATGACGCTCCGCAGCGCGCAGCTCGAGCGCTTCGAGGCCGCTGTAGGTGACGGTCACATGACCCTGGAGTGTGCCGTTTTCCGACACACGCAGGGTCGCCTTGTGTTCGACGCGTGATTCCAGCGCCCGCGGTGTCGGGGTCGTGATCCAGCTGCCGCCGTCCCTGGTGAGAACCAGACCCGGAACGCCGGTCTCCGGCCACGGCAGCAGTCCGAAAGGAGTGAGCGCCGCACCAGGGTCGAGATAAAGCTCCTTGTCCGCAAGCCGCACGCGGACCACGTTGGTGTTCAGCGGACCCGGATTGAGCGCCTTGGGCGTAAAGAAGTATTCATCACGCGTCGAAACCAGGACGGGATCGGCGGTCAGCCCCGCCGCACGCACCAGCGCCAGAAACAGCCAGGTGAGCTGCTCGCCGTCGCCGTAGCCGCGCTCCCAGACGTCCACGGCATCGTGGATCGATTTCAGCTGCTCTCGCACCTGCTCCGTGCTCGTGCTGCTCTCGAAGGACAGATTCCGCACTCGCTGCACGCGCGCGTAGATTTTTCGCAGCTTGTCCTCCGGGGAATCGTCGGAGCTGACGAGCTCCGCGATGGCCTTGGCGATGGCACGGTGGTCGATGAAGGCGCTCACCTGCCGGTATTGTTCCCTGGAATACCCGTTCCAGAACTTGTCGAAGTCGGTCGGTGTGTTGTTTTGCGTGTAAATGAAATCAACGCGCTGCTTCAACGCGTTCTCGGGCGGCATGTACTCCTCGGTGACGAAAGCCGGAACGTCGTGCGTCTCGAGCTCGATGCGGTCCTTCTTTTTCTCCGGCGGACCCGCGCCCTCGGGAAGGCCGTGTGGCCAGCTCCACGCGAGCGTGAACTGTCGCTCGGGATAGAGCGTGAATTTTCCATGACGGATGAACAGGTCGGTATTCAGAATCCATTGCGAGTTGTATATGTATCTGGTGAAGCCCTCGTTGCGCCCGCGGCGGCGGTAGCGGTATTCGATGATGCTCCCGGGTTGAACATCGGGGAGGGTGAAGGTCTTGGCCATATAGCGGACGCCGTGCGCTTTCACGATCGGTGTCTCGAACGCCTTGCCGTCAAACCTGACGATGCTGCCGTCGGGATGAATGGTGCGCGCTTCGATGGCATCGACGTATTCGCGATTGGCGTCGAAGCGTATTTCCACGTCTCCGTACTTACGACCTTCATCGGTCAGGACCTTGATCCGCTTGTAAACTGTCTCGGCCGATGACCCGTCGTCACGCTCGACCACGTAGTCGAGGCAGATCGCCGGCGCCCTTGGCGCCTTCGGTTCCGACGTCATGTGCAGCTCGTCGGGCGTTACCGGCAACCAGTCCGTAGACCAGGCTCTGCAGGGAATGGCGAATACGCCGATCACCGCCAAGGCGAAAATGATCGACGCGCGCAGCGCGTTCGGCATGGGGACCCCGCCGCTCTTCTTATCGTATGCGACTCGCTCAAGTATGCCGTGAGCGGCGGGCGCGTGTCGAGATGAGGCTGCTGGCCTGGATGACGAACCCTGCCACGGCGTCCGCAAATCCGGCTGGTCACCCCCCGATCGCGTAAGCTCCTATGTCGCCCGGGCCTCGTCCTCCCGAATGCGAAGCACCACGCGCGACTCACAAATAATAGCTATCGGATCAATGGCTTACATCGTGTCGACTCGACGCAAATCTGGTCGCTGCGGGCATTTTTGCGCGGTTCCGCCGAGGGTGCGGATGCCGCAAACTGCGCTGCGAGTCGCCCTCCGCTTCCACGAGGACGGGCTCAAGCTATCATCAATGTCCGTGCAAGCCGCATCGCTAGAAGTTCTGGAGAAGGCCGCGCTCCCACCTGCGCAGGCGCGCGCCATCGTAACTGCGATCGAAATCGAGATCGCCGGTGCCAGAGACACACTTGCGACCAGGCAGGATCTCATCCAGATGCGGCACTACCTCGAGCTCAAAATCGAGGCGCTGCGCGGTGACCTGCGGACCGAGATGCACGTCATAGCCGCGAGCGGGCTCAAGCAGATGTACGGGGCAATGCTGGCGCAGCTGGCGGTACTTTTGAGTGCAGGCTACTTCTTCGTGAGCCACCTGCCTCGCTA
>Ga0123356_10005938_pt1 | contig 12393 bp, 8 predicted proteins | sample TergutEmb28metaG_2_FD_92546 | JGI IMG/M metagenome (GOLD analysis project Ga0123356, IMG submission 92546) | Embiratermes neotenicus P3 segment gut microbial communities from Petit-Saut dam, French Guiana - Emb289 P3 | ecosystem: Host-associated > Arthropoda: Insects > Digestive system > Gut ... | reverse complement strand
GCTTGCCAAGGATAAGAAGATATGCTGTTTCTTCAAAACCGGGACGCTCGTCTTTGAGAAATCCGTCCACTATATCAGCAACGTCGATCCCGCGATAGTAGAGCTTGCCTTCCATTGCGACTCTCTCGCCGTCACGCATGTAATAACCCTGGGTGCTGCCGATCCTTGTGAGACCTGCCATTACACCTGTGCCGTCCGCGTTTCTGAGCCCGCGCTTTACGTCATTTTGGATCAACAGTGATTTATCTACTTTAATCTGATCAAGAAGCTCATCCGCACGATCATTGATGAATTCTTTATAAATGGTCTGCTCTGCTGACATCAGCTATTTATTCTCCTCCCGTGGTCAACCTCGTGGACTGATAGATTATTTATATAATCCGTAATTCGATGTATATAGCTAAAAGTCGCTATAATAATACAGTAAAATAGTGCTTATGTCAAAAATTAATTCCATTACCTTATAAGGCGTGTTACAATTATATAATTAACCGTAGGAAATCCAGCGTGGGAGGAAATCCAGCGCGGATAATCCAGCGTGGAGGGGAATCCATACACATGATAGATTCTAAGCATACTGACCGGAGTGGTCCGGTTTTTATTGTCCTTGCTTCTGTTTGCTGGAGTTTCGGGGGATTATTTATAAAATTCATTCCGTGGAGTGCTATGAGTATCGTTGGTATCAGAGCATTTCTGGCTGCAATTGTGTTTATTATTTACCGTCGCAGCTTTAAGGTCGAGTTTACTGCCGGAAACATCCTTACCGCTGTCTGCCTTTCTTCCACAACAGTAATGTATGTTTTTGCCAATAAACTGACGACCGCGGCTGCCGCGATCCTGCTGCAGTTCACCGCGCCGATATTCATCATATTGATATACCTCATTTTCTACAAAAAAAAGCCGACGCTCAGTGCCGTTATAGCAGTATTATTAACTCTTGTCGGCATGATGTTATTTTTTGCCGAAAATCTTGATTCAGGTGCATTTTGGGGTAATATCATGGCACTTATATCCGGACTGTCTATGGCAGGTGTTTATGTATGCAATAAAAGACCGGATACAAATCCGGAAAATGCTTTATTTTTAGGTTTTATGATTAACACTTGCATTGGCTTGCCATTTGCTCTGACTGAGGTTACACCTGATATCAACGCATGGGTCGCGGTAGCGTTTTTGGGGATCGTACAGGTCGGGTTTGCATACATTTTTTTCTCAAAAGGTATCAAAAAGACATCTGCCCTGCTTGCTTGTCTTATTTCGGCAATAGAACCTATTTTAAATCCTATTTGGGTAATGCTTGCCGGTATATTAGGTTTTCTGCCGGAACTGGAGATACCGGGTTTGTTTGCTCTTATAGGAGGTATCGTCATCATTTTAACTGTTGTAGGGTATAATATTTGGATTGAAAAGACCGCAGTTAAAGATAAAAATAGTTAAGGATAACAATAGTTGTAATTTTACCTGTGTTGACATATAATTGCTTTTCGGGAGTGCGATTTTTATTATGAGTGTTCGAAGAAGAATTTTATTTTCAATGGTTTTTCTGGCTATAGGATGCGGTCTGGCTGTTCTGGCAACATCTATTGTCATGTTTAATAATGAAATAAACAGTTCTATGGAAACTAAAGTAAATACTGCTATGCTTGTAATTGACCATGAGATTGAAAAGCGAAAAACAGAAGCATATATCGTAGTTACGGGGATGGTCAGCAATCAGAGTTTGATAGAAGCCATGGAAAGCAGTGAACGAAGCAATATCCTTAAGGCTGCTAATGATCTATTGGCTATGACTTCCCTCGATTACTGTACTATCCGCGACGCTGAGGGGACGATTATAGCCATGACTCATGACCCTGAATTTACCGGGGAAGATGCTATACCATTTCCTCATATAGTCTCCGCTTTTGAAGGCAGAACGGAAGCAACTATAGTAAAGGGTATCACGATCCCATTAGCTATATCAGCCGGTGCACAAGTCCATAACAACAGTGGAGAGCTGCTTGGAGTCATAGCTCTCGGTTTTAGATTTGATAATCAGGAGCTCGTATATGAGTTACGTGAACTCACAGGGTGTGAGATCACGTTTTTCGTTGATGATGAGCGAATTTCTTCAACGCTTGTAAATGAAGACGGTTCATATGTCCGCGGGACTCACGCGGATACAGAGGTAAGTGAAGCAGTGCTCAGGGGTGAATACTTCATGGGCAGATTAGAGCTTTTCGGCAGGGACATGCTCGCCTCATATTCTCCGCTATCCAATATAAACGGTGAGGTACTCGGAATGGTTTTTGCCGGTTATTACACAGAAGGAGAAACAAGCAAGCTTTGGTATTTTGTTTTTAACGGGATCATAATCACGATCATAGTTTTCGGATTGTGTTTTGTTGCTGCCGGTTATGCTTCTTCAGGTATTGAACGCAGAATGGCAAGTATGGTCAAGCATCAGGAAATGGAACGCGAAATGACGTCCCGATATGAGTATTCAAAGGAGTTGACAAATGCTTTGGCATTAATCACAAAGTCTCCTAATATACCCGCCGGTGATATTAAAGCTGCCGCCGAGATCATTGCTATGGAAGCGTGCCTGGTTCTCAATGTGAACCGTATCAGTATCTGGAGTTTGTCAAAAGACGGTAAAGCACTTGAAAACATAACGTGTTATGAGCATTCAACCGGTGAGTACAGTGTACATGATAGTTTTGATCTGGAAAACCGTTCAATGTATGCGGGTCTTCTCCGCTCCGAGAGACTTATTATCGCAAGTAATATACATGAGTCGATGATCCTTGATGACGGTTACAATCCTGATTTGTGTGCAATGCTTGAAGCTCCGATCCGTATAGACGGCGAACTTGCAGGTTTGGTCTGTGCCGATCTGGATCGCAGTGAAGAATTTCCGGAAGAAAGGGAATGGCTGATGGAGGAGCAGAGTTTTGTATCCTCTCTTGCAGACCTGATGGCACTAGCCATTTCCGGCTTTGAGCGTCGTAAGGCTCGTGAAGACGCCGAAATAGCAAATCAGGCTAAGTCATCATTTCTGGCAAATATGAGCCATGAGATCCGTACTCCTATGAACTCTATTCTCGGGGTGACGGATATCCTCATGCAAAAAGAGATCCTTCAAGAAGACGTAGAAGAAGGTCTTAACAGAATATATGCATCCTGTGATATGCTGCTCGGTATTATCAACGATATACTGGATTTCTCAAAAATCGAAGCCGGTAAAATGGAGATCACACCTGCACAATACGAAACAGCAAGTCTGATCAACGACTCTGTGCAGTTGAATATGACTCGTGTAAATGAAAAACCCATTGAGTTTGAGGTACAGGTCGATGAAAAGGTTCCCGCAAAGCTGATCGGGGATGAGCTTCGTATTAAACAGATCCTAAATAACCTGCTTTCAAACGCATTTAAATACACCGACAGCGGTAAAGTGACTTTATCGGTCGTTTCCGAACCCTTACCCGACGGAAACCTTGTAAATCTTGTTTTGATCGTTCGAGACACAGGGCGTGGTATGACTGATATTCAAATGAATAAACTCTTCGAAGAGTACTCCCGTTTTGATGATTTCTTTGGGGCTGCTACAGAAGGCGCCGGATTAGGACTGGCTATAACCCATAGACTCACAGCACTTATGAACGGCGGTATCCAAGTTGACAGCGAGCTTGGCGTCGGTTCAATGTTTGCAGTCAGACTGCCGCAGCGAATTGTCGATAAAAAGGTTCTTGGCAAACATGTCGCAGAGCATTTACAGCATTTCCGTATGAACTATGTTGCCCGTAACAGAAGGGGGCAGATCATGCATGACCAGATGCCCTACGGACGCGTTCTTATCGTCGATGATGTCGAAGCCAATCTATATATCGGTATTGGTTTGATGAAGCCTTATGGCGTTAAAATAGATACAGTTATGAGCGGGTTTGAATGTCTCGAAATGATCGAAGCCGGTAATGAATATGATGTTATTTTTATGGATCATATGATGCCGGAGCTCGATGGAATGCAAACTACCGTACGATTGCGTGAAATGGGATATACCAAACCGGTCGTCGCGCTCACAGCAAACGCGGTAGCGGGACAATCTGATATATTTATTCAAAATGGCTTCGATGACTTCATTTCCAAACCTATTGATATCCGCCAGTTGGATTCGGTATTAAAAAGATTGGTTCGCGACAAGCACCCGTTAGAAGCTGCCAAAGCCGCAAACGGTGTAAAAGACGCAATCCGTAAAAAAACGCAAAATAACGAACCCGGTAAAACACGTCTTACAGACCGAAATATAGATGGTCTTGATATAAACAGAGGTTTAGAGCGGTATAGCGGGGATGAAGAGACTTATTTAAGTATTCTGCGTTCTTTTATGACCAGTGTCAGTTCAATGATGGAATCACTGGAAAATTTTGACAGTGAAAATCTTGCGGACTATAAAACAAAGGTGCATGGTATCAAAGGTGCCGGAAGTGATATATTTGCTTTAAAGATCAGCCATTTGGCTTCTGACCTGGAAGACGCGGCAAAATACGGGGATAACGTTTTTATTGAGGAAAACAACGGATATTTTATAGAAACAGCGCAAATTTTTGTCGATTCACTCCGGGATATGTTCAATGAGATCGACTCTGAAAAATCCGGACAGGCAGCAGAGAAGGTCGATAAAAATTTACTTATAAAACTCAATGATGCCTGCAAGCGGTTCAGCATTGATGATGCGGAAGCGGCTATGAAAGAGATTTGTAAATATCGTTATGAGTCAGACGAGGAACTCGTTAACTGGTTGAAAGAACAAACTGACCTTATGGATTTCACAAAAATTGTAAAAAAACTATCAGAAATGTTAGAATGATGATCAGTTTTATGATATAATTTTTAGCACACATTCATTATAAAGAGAAAGAAAAGGGTAAAAGTTAAATTGGAGTCCTTCAAGCGACACTCGATCCATAAAAGTGAAATCAAACCCGGTGTTTCTCTGACTTGTATCAACATCGATAAGTTCAAGTCGGGTTGTATTACTGTCAATATACTTTGTGAGCTAAAACGCGATACAGCGTCGATCAACGCTTTACTGCCGCGTGTTTTACGACTGGGTTCGGCGAATCATCCTGATATGGAAAGCATCTCTGCCGCGCTTGATGACCTTTACGGTGTCCGTATCGAACCGATAGTCCGTAAAAAAGGCGAAGTCCAATGTATTGGCTTCTACGCGGATTTCCCGGATGACCGTTATATTCCCGAAAGCGTTCTTGAACAAGCTGTTTGTTTAGTTGGAGAATTGCTTTTGATGCCGTATAAACAAAATGGTGTTCTGAGCAATGACTATACGCAGAGCGAAAAGTCAAATTTGATCGATGATATCCGGGCTGCGATCAATGATAAACGCGGTTACGCGATCGACAGGCTGCTTGAAGAAATGTGTTCCGGCGAAGCTTTTGGTATAAGCAAGCTGGGCAGCGAGAAAAGTGCTCTCGAGATCACAAATATAAAATTGACAGATCAATATAATGAAATAATAAAACACGCGCGGATCGAGATTTTCTATTGCGGAGCGGCTGATACGGAACGTGTCAGGAAAGCAATCGGATCGGCATTCAACACGCTTGCTGATCGCCCCGGAGTTGAGATACCGAAAACATCTCTCGTTTATGACCCGCCCACCGATACCCCGCGCCGTTTTTCCGAAATCCTTGACGTCTCTCAAGGAAAGCTGACTATAGGCTTCAGAATGGGTGCTGCTATGGAAGACCCGGACTACAGTGCGTTTATGCTTCTCAACGCGATATACGGAGGCTGTGTTTCTTCAAAACTTTTCCTCAATGTACGCGAACGGCTCGCTCTTTGTTATTATGCCAGCTCAATGCTTGATAAGCATAAAGGTATTATGCTGGTTTCCTCCGGGGTGGACTTTTCAAAGTTCGATCTGGCACTTGACGAGATCCTTGCTCAGTTAAACGATATAAGAAACGGTGAAATAAGCGAGTGGGAGTTTACTTCCGCCAAGCGTTCGATCATCACATCCGTAAAATCCGCATTGGACAGACCCGGCGGGTTGGAGGAATTATATTTTGACAGCATTATATCCAATATTCATTATGATCCGGTCGAGCTCAGCGATATGGTCGAAGAAACAACGATCGAACGTGTCGTAAAGGTTGCTTCCGGTATCAAAACAGATTCCATCTTCCTTCTGTACGGAACTGAATGTGAGGAGGAGATCGATGATGAAAGCAACTGAATACAAGCAAATAAACGAGCAGGTATATAAAGGGACACTTCCTAACGGTCTTTCTGTCTTTGTTATACCTAAACCTGATTTCCATAAAAAATATGCTTTCTTTGCGACCGATTACGGCGGTGTAGACAGGCGTTTCAAACTGACCGATGAGTGGATCGATACTCCTGCCGGAGTCGCTCATTTCCTGGAGCACAAAATGTTTGATACCGCAAACGGCAACGCTCTTGAGCAGCTTTCCGCCAACGGTGCTTCCCCGAACGCTTATACATCCACTGATATTACCGCATATCATTTTGAGTGTATTGACAAATTTGATGAAAATCTTGAAACATTGTTAGACTTTGTTTCTGTTCCGTTCTTTACACCCGAGAGTGTTGAAAAAGAACAAGGTATAATCTCACAGGAAATACTTATGGTAGAAGACGATCCTGACTATTGCCTGTATTACGGATTACTTAGGTCGTTATTTAAAAATAACCCTGTGCGTGACCCTGTGCCGGGAACTGTTGACAGTATCAAAAAGATAACCTCAGATATCCTCTATGATTGTCATAAAATTTTTTATGCTCCTTCTAACATGGTTCTCAGTGTTGTCGGTAATATCGACCCTGCTGCTGTATATGATACCGCACTAAAAATACTGCCGGAAAATATTGTCGGGATACCGCAGCGTGATTACGGTACACCGGAGTCTTTATTGCCTGAAGCTGCCGAATTTATAAAATCAATGGAGGTAAGTCTCCCGATTTTCCTTGCAGGATGCAAGCTTGCTCCGGCTAAGAACGGACATAGCACTCTTTGGTTTGAGATAGTAAGTGCGATAGCGCTTGAAATGCTTTGCGGACACTCCTCCCCTCTTTACCTGAGGCTCTACGCTGATGGATTGATCAACGCTGACTTTTCGGCATCATTTGACTCTGCAGCCGGTGTCGCTTATACTATGTTTGGCGGCGAGACACGTGAGCCGCAACGAGTTTATGATGAAGTGAAAAACGAGATCCGCAGAATATTGCAAGACGGTCCCGATATATCTTTATTCGGGCGTATAAAAAAAGCCGCGATCGGCAGTCATATTCGTGCCTTAAACTCATTCGGAGTGCTCGCTTCAAGTATGGTCGAAGGCCATTTTCGCGGATTTGATCCTTTTGAAGCACCTGCCTTACTGTCTAAACTGACTGTTGACGATATATCTGAGTTCATCCGCGAGAACATTATCCCTGAGAACATGGCAATATCCATAATCAATCCTGTAAATGAGGTGATACATTGAGTCCCGATGCAATTATTACGTTCCCATTGTTTGGCGACGGGTTTGTTTTGAACTTACCCAGATTCTTTACCATTTTCGGATTTAATATCTATTATTACGGTCTTTTTATCGTTGCGGGATACACACTTGCGGGTGTTTATCTTATCAAGCGCAGAAAGCTCTTCGGTTTGACCCAGGATAATATCTACGATATTGTTATTCTGGCGATCTTATGCGGGCTTGTCGGCGCAAGACTGTATTTTATGATATTCAATTTCGACAACTTCTTTGCACCCGGAAAATGGGGCAACATCATAAGATTCAGAGACGGCGGTCTGGCTGTATACGGTGGTATAATTGCTTCCGGTTTAGCGTTTATCGTCTATAGCCGTGTTAAGAAGATACCTCTTGGCAACTTACTTGATGCTGCAGGTTTTGGATTGTTTATCGGTCAGGCAGTCGGAAGATGGGGTAATTTCATTAACCGCGAAGCCTACGGTGTTGAAACAGACCTGCCATGGAAGATGGGTTTGACTTCCGCTTCCGGTATAACAAGATATTACCACCCTGCATTTTTATATGAATCGTTATGGAATATCACCGGTTTATTGATAATGCACATCTTTTCAAAAAAGTCAAAAACAAAATATCCCGGACAATATTTCCTTTTCTACGTCGCATGGTATGGTCTTGGCAGATTCATGATAGAAGGACTGCGTACAGATAGCCTGATGATCCCGGGTACTGAGCTCAGAGCTTCACAATGGCTTGCAGCAATATCGTTTTTCGTAGCTATTGGTATTCTGATATTTAACCATATCCGCAGAAAAGAAGCAGAACCGTTAAATAATGAAGAAACAGAAGAGCTCGAGGAATCCGAGGAGCCGGAAGAACCGGAAGAACCCGAGGAGCCGGAAGAGCCGGAAGAATCCGAGGAGCCGGAAGAACCGGAAGAGCCGGAAGAACCCGAGGAACCGGAAGAGCCGGAAGAACCCGAGGAACCGGAAGAGCCTGAAGAGCCCGAGGAACCGGAAGAGCCGGAAGAACCCGAGGATCCGGAAGATACAGATGAAAATGAAGTAAACAATAATGATGATAAAATAGAGGAGGACTAAACAATGCCAAATTATGATGACTTCAAAAGAAAAGCAAAAGAAACCCTTGATTCGTTTGCGGACGCTTCGGTCGATGCTTACAAGGTCGCGGAAGAAAAGACGCGTGTTCTTGCGAGAAAAACCAAACTCAGAGCAGGAATAGTCAATGACAAAGCTACTGTAAGGCGCTTGAGTGTAGAGCTTGGTACAAGGTATTACAAGAAGTTTAAGGATGATATCGATTCAGAATTCAGACAGATCTGTGAAGAAATCACCTGTGCACACGAGAGGATCGCCGCTAAGGAAGAAGAAATCGCGGAACTCAAAAGAAATGCCGGTACAAAACCGGTCGTTTCTCAAACACCCATACCGGAACCGGAGTTTGAACAAGAGCCGGAGTCAGAACCCGAACAGGAATCTGATGAAGTTTCTGATGAATAATTTTTGATCATACAATTAACAGGGTCGGTTTGTTTTTACCGACCCTTTGAGGAGGTTACCACATATGCTTGATCCGACAAAACATAAAGACTGGCAAATAGCCGAAGAGGCTGAAAAAACACTCCCGGGCGTAGAACACTTTCGTGAGCTTATGGGGCTTTTACCGGATGAGATCATCCCCTATGGCAAGACTCCTAAGCTTGATTTTATCAAAATCATGAATCGCCTTAAAGATAAGCCTGACGGGAAATTCATAGAAGTTACCGCAATAACCCCGACACCGCTGGGTGAAGGTAAATCAACGACTTCTCTCGGATTGATACAGGGACTCGGAAAAATCGGAAAAAACGCAGGAGGATGCTTGCGTCAACCTTCCGGCGGACCGACCATGAATGTTAAAGGAACAGCCGCAGGAGGCGGCAACGCTTTACTCATACCAATGACCGAATTTTCTCTCGGCCTGACGGGAGATATCAACGATATAATGAACGCGCATAACCTTGCAATGGTTGCATTGAATGCACGCATGCAGCATGAGCGTAATTATGATGACGAAAAGCTTGCGGAAATAGGATTAAAGCGTCTTGATATAGATCCGGAACGTATTGAGCTTGGCTGGGTCATCGATTTTTGTGCACAAGGCTTACGTAATATCCGTATCGGTCTTGGCGGGGGCGACAGAAACGGTTTTGAGATGGATTCAAAGTTCGGTATCGCCGTTGGCAGTGAGCTTATGGCTATTCTTTCTGTTGCTACCGATCTTAAGGATCTTCGCGAGCGTATCGGAAATATCATCGTAGCATATAATAAAAAAGGAGAACCTGTTACAACAGCAGACCTTGAGGTTGACGGAGCTATGACCGCCTGGATGCGAAACACGATCAATCCGACACTTTGTTATACAGTTGAACATCAGCCATGTCTTATCCATGCCGGTCCTTTTGCAAACATAGCTATCGGTCAGTCTTCTATAATCGGTGACAGACTGGCACTTAAACTATTTGATTATCACGTAACAGAATCCGGATTTGCTGCCGACATCGGCTTTGAGAAGTTTTGGAATGTCAAATGCAGATTATCCGGCCTCAAACCACATGTTTCAGTGCTTGTTGCTACTATACGTGCTTTGAAAATGCACGGCGGAGGTCCGGCAGTATCGCCTGGGCGGCCTCTCCCTGCAGAGTATACAGAGCAAAACCTCGAACTGCTGGAAAAAGGCGCGAGCAATCTGTTCCATCATGTTGACAATGTAAAAAAATCCGGCATCAACCCTGTTGTTTGTATCAATAAATTCCACACAGATACCGATGAGGAAGTCGCTTTGCTCAGAAAGCTTTGTGAAGAACGTGGTGTTAGATGTGCATTGAGCGATCATTGGAAAAGCGGTGGTGAAGGTGCACGCGAGCTCGCTGAGGTAGTTGCTGAAGCATGTGAAGAGCCGACAGAGCTTAAGTATTTATATGATCTATCAACCCCGTTAAGAGAACGCGTTGAGATAATTGCAAAAGAGGTCTACGGTGCTGAGGGTGTTGACTGGGCTCCGCTTGCTGTAGAGAAGGCAAAACGCTTTGAGAGCGACCCCCACTACAATGACTTTTGTACAATGATGGTCAAAACACATCTCTCGTTATCACACGAGCCTGCGTTTAAAGGCGTTCCTAAAGGATGGCGCTTACCGATACGCGATATACTGGTATACGGTGGTGCAAAGTTCCTCTGCCCAATGGCAGGAACTATAAGCATGATGCCCGGGACCGGCTCAAACCCCGCGTACCGCCGCATCGATGTTGATACGGAAACCGGCAAGGTTTCAGGACTGTTTTAGGTAGAATTGGAGAAAAGTGTGAAAGATGAACTTTCACCCCATAAGTTTGTGCCGCCGCGAGCGGCGGAATGGAGATATTTATGAAATTTATAGATAAACCTTGTAATGAGTTTGTTGAGGTGCTTTCATCAAAAGCTGCCGTTCCCGGTGGAGGCGGTGCTTCTGCTCTTGTCGGAGCTGTTGGTATGGCACTTGGCGCTATGGTGGGTAATCTCACAGTCGGAAAAAAGAAATACGCTGATGTCGAGGCTGATATTTTAGATCTTATGGATAAGGCCGCTGCTTTACAGGCAGAGCTTCTGCGTCTTGTTGATGAAGATGCGGTTGTATTTGAACCGTTGTCAAAAGCTTATGGGATACCAAAGGATGACCCGACCCGTGAGCAGGTCATGGAAGACGCGCTTAAACTGGCTTGTACTGTCCCGATGGATATAATGCGGTTATGTGCAAGAGCTATCGAACTGCAGGATGAGTTCGCGAAAAAAGGCAGTGTTCTTGCTTTAAGCGATGCCGGCGTGGGGGCGATTTTTTGTAAAGCGGCACTGCAGGGTGCAAGCTTGAATGTCTACATAAATACACAGTCTATGACAGATAAAAAATATGCAGGCAGTATTGAGGCTGAGGCAGACGCGATCATCGGAAAATACTGCGTAATGGCTGATGAAATCTTCAACTCGGTCACTGCAAGACTTAGAGGGGGTTAAGAACAAAATGGCGCAGATTCTTAAAGGTGCTGATGTAGTCAGCGCATTGAACAGCAAAATGATTGAAAACATAGAGGTTCTTAAAGAGAACGGTGTGACTGCAACAATGGCGATAATCCGTGTCGGTGAAAGAGCAGATGATATTTCTTATGAAAAGACAGCGACCAAACGCTGTGAAACTGTCGGTGTTGCAGTAAGGAATATTTTATTCCCCGAGAATGTTGAACAAAGCGAGCTTATAAGAACAGTTATGGAGCTTAATGATGATAAAAGTGTTCATGGCATCCTCCTGTTCCGTCCCCTGCCGAAGCATCTTTCTGACGAAGCTATCCGTGCTGTGCTTAAACCGGAAAAAGATATAGATGGTATAACAGACGGTTCACTTGCAGGTGTTTTCACGGGAAGCGGCAATGGTTTCGCTCCATGTACAGCACAGGCTTGTATGGAGATCCTGGATTTTTATGGTATCGATTGTAAAGGTAAACGTGCTGTTGTAATCGGTCGCAGTCTTGTAGTAGGAAAACCTGTCGCGATGATGTTGATGGGAAGAAATGCGACTGTTACTGTTTGCCACACACGAACTGTAGATATCCCGTCGGTCGCTCGCAATGCGGAGATCATTATAGTCGCGGCAGGGCAAATGGAAGGTATCACACAGGAGTATTTCAGCCCGGGTCAAATCGTTATCGATGTCGGAATAAACTGGAATGACGAAAAGGGTAAACTATGCGGGGATGTCAAGTTTGAAGATGCAGAGCCGATCGTATCCGCGATCACACCTGTTCCCGGTGGTGTCGGAACTGTAACAACCTCTGTTCTTGTTTCACATGTAGTGGAAG
>Ga0123356_10005936_pt1 | contig 12393 bp, 9 predicted proteins | sample TergutEmb28metaG_2_FD_92546 | JGI IMG/M metagenome (GOLD analysis project Ga0123356, IMG submission 92546) | Embiratermes neotenicus P3 segment gut microbial communities from Petit-Saut dam, French Guiana - Emb289 P3 | ecosystem: Host-associated > Arthropoda: Insects > Digestive system > Gut ... | reverse complement strand
ATTTTCCCCGGCATGAGGATTGAGACCTGCTACTGCTATGCGAGGCGCAGTGATCCCAAGTGTTGTCATTGCGTCTACAGCCAACTTTATGGTTGCGTACACACGTTCTTTTGTTATCAATTCACAAGCCTTGCGTAGGGGAACATGGGTTGTGACATGGATCGTTCGCAGAGCGCCGCTCATTAGTAGCATTGCATAAGCATTTGTCTTTGTAAACTCCGCAAAAATCTCGGTGTGGCCGTTATAATGAAATCCCGCTATGTTGATAGACTCTTTACAAATAGGACCTGTAATAACACCGTGAACGGTATTTGACATTGCCATTTCAATACCCCGGCGTATATATTCAAAAGAAGCTTTTCCGCACAAATCGCTTACTTTTTTGTATTCCCATGATTTATTTTTTAACAGTTTCAGATTTAACAGATCGATTTTTTTATGCTTACCCCCGGCTTCTTTGACCTCCGTGATTTCGTTGATTGATAAATCCAAACCGCAAAAAAGGATCGCATCGTTAATTGCATCATAATCACCTATGACCACAGGTATACATATATCGTAAATTTCTTTTCTCGATAAGGCCTTTACGACGATTTCGGGACCTATCCCCGCAGGGTCGCCCATTGTTATCGCAAGAATCGGTTTCATGTATGTTTCACCTCATATTACCGGAAGTATGTCGCCGCCGGAAGGCAGGACGATCATATCCGCTTCGCTGCCTTGTCTTGAGACTGCGTCTTTTAGAGCGGTATCTATTGTTGGATAATGTGTAAAACCAAGTTTTTCTGCGGTTTCCCGGTCAATGCCGCCGGAAACGATACAGACCTTAAATCGCCGGCATATGTTTGCCCATGCCAGAGCAAGAGCGCCGGCTACTTCATCTTTGATAATACCGAGTTTTATTTGCTCATCGATATCTTCAGGTCTTTGACCGGTAAATGACAGAATGTCCGGATGCGCTGCCGACACACCCTCGGGGCAGGGAGTAACTATTATCATTGTCCCGTTATCCCGCAAAACAGCTTCGCATGCATACAACGTTTTATGGGCCTGCCAAAATTCTATATCACAAGGATATGAGCTTGCAATGACTATATCTGCTTTTTTAAATGCTTTTACACCATATACTTCACGACTCAGTTTTACACCTTCACGGAAAGCTGTTTCGATATCGCCAAAGAAACCCTTGATCAAATCTCCGTTATCATCGAGAACAGCGTTAAAAACATAACGCGCATTTACTTTTTTTGCTATCAGTTCCATTTCACTGCGAACTTCATTTTCAACAATACCCAGCATAGAATGGCGCAGCCTGACGCTTAACAGATGGGTTTTGGCTGTCGTTTCCGCTCCGCAAACACCGGGTTGGATTATTTTTGCTCCGCCGCTGAAGCCCGGGATGTGATGCGGCACAATACTTCCGATGCCTACTATAAAATCATGTTCCAATAACAGTTTGTTGACAGAAATGGGAGTACCGTTTTCAGTTACCCCCATATCACAAAGCTGCTTTGGATCGTTAAAGTCATGATTTATGATTTTTACTCTGTTTACTACCTCCGCGCCAAACTTCTCCACAATCTCATCTTCGGTCATCGGACGGTGAGTACCAAGCGCTATAAGAATCGAGATACTTCCGTCATCGATACCGGCAGCATTTAGTCTGTCTAAAACCGGAGGGATTATATCTTTTGCCGGTGTCAGACGTGTATTGTCATCTGCTATTATAAGCGCATTTGAACAGAGCATTGCCAAATTTTCCAAAGTATCACAATTTATAGGGTTGTCCAATGCTCTGTTTATTTCAGCAATAGCATCTGCAGCAGGAGAATAATTGTTCGGACTTAATACTTCCACTGTGACTCCGGCGGGAATATCAAAAAACAAATGATCCCTGCCGTATTTAACAGATAATTTTTTCATAAAAATTACTCGATCCGATTGGTTACTTCATCATCGTACTTAACTATTAACTGTTGACGATATGCTCAAGATTTTTAAAATATTCAAGTGATATGGCTAAATCACTGTATATATCCCTGTTATAAGCGCAATCATGGTCCATTATGTACCATTCGGGTTTTTTGTCAAACGTTAATGTCATTTCAAGTAAGTCGGAACAATTTAATATACCATATCCTGTCGGACGGAAAATGAAGCCTTCGTTGTCTTTTGTAAATGAATAATCCTTAAAGTGGGCTACGGGGCAACGATTTTTATATTTATTGAGATAGTACTCCGGCTTCTCGCCGGCGATCCCTATCCAACCAAGGTCGAGCTCAAGAGATAATATGTTCGGATCGATATCATCGGCAATGTGTTCGAGAATCGATTTGCCATTTAACATAGTACGGGGTTCTTCAGCATGGTTGTGATACAGTAATGTCATCCCTGCGTGATTTACCGTTTCTCCGATTCTATTGATGATTTCAAGCGCTTTGGAATAATTACTGCCGCCCGGAAGCATATCGGCAGGAGGGGAAGATAATGTCAGATATGAACACCCGATTTCTTTATAATCATCTATTATCTTATTTGTATTGTCAGCAAATTCATTAAACGGTATATGGTCACCGATTGCCGAAATCCCGCACGAATCCAGCTTTCTTTTAACATCGGCCGGATTATGTCCGAACAAACCAAGAAACTCAATACCTTCAAAACCGATTTCTGCCAGACGATCTATAACTTTCATTAAATCCTTATTACATTCATCCCTTAGAATAAACAACGGCGACCCTATTTTGATCATTACTTAATTCCTCCCGATACTTTTCAAGATTTTACATTAGTATTCAACCAGTCTGTTAATAATAGACTTAACCCCCGGCAGCGCAGGGGTTAAGTTTATTGCTGCTTGTTGTCTTTGAGTCTTGTTTCTTAACAGCACTTTTTGAAAAATTCATCGAGTTGCTGTTTTGTTATACCAACACCTCCGACAGCGTCAAGGCGAACATCACCGCAAACAAAGGTCGGTACAGCCCATACACCTTGTTGCTCGTAGGCATAGTCGTTAGCATCAAGCATTGCTTTTTCGTATGTTGCGTTTTCGAGAGCGGTTTTGAATGCAGCTACATCTGCGACACCCGATTCAGCTGCGCACTTTACAAGTACAGATATGTCTTCAACGTTTAAGCTCTCATCAAAATGCGCTTTGTAAACCCTGTTCGTAAATGCAAGTTCATCACCACCTGTTTCCTGAATGTACAAACAACCTTGTACAATCAAGTCCACATATGGTCTGTGGTCGGGTTCTTCATGTCTTGGATGAGCTTCAACGGGTTTCCAAAGAATTTCAACATTCGGATACTTAGGTAATACTTCGTAGAGATACTCCAATCCCTTAACGCAGTACGGTCACGTATTGTCAATAAATGCTTCAACTTTAATCATGATGTAAACCTTTCATTTGATGTTTTATTTACTTTTAATAAGCATAAATATTATAACGTATTTCTCATAGAAAGCATAGATAATTTTACCGGATCCATTCAGAACCATGCTCAAATTCATGTTATATCGCTGTTTTGAAGGTTGTTTTTGTATTCATCCGGTGGAGCTAGCCGATCCAATACGCAAGCCATATTTTAAACGGTTCTGTTTTTGTTTGATTTATTGCTTTTGATTTTTGTCTATGTTATATTGCTTGTGAAGTAGGCAATATCTTGTAAACAGAGGATTGCTATCATGGATTTGAAGTTGCTGATCACCGATGACGAGACATTGGATAGGGAAGGTCTTAGAAGACAACTGGATTGGACACAATTTTCAATCAACACAGTTTTTACTGCTAAAGACGGTTCTACAGCCTTGGAAATCCTTAAAGACAACGATATTGACATTCTTTTTACCGACATTAAGATGCCTATAATGTCGGGCATTGAACTTGCACAGTTAGCCCGGGAAATGTATCCGTCGATCGAAATAGTATTTATCAGCGGATACGATGATTTTTCATATGCTAAAATGGCAATCCATATTAGTGTATATGAGTACATATTAAAACCAGTTTGCACGGACGAACTCACTAAATGTGTCATTAATCTGGTTGAGCGGATCAAAGAGCAACGAGCGGAGGCGGAGTACAGGAGTATATTACTTCAAATTGCGCGCGACAGCGAAAAACGTTATGCTAAAGAAATGACTCACTCATTCGGTAACAAGAAAACCAATAACGAAATAGCTGTGGAAAAAATCATTATGTATGTAGAGACTAATTATAAAGAGAATATCTCCTTGAATAAAATAGCTAAGACTCTATATTATACACCGAATTATCTTGGAAAAATATTTAAAATAGAAACAAATCAGAAATTTAATGAGTATTTAATTGAGTATCGTATAAAACAAGCTGCAAAACTCTTACAAGATAAACAAGTTAAGGTTTTGGAAGCTGCAATGTCTGTCGGATATAAAGATATGCCGACGTTTATCAAGAGGTTTAAAAATGTTTATGGCATCACACCTTCAGAATACAGGAAGTATGAAAGGTAATCAATGAAGTATTTTCGATGGTTCAGCAATTTAAAAATCAAACAAAAGCTGCTGCTTTCTTTTTTTGCCATCCCGATAATTTTTGTAGTCATCGTAGGATTTGTATCATATTTGTCATCAACAAATGCTCTTAGACGACAAAGTTATGAATTGATTCACCAATATCAACAAAGCACTATTGCTGATATAAACAGAAATAAAAACCGTTATGAGCTGATCGCGCAAACAATTACAGGCAATACCTCTATTCAATCATTAATATCACCGCACCAACTCCAAACTACACGAGAACTGGAAATAGTCAGAACTGTGCTTAATCCGATGTTTTTTTCTTTTATGAATGCAGCGGAAGCCGGTATAAACATTCAATTGATTCGTTATAATGACTATAACAGTGAAATAATAATGGGAAATGTTGAGAATATCCTTGTTTACCCTCGTGCTATTCCTTTTTACATAAATGACGGAAGCCGACAGTATCAAGTCATAAATTTGAGTCGCGCAATAAACATGCCCTGGTTCGAATCGTTTATTAATAACGACAACGATCAATTGAACGGAAGCTGGGCGCAAATAGGTAATGACAATGAATATGGATATATAACGTTTTTAAGCGAAATTTCAGATATGGCAATAACCGGCACCAACGCAACAGGTCTGCTCAGACTCACCATCATGTTTGATACCATATACAGTGAAAGTCCAAATACTGCCGAGTCAGGTTTCAACCTGGTGTTCAACAATCAAAACCAACTGCTCTCGGCAGAACCTCATAAAAGTCATTTCTTTGAAGACAACTCAGAAATGATCAGTACTTTTATAGACAATTCTAATTCCGAAATAGTATTGGATAATCAAGGAATAACGCTTATCAGAAGTGAAACTTTTAGTGATGGCTGGTTTATAATCAGCGCTTATCCAACTGGAATCATTACAGAAAATGTCAATAGAATAGCCATAATCACAATTATGACATTTATGATCGCAGGGGTTCTGCTTTTATTACTCACGTTTATGTTATCGAATTCATTTTCGAAGCGGTTAAATGTTATAGCAACGCAAATGCAGCAATTTTCATCGCAAGAACCAAATGTCAGAGTAACAGAAATGGGTCAAGATGAAATCGGATTTTTAAGTGATACGTTCAATGAAATGTCTGAGCAGATAACAACTTTAATTTATGATAACTATATATCTGATATAGAGAAAAAGGATGCCCTTCTTAAAGCTTTGCAAGCGCAAATAAATCCTCACATTTTATATAATTCGCTTTCCGCGATCAGCCGCCTGGCTGATTTAGGTAAAAGCGAAGAAATAGCAAATATGGTACAGGCACTGACAACGTTTTATCGTATGACATTAAATCAAGGGAATGAAATTTTGTCGGTAGGAGATGAACTTGCACAAATAAAAGCATATATAGAAGTGTTTCGTATTCGTAAAGGGGAAACATTTGAAGTAGTATATGATATTGATGAAAGTCTTTTACGGTTTCAATCCATAAAAGTTATTTTACAACCATTCGTTGAAAACATATATGAGCATGCAACAAAACCGGATGGTTCTCTTATCAATATTTATATTGGCGTTACAGCAAAAGGAAATGATGTTTTATTTACTGTAAAAGACGATGGCATTGGAATAAATAACGATAGAATCGATGGTTTATTATGCGAAGATACTTCGCAAGGATATGGTATTGTAAATGTACATAACAGAATAAAACATCAATACGGCCCGGAGTATGGAGTTACGATAACAAGCAAACCTGAACAAGGTACTTGCATTAAAATACTTATTCCGCAATTGGAAATGCCTTAGTTATAATGTATAATAATCGTCATATATCAATGTACAAAATCACATATTATCAATAAAACAGTGTTGATTTACACTAACAAAAAAGTGAATCACAGCATGTTATTTCCTCTTTAGCTTAGATATAATTTTGTGAAGAGACTTTATCGCTTATTCGCAGCAAAATAATATTAAAGGGGAAAACAAATGAAAAACCGTAAGTTATTATCTCTGCTGATCGTTATGACAATGATAATTGCACTCATCACTGCCTGCACAAACGATGCACCAGCCACACCACCGGCAGCAGGCACAAATGGTAGCGGAGATACTGCCACACCCGGTAATACCGGAGATGACAATGCGCCACCTGCAGGAGACATCTTTGAATTTGAGTTTTATGCAAATTATGATTGGTATGATACCTCTCCCATTTGGGGTGAAGATGCTGTTTCAGCCTACATGATGGAACTCTTCAACATCAGAATGAATCTGACAAAGCCGGATATTGACCCCGGCCAAATGATGGGTATCATGATAACAGCAGGTGAAATACCTGATGTCATGATGATCGACCGGGGTCCGTTATATGAACAGTTGGTTGAACTTGACCTGCTTTTACCGCTTGATGGTTTCCTGCCGGGTTCTCACTATGAATCGAATGTTGATGTCAGCACGGTAAATATGTCTCGCGTCAACGGGCAGGTGTATGGGATGTTGAATTGGGCTACAAACGCACCTGCAGGCAATGGCGGTTGGGTCGTTAACAGAGGGATATGGGAAGATTTAGGTTCTCCACCACTTGCTACGATCGAACAGCTTACCGACTATCTGCTTATGGTAAGGGATGCAAACATCGAAGTTGACGGTATACCTGTAGTACCCTTGCAGTTTGGTCACTCGGGCACTATCCAGCAGTTTGCGATAACTTCACACGGCTTTTTACCGATCGGCGGTATGGCTGAGGTTGATGGCGGTTTAAAACTTTACCTGACAACACAAGCAGCAGAAGACGGACTTTTATGGGCAAACAGATTATGGAATGAAGGCTTGATCAATCATGATCACTTCCTGGAAACACCTGAACAAATAGAGGAAAAGCTTGCAATGGGTCGTTTTGCAATATATGCGGGACAAGATCTGGGGCATGTAGGCATGAACATCAGACCTGTTTTTCTTGAAAATAATCCAGGAAATGACTTAACTGTTATTGAACCGCCGGCAGGACCCGGAGTAGCTCAAGCAAATATCCAACTTGGTGAATGGTCAAGTCTGGGTTGGAATATAGTAGTTATCTCAAAAACAGCAAAAAATCCGGAGCGTATATTTGAATTGCTTGATTTTATCAATTCCAGATTTGGTCAAGTTCTAACATATTACGGTCCTCAAGGATATACATGGGAAGAGCTTGATAGTGAAGGTTTCCCGTTTTTATTAAGACAAACCAGTGACCTGACACCTGAAGAAAATGATGCGCTTGGCGCTAATGTCAGGTGGAATAAAGTTGGAGATGCCACAAATACACACATCATGGAAGAAGCAATACTTAACCGTTTACCACGTGAACAGTGGCACTGGCTTAACCTTTATCAATCTTCAACAATATGGCCTCACAGCTTTAATGGTGACAGATTCCTGAACATCAGTCCGGATCCACAAGAACCTGAAGGCATTGCTGTAAGCGAGTTCAAAACTCTCAATGACCTTCATATACCGATCATTATTTCTGCTTCTAACCCGGATGCAGCCAAAGCAGCAATTCAAGACGCAATCGATGCGATATATAGACAAAATTTCGGACTTGTTGAGCAATACCAGACGGCTATTTATCAAGCAAACCTGGCAAAAATGACCGGATAAAATTCAAGTATTATAACAAAAGCGGAGTCTCTGTTAAACCGGTACTCCGCTCTTTTTGTAAAACTGAGAAAATATGGAATAAATCAAAATGCGAAAACCATTTATAAAACATCTTAAAGAATTCGGATTGCAATGGGATTTGCAAATAATGGTGATCCCTGCTCTTTTACTTGTAATAGTATTTGCTTATTTGCCTCTTTACGGGCTTGTCATGGCATTTCAAGACTTTAGACTGGGTGATTCGATCGGTTTGAGCAGATGGGTGGGGTTTGAACATTTTGTAATGTTTTACAACTCTCCGAATTTTTGGGAGATTATACGGAATACTTTCGCAATCAGTTTTCTAAAATTGTTTTTTGTTTTTCCGATGCCTATAATACTGGCATTAATTTTAAATGAAGTACGAAGTATTAAGTTCAAAAGAACTGTCCAAACTATATCATACCTGCCCCATTTTATTTCATGGGTCGTAGTAGCCGGTATAATGCTGGACTTGATGTCACCGCACGGCACGCTAAATTCACTGCTTATGTCTGCCGGGATAATTGATTCACCGATCACATTTATGGGGAACCCCAACTATTTTTGGAGTATTGTAGTAATTACAGATATATGGAAGGGTATTGGTTGGGGTGCGATTATTTTTATTGCTGCTATATCAACGATCAACCCTGAACTGTATCAGGCAGCTTCCATCGATGGTGCCGGGCGTTTAAGAAAAATATGGCACATAACCCTTGCGGGATTAAAACCAACAATTATAATTTTATTGATCCTTACTGTTGGCAACATGCTGCAGTCAAGCTTTGAGCAAATCCTGCTGCTTACAAATAATCTGGGAAATATGATGGTTTTTGAACGATCGGAAATACTTGATACACATATATTCCGTGTGGGTCTTACAAACATGAGATACTCTTATGCTTCTGCTATAGGGTTGTTCAAGTCGATTACCAGTATATCTTTACTCCTGGTCGTTAATTTTGGCGGGAAAAAGCTTTTTGGCGAAAGCCTGTTTTAAGATGGAGGTAAAGATAAGTGGTATATAAGAGATCGGTTTTCGATAGGGTCATTGATTCCTTACTGTATGTAATATTGTTTCTGCTCGCAGTCATTACATTATATCCATTTTTGCATGTTCTTGCTATTTCATTAAATGAAGCAAATGATACAATGCGTGGCGGTATTACTTTTTATCCCAGAATATTTACTCTCGACAACTATATTACTATTCTTCAAAATCAAGATTTATACAATGCTTTTTATATAACTGTCTTACGTACTGTCGTTGGTACTGTTGGTACGGTAGTAGTTACCGGAATGATGGCTTTTGCTATGTCAAAAAAGCATTTAAAAGGCAGAAACGTATACATGACTATATGTGTTATTACTATGTATGTCAATGGCGGGCTTATACCAACATATATGATAATACGATCGTTAAGTTTATTGAATACATTCTGGGTATACATCCTCCCTAATCTTGTAAATGTTTTTTATTTAATAGTAATGCGGACTTATTTTAAGAGTTTGCCTGAATCTCTGGAAGAATCGGCGCGTATTGACGGTGCTTCCACTTTCGGTGTTTTCTTTAAAATAATTCTACCGATATCAGCGCCGATTATTGCCACTATAGCGCTCTTTAGTGGTGTTATGCAGTGGAATTCGTGGTTTGATGCTGCGATATATAACATCAGAGCACCGGAACTTCGGCCGCTTCAAACTGTACTGAACAACCTGATAAACAGCAGTAAGGCAGCAGAACAGATCGCTCAAGCAGGAGCCGGAGCAGCAGCTCTAGCAAGAGCAAAAATAATTAATTCGCGTTCAATCACAATGGCAACTATGATCGCAACAATTGTACCAATCATTCTTGTATATCCGTTTGTCCAAAAATACTTCGCACAAGGTATGATGATCGGTTCTGTCAAGGAATGACATCACTGTGCCAACGATTATGTATAAGTTGAGAGCAGGAGGTATAATTTACTCCTTGTTACGAAATTTATGTATCTATATGAATTAGTTCCTTTATATTCTTATTTCTGTATACTAAATCATCGCGGGTAATGAAACCATACTTTTCCCAGAAATTATTGCCTATATCATTTTTACCGTATACTACTAAAGCGACCTTGTTTATACCTTCTTTTTCCAGGGAAGTCATTGCGCAATCAACCAGTTTGCTGCCAATACCCGAGCCCCTTTCAGAAACCTTCACAGCTGTATGATGAATAAATCCTCTGCGGCCATCATGCCCGCTTAAAATCACACCAATTATTTCATCGTTCTTTTCAGCGACAAAACAGGAATTAGGATTACGTTCCAAATACTTTTGTATGCCTTCTCTGGAATCATCTGCTGTGTTTAAACCTATCCCCGGCGTATTGAGCCAAAGCCGGTAAACATCATTATAATCATCGATTGTCATGTTTCTTATATTCAATAATTATTCTACCTTTCTTAGCGATGCTTAGTATTTCGTCTATTATAATATATTAACGTCAAAAGACAACCTATTATATCGCTGTTTTAAATGCACCCCAAAAGTTAGACAAAAACTAACAAATGGGGGTGTTTTCAATTGGTAAAATACAGTTATAATCAATTGTTTGGCGGGAACAATAAATAATGTATGAATTTTGATTAAATAAATAGCAGAATTGTTGACTTCATGGTAAAATATTGTTTGTATGAACTTAATAAAAGCAGCAGATAATTCCTGCTTAACTCAAAAATAAAGAAAAATCGAGGCAAAAGTGGTTTATGGATATAAAACCGGGAAAAGGTACCGTAGTAATAATACCTGAGTTGCGGCATGATAATAATAAGCCACAACTTAAAAATAGATTTATGATATTTTCCATTATCCTGTTTCTCATAATACTCATTGTCGGGAGTATCGCTTTTATTTTCTCAATGCAGCAGATTATAAGGGATAATAAAGGAATCGAATTGACCCAAATGCTTGAAACAGAACGGATACGCTTAGAAACATCTGTAAACTCTGAAATTGCTATTGTCTTAAAAATGGCGGACTCTCCTCTTATAAGAAGATATTTTCAAAATCCGGGTGATTCTGTGCTTGAAAGAGATGCTTTTTACGAAATTGCTGCTTATCGCATGGCGTTTACATCGCAAACAGTTTTTTGGATAAATAACATTGACTTGCTTTTTTATTCCGATGATAACGAACCATATAAGCTTGACCCTCGCGACCCTGTTAATTACTGGTATTATATGACTCTTCATGAAACAGAAGTATATAATTTTAATATAAATTATAATCCCGATTTAAATGTTCTCAATCTCTGGATCAACGCGCCGGTTTTCGGTACCGGAGATCATCCTGTAGGAATACTTGGGACCGGTATTGAATTGACCGGATTCATAGAAACAATCTACAGCATTGAAAATAACGGTAATGATCTATTCTTTTTTAACAATAACGGAGAGATCACCGGGGCTAAGGATATCGGGCTGGTCAGCGATAAAGTCGATATCATGGACGAATTGAATTTCACAGGTATAAACATTCTTGCCGTTGCAAAAGAACTTAAACCCGGGGAAATGCAAACATTTAATGTTCCTGACGGAAAAATCGCAATCGGTACAGTCCCGTCACTGGAATGGTATACTGTTGCATATGCGTCAGACAATATAAGTGATTATAATACCTCGATGACAGTATTGTTTCTTGTTGTTCTTGTTTTAATGCTGCTTATATTTTTAATTTTTAATGTATTTATTGCCAGATTTCTAAAATCTCTTCGCGAAACTATGGAGTCTCTGGAAGTTGCGTCAAAAGCAAAAAGCAACTTTTTAGCTAATATGAGTCATGAAATACGTACTCCCATGAATGCAATCATCGGAATGACAAACATCGGGAAAGAGGCTGAGGACGTTGAACGGAAGAATTACAGCTTATTAAAGATCGAAGATGCTTCGCATCACTTGCTTGGTGTAATCAATGATATATTGGATGTATCAAAAATCGAATCCGGCAAGTTTGAGCTGTCACCGACAGATTTTAACTTTGAAAAGATGCTTATAAGTGTTGTAAATGTGGCTACTTTCAGTATTGATGAAAAGGAACAAAAATTCAACGTATATGTAGACAGGGATATCCCTCCGTATTTATATGGTGATGACCAGCGTTTGGCGCAAGTTTTGACAAATCTTTTAGGGAACGCAGTTAAATTCACACCTAGAGAAGGCGCAATCAGCCTTAACACATATTTT
>Ga0123356_10005935_pt1 | contig 12394 bp, 9 predicted proteins | sample TergutEmb28metaG_2_FD_92546 | JGI IMG/M metagenome (GOLD analysis project Ga0123356, IMG submission 92546) | Embiratermes neotenicus P3 segment gut microbial communities from Petit-Saut dam, French Guiana - Emb289 P3 | ecosystem: Host-associated > Arthropoda: Insects > Digestive system > Gut ... | reverse complement strand
GGCCGCGACTGCGACCTGCTGCTGGGCATTCGGGACGATGAGCGCGGGTGCTTGCGGCGCCTGCTGCAAGACCGGGGGTCCGCCCGTCGAGGCGCTCGCCACGGTGGTGGACAGTGGCAAGGGCGCCAGCTGCCGCTCCACGCGATCCTTCGATGCAAGCACATCGACCGAGAGCTGTGTGTGCTCGGAGAGGTCGTAGCCTAGATCCGCGACGAGCGAGCCCCCGCTGCGGCCGTCGCGCAGGAACGTGTCGGTCTGCGTGGAGTACAGATCGTTCTGTGGACCGCTGGCAAGGAACGGCCGCCATGTCCCCGGTGTGTCGAAGGTATAGTTGCCGGCAGGCAAGCCGAGCGCGTTGCCCGCCGGCACCAGGAAGAGCCCTGCGGGCGTTGCAGTGCTACCGAAAGGCCATACACAGGTCTGCGCGCCGATGCAGCCGAGCGCCTCGCTCCTGGCGCTGAAGGCGCGTGCGGAGCTCTCTATGGGATCTTCCTGACGCAGCTCCGCCGCGATGTTGAAGTGCCCGCTGCCGAACACCTCGCCCTTGAAGATCGACAGGCGTCCGGTGTCGCCGTCCCCGCGTGAAGTGCGCGCGCCGGCCACCGTCATGTCCGTGCCCTGGGTCTCCCCCCGCGTGATGATGTTGATCACTCCGGTGACGGCATCGGCTCCCCAGGCTGGGGAGGCGCCGCCCAGGAAGATCTCGACCCTCTCGATGGCGGCGACCGGGATGGTGTCGAGATCGACCGCGGGCGCGCCCAGCAGCTCGTTCACCGGCAGCCGCCGGCCATTGAGCATCACGATGCAACGCGCCGACCCCATCCCGCCTATATCGGCAATGACGCTGCCATCACCGGCGGCATTACTGTTGAGATTGGAGGCAGACCTTCCCATGAAGGGCAGGCGCTGCAGCACCTCCCCGAGCCCGAGATCGGCCATGCGCTCGAGGTCGGCACGCGTGATGATGTACATCGGCGTGTGCGTCTCGACGTCGATCGGCCGCAGCGCCGTCACCGCGACCGCGGTCGGCACGAAGGGTGAGACAGCCTCTTGCCCGTGAACGGTGCCGGGCAACACGGTGGCGAGCAGGAGGGCTGAGCGCTTGTTCATCTCTTACCTGAGCCAAGCTCATCACGAGCCGCCCGCTTCGGCAAGGCCTTGCACCGATCCGCGTGCCGGTACGGCTACGATCGGCGTCGTAATAGCATAGCAGGCCCAGCTCCTGCGACAACGGCGATCCCAGAGTTGCCTCAGCCCTTGGACAGACGTGTCGCCGCCGCGATCTGCCGGTGGCTGTGTCACGCCTGCATCTTGAGACTTGTCCAATTTGGCGCACGGCACGCCCGGCGGTCAGGTCGCACGACCAGCTGGGGCGCGGCTCCGGGGGAACGTGGCCGCCCCTGGGGATCATGACCGGGCATCTGCGGGCTGGTGACCGGATGATCCCGGCTGAAGCCGAATCGGTCACGTTCGTGCGGAAACCGCGGTCACCTTCGATCGGAAATCGCGGTCACGTGGCTTCGGAACCCCTGCCAAGTGCGCTACAGATCGCGCATCCCGCAACCCAGGGAGCCAGCTATTTCTGGCCGCGCCTCTCCGGCGGAGTGCATCTCGGTGACCCTATTTTTTGCGCCGGAGGGTAACTACCTGTTGCTGGCCAGAAGGCTGTAGACAGCGTTGCCATTCGCGTGGGTTAGCTGCCCACGCGGACGAGGAGCTTAAGCAGTGTCGAACGTTCCTCGGGGCTCAGGCACCCGAATATCTTGTCCTGAACGTCAGCCATCACCGCGGCAAGCCGCCTTGCGGTCCGGCGCCCTGCTGCTGTCAATGAGACCAGGACTCTCCGGCCGTGGCTGGGGTCCTTTTCTCGCGACACAAGTCCCCGGCCTTCGAGCGCCCGAACGGTATGGGTGACGTCACGGGGATCGAGCACGGCTGCATTGCCGAGTTCGGCTTGACTCAATTGGCCCTCAGTGGCCAGCGCCGTTAGACATCGATACTCGTATCCGTCTACCCCAGCCTGTGCAAGGTGCTTGTGTAGGGTCTGATGCGATCGCGTCGCGGCTGAACTCAGAATCCAGGTCGGGAGTGAAGTGAGTGGTAGCGGCATCGTTGTTGCCTTATCTTGGTGTCACCCATATAATATTGGTACGACCAAGATTATAGGAGAAATTGATGCAAGTCGCACGCCCCCTGCCCACGGTGATCGGTTTAGCAGAGAACGCTTTACGAGCGTTGCTTACCAAAATCTTGTCGACCACCCGGATCAAGACCTATCCGGCCTGGGTCATTCTCAACGCAGCGAGCAATGCAGACGCCACGGCATCGAGCGGACACTGGCAGCTCGCAGTCGCTGACGCTCTCAAGGTTCAGCTAGGGGAACTTAACGACGTACTCGCCCAACTTCGCGCTGCAGGTTTGGTCAGCAATGATGGCTCGCTGACGGCTCTCGGCGCTAGCGAGCTGGCGGCGGGGCGATCCGCAGTCTCCGCGGCGACATCTCTCCTGGTCGATGGGATCGACGCGGAAGAGCAAACGACTGCCCGCCTGGTGCTCGACCACGTCCGTGGTAGGGCAGAAGAGTTGTTGCGCCTGTGATTCTCGCGGACAAGCAGAGGATGCCTCAAGCCAATGCGCCTCTATCTGTTGAAGGGCGTCGCCGCCTGATGGACCGATGTCAGAGTCGTCCTGTAGCGCACGTCGCTGCCGAGATGGGGATCTACGGGGGCGACCGCGTCGAAATGGGTCAACCGCTACCGCCGCTGCGGCGAGTTCAGTTTGCTCGAACGAGTGTCCACGCCTCGTGCTCAGCCAGGAGCCGCCGCCCGGGCGATCGTGGCCCGAATCGAGCAGATGCGCCGTACAAATACGGTAGGTGATCTGTGAGAGGCCCCGGCCTCAGGTCCGGGGCTTCGCCGGACCCGGACCAGTACCGCGCTGGCGCGCGGGCCGCGCCAGCGCGCGGCACGCTATCGCTGCCCGCCCTCCCAGTCATCTAAGTAGCACTAGTGGCTGTCGAAGAAGGACTTGACGGCGTACAGGCAGAACGGCGGCACGAGTGTCGCGTGATAGTCGCTCAGCACCCCGGCGGTGCCGCCGCTGGCTTGCACCACCGCCTTGGCGGCGGCGAAGCCGGCCTTCTCCACCGCAAAGGGGTCCTCCATCGCCACCCCCGAATCCACGTCCAGCACGGTGATCGAGGCCGAGGCGGGCGCGTTCTTGGCCCAGAAGTCCTGCATCAGCTCGGTGTTGAAGAAAAACACGGTCGGATCGTTCGAGCCGCCGCACAGCAGCACCGGCGCGCTGGGCAGATAGTTGCGCTGATCATTCATCTTCAGGGCCTGCCTGATCCCGGTGGCGGGGGTCGCGGCAGGCACACCGCTGGTGACGGTGGGGAAGCCGCCGTCGGGATTCGTTTGTGAATCCTCGAGATAGGTCTGGCGGTAGCTGTTGGTCACGAGGTTGTCGGCTCCGAAACCCGCCGCGAACACCGATGCGAGGCTCGCCGGCTCGGTCGCCGGTGTGAACGCGGCGTACTGCGCAGCCGGCGGGGTGCTGCTGAAGACTGCGTTCTGGGGCAGGCGCCCTTGCGCGTACAGCGTTGCGATGGGCGTGGTGCTCGGCAGCAGCGCATCGATCCCGCTCGCATACTGCGCCTCGAACAGATCCGTCGGGCTCGTGTAGACGGTGCCGTACGAGTGCTGGTAGCTGGTGGCGAGCAGCACCAGGTTCTCCGGGCCGCTGTTGTTCACCTGCCCCTGAAAGATGGCATCGCCGAGGGCGGCCAGGGCATAGGGACCCGACATCGGCGCGGCGGCCGCGACACTCATGCCGGCCGCCTGCATCGCGCTCTGCGTGGCCATCGCGACGTAGCCGCCCTGCGAGTAGCCCGTCACGTACACCTTCTGGTTGCTGGTGACACCCAGGGAGGTGAGCGCGGTCTGTGCCGCCGTCAGACAGTCAATCATGTCGTCCGATTGCTGCTCGCCATTGAGGTACGGGTGATAGGGCAGATCCGAGGTGTCGTAGCCGGCATAGTTCGGCGCGACCACGATGTAACCCTGGCCGGCGAACAGTGCGGCCATGAGGAGCGCCTCGGGGCTGTTCGCGGCCGTGATGTCAGCCATGTTGAAGGTCTTGTCGGGCGAAGTGCCGTGCGCGTAGAGCACGATCGGCCGCGGTCCCTGGCAGCTCGCGCCCGTGCCTGAGGGCACCATCAGCGCGCCGGAGGCTGTGGTCTGCTCGGCCTTGCCGCCGACGGTGCCGTACTGCAGGTGGTAGACGGTCACCGTACAGCCCGGAGATAAAGTGAGTGTGAGCAGCTCGCTGCCGAGCGTGCTGAGGGAGAGATTCGAGAGCAGGCTCGCGGGACCGAAGCTGGCGACCTCGGTCGGCGGATTATCGAGCAGCTGTCCGCGGGCAGCGACGCTGGTGTCGCTCATACCCGTTGATCCGCTGCAGCCGCTCATCAGCAAGCTCGCAGCCAAAGCGAGCCACAGCATGCTGTTGCGCATCATCGGCGGTCTCCCTGTTGCAGGCCGCCCGTGCTGCGACCTTCAATGCGAAGAAACTCACGAGCCGCCGGAAAGTTCAGTACTTGCTCGAGGTGCAATGCCGCGAAACTGCGGCTTGGTGGCTAACCTGACTCTCGGATGCACGGAGGATGCGGGTCATGCATCGCGGTTCGACCGCCATGCGGCTTGCAGCGGATCTTGCGCGCAGGCTATGGAAGGTTGCGCGTCTGGTGCACGCGGCCCCGTCAGGGGTGCCGTGCTGCGGTCCGTGCCGCAAGCAGGCGAGCCGCCCAGAGCGCTTGAAGCGCAACGGCCGACGCCTCGCGCATGACGCGTGGCAAAGGCGGGCCGCAAGATTCAAGGATTCGAGCGCACGCGGCTCGAATGGCGAACGCCGGAACCAGCCTGCCGGTGCCGGCGCCCACCCGTCACCCCTCCAGTCTTAGGAGGGCTGCTTTTCGCTCTTCGCCTTGGCTTTCGCCGCCGAGCAGTCCTTCTTGCTCATCTCCAGGAAGCCCTGGCCCTTGCAGGAGTTCATGCCCTTGCAGGAGTTCTTGGCGCCCTTGCAGGCCGACTGCCCCTTGCAAGCGTTGACGCCGGTGCAGTGCACAGTTGCCTCGTCCGCGGCAGCCGTGGTGACCATCGCCGTGCCAAAGAGCATCGCTGCAGCAGCCGCCATCGCGGCGCCCGTGCCATTCTTGATTCGCATCTGTATGACCCTCGCTGATATGAACGGATGAGCTCCCCGTGAGCTCGGGTGATTAGACCGTGCGAGTGCGGCATTTGTTACCCTGGAACAGGCGCGTGGCTGTTCCCCGCGCACCCCCTCGAGGCCTCGACCCGGAACCCTACTCCTGGTGAGCCGGCGTTTCGGGGAGCTGCTCGGTCTCTGCGGGCAAGTGCTCGCCTTGTGCGAGGCGCTGCAACCAGTAGTCGAGCGAGATCGGCCCCGCCCCGGCGAGCGCGAGCCACAGGAACAGCGCCAGGTACTCCGTCTCATCGAAGCCCAGCAGCGTCTCCAGGGAGTCCACATCACCCCACTTGGCCGAGCGAATGGCGACGATCATGACGATGCCGAGCGCACCCGCGGAGATCCGGGTCAGGAGGCCCAGGAGCAGGAAGGCTCCGCCGAAGAGCTCGACACCCGAGACGAACGGCGTGAGCACGTGTGGGTAGGGAATCCCCCATTCGACGAAGTTCTGCGTGATCGCCGGCAGGTTGTGCAGCTTGCCCCAGCCGCTCAGGAGGAAGACCCACCCGACTACGACCCGCGCGAACAGAGGAGCGAGCCAGGCGAGGTAGCGGGCAAGCGCCTCGGGCCAGTCGAGGAACAGGCGGACCAGGAATTTCATGAAACCTCCGTTGCGGCGTGGGACGCGGGCAGTGACTGCGTTCAGGATCGGTGCGCCTCGAGGGCAGCTCACAAGGGGACCGGCCAAGGCGCGATTGTATTTCGATTGCGACAGCTCATGCCGCGGTGAGGCCATGGGGAAAGGACCGTGCGTGGTGTTGTGCGCTGCGGGGTGGATCGAGCCTACGGGCAGCGTCACGACCTGGCGGGCCGCAAGCTGCAGCATGCTGTGATGGCCAGGAGCCCGGCGAGTTAGAACTTGCGAGCCTCGATCAGGTGGTCAAATGCCGTGGCATGTGGCCAAGGTGGCGACCTGGGCTACTGGCACGGCCGCTGCGCACCTCGTGCGGACCGTTGGCGGTGGGACCGCTAAGCGAACGAGAATCCCCAGATCACCCTCCTGGCTGTCGCTCGCACTTGATCCGCGCCTGCGGCCTTATGCGTACCGCGGGGGAGTTACCAAGTGGCACGGAGCCTGCCCCGACGGTGAGCCAGATCAAAGCCGCACGCAATGCCCGTCATGCAGCAGCACTGCCATCGACCTACGAAGTCACGAGGTGCGCCAGCGGGCAGGCTATCCTAGTGCACCTCGGAACAGCCTTCGCCGAATTTCTCCCGCATACCTCGGGTTCGGCGGCGTCAGGATAGTAGGACAGATTGGACCGTGCGCATGCACAATTCTCGGCCCGAGTTGCAGATCCTCCCGCTCGATGCGGCCTTGCGCAAGCCTGGCGAGCGCGACCCGCTCTCGCGCCTGCTGCGCCAGCTACGGCCGGAGCTACTGCGCTTCGCGCAATGGCTGGCGCGCGACCGAGCGCTCGCGGAGGACATCGTGCAGGAGGCCTTCCTGCGCGCCTGGCGCTCGCGCGAGTCCCTCAAAGACCCGAGCGCTTCGCGAGCCTGGTTGCTGACCATCGTCCGACGTGAGCACGCGCGGCTGTATGAGCGCAAGCGCCTGGAGCTGGTCAGCCTCGAGGAGGGAATCGAGCACGAATGTACGGCCCGACCCGAGCAGCCGGATGACGAGCTCAGCGGTCTGCGCCAGGCCATCCTGCTGCTGCCGCTCGAGTACCGCGAGCCTCTGGTGATGCAAGTGCTGGGCGGCTTCACAGCTCAGGAGATCGCAGCCGAGTTGGCCATCTCGACAGCCGCGGCGCTCACGCGCCTGTTCCGCGCCCGCAACAAGCTCAGAGAGATCTACGGGTTGAGCCGCGTGCTCGACCCGGCCGCCGAGGCAGCACCGTGATCTGCGAGGAAGCACGTCTCCAGATCGGCGCAGAGCCGCGCGTGGCTCCCCTTGAGCTGCGCGAGCACCTGCACTCGTGCGCGGCTTGCAGCCTCTTCCAGCGTGAGATGACGTCCCTGGAGGGGGACATCCAGCGGGCGCTCGAGCTGGGGCCGCCACTACCGGCCAGCACCCGCCCGCCGGTGGGCCGCATGCGCTGGCAGCGCTGGTCGCTGGCGGCCAGCGCGCTGCTGGCCATGATCGGAGCCTTGGTGGTCTGGACGCTGCGCCCCAGTGACAGCCTGGCGCACGAGGTGGCTGTCCATGTCACCCTCGAACCCTGGAGCTGGAAGGGAACTGCGGCAGAGTCGGACACCGCTGTCAACGCGGTGCTGGGTCGTGCGCACATGACGCTCGTCGGCGGGGATCGCGTGGTCTACGCGCGCACCTGCGAGTTCCGCGGCCATCTGGTACCGCATCTCGTCGTCCAGACATGGCAAGGCCCGGTGACGGTGCTCATCCTGCCCGAGGAGCACGTGCAGACAGCGCGTGCATTTCACGAGCAGGGCTTCACAGGCATGCTGGCCCCAGCGTCCCACGGGAGCCTGGCAGTCCTCGTGCAGGGGAGTGCGTCGGTAGCTGAGGTCATGCAGCAGCTACGTGGCTCGATCCGCTGGATGGCGGACGATGAGCACCCGATCTCCTGGAGGTAGGACGGCGCGCCTTCGCGAGTAGAACGGCCGACATCCGTCCGAGGCGGCCTCGATGATCGCGGACTAGCCCCACTGCCTAAAGCAGATCGGGATTCTTGGACACTACGGTTGGCTCTTTGCGTTCGTCGCGTCAGTTTGTTCGCGCGAGACGGAAACCAACGTTGAAGTTCGCGCTTATGGCCGGGAGCCCGTCCCGGTACGCGGCGCGCAGGCTGCGCGGTACGTTGGCCCAGGAGCCGCCGCGCAGCACGCGCCGGCCACAGTCGCCGCCGCTCGTCCAGGCCGCGCCGTCTGTCGGCGCCCCCGCGTAGCTCTTGTGGTAGCAGTCTTCGACCCAGGACCACACATTGCCAGTCGTATCGTTGAGGCCAAACCCGTTGGGCTGGAAACGACCCACGGGGGATGTGAACACATAGCCGTCGTCGCAGCCAGAAGTGGCGGCCGCAGCGCTGAAGCGAGCCTTCAAGGAGGCATCGGCCCCGTTGGCGTAGCGACAAGCATCCTCGGCTTCATCGCCCCAGAAATAGGCGCTACCAGCGTTCGGACGGGTGACGGCACGGTTGATATACTCATACTCGGCCTCGCTCAGCAGCCGGTACCTCTTGCCAGTCCGCTTGCTGAGCCAAACTGCATAGTCGCGCGCCTCCCTCCAGGTGACGCAGACCACTGGATGATTGTCCTCCTGCGGATAGCCGGGATTGCGCCAGGTGTATTCGGTTCTTTGCTCCCAGCTGCTGGTGGACCAATCGAAGCTATAACAATTGTCGCTCCCTATCTTGCGCGTGATCCTGCGGTACTGCCGCCACTGCCCGCGGGTCACGGGATACCGGCTCACCGCGAGTGGATAGCTGATGGTCACCGTGTGGAGCGGACCTTGATCGGGACTGCCTCCGTCCTCGCCATCGCGGCTGCCCATTGAAAAGCTGCCTCCTGGCACCCGGACCATCTCCAGGCACTCTGGGCAGTCCGCGAACACAGTCCCGGGAGACATCGCCGCCAGGCCCTCCGCAGGCATCCTGGGTTCGTCGGACCGGGTAGACAAGGGCGGGGCACCTCTCGAGGTGCTCCGGGACGCCTGCGCAACGAGCACCAACCCTGCATCACGATCAGCCTTGATCGGCGACGGGCGGACCGAGGGGCTGCCGGAGGTGCTCTCCTGCAGGGACGCACCCAGGACTGTTGCCGCAGCAGCGGTGCTGGCTGCCGGCAGATGAGCAGCGTGCTGCGCCTTGCCGCGCTCGATGACCAGCGTTCCGACGGCAACAGCTGCCACGACCACCGCGGCAGCTGCACCGATCCACACTGCCTTCCTGCGCCACCATGGAATGTCCCAGCCTGCTGTCGTCGCCGGCTCGGACGCCCGACCTGCCTCGCGCAACACGGCTGCGGCAGCGCGTGCGACCCGCGTGTCATGATCCTTCTGCAGCGTCTCGAGCGCTTCCCGTGCTGCCAGCGCCAGTGCCCGGGACTGCCCCGCCAGCAATCGCTCGAGGTCCTCCACCGCCAGCATGCGCGCCCGACACACCGGGCTTGCGATCAGCTCGAGGACGTCCGCTGACAGCTTGCCCGGCCGGGGCGCGGGATTTGCGGCAATGATCAGCTGCCCGTCGAGACCGAAGTACCAGCGCTGCGGCCGCTGGGTGCCCGTCTCGCCCTGCACCCGGGCCGAGACGTACTGGAACAGGTCCTCCACGCTGACCTGCCCATCACCGTCGATATCAGCAGCCCCGCTGCGCAGCCCGGCGATCACGTGGCCGGAGAACAGCGAGGGATCGGCGATCTTGTTGATCCCTTTCCTTTCCGCCTCCAGCGCGTACTGGATGGCCCCGGATGCCGCCATGACAGCCGTTCCCGTGCCCTCGCGGAAGTAGTCCGCTGTGTTGACAGCCTGCGCGTCCCTGTTCACAAGCCCCCTGGCGAAGGCGCCGCTGAAGCACGTGTCCAGGATCAGGACCATGCGCTGTGAGCGGCTGCTCTGCATCGCTTCGTGAATGAAGCTCGCGGTTATGCCGGTAGCGAGCAACTCATCCACAAGCGTGTCAGCTGCCCCGAAGTACAGCTTCCCGTCGCGGTCCTTGACCCCGTGACCGGAGATGTAGACCAGCAGTAGCTCATCCCGGGAAGCCTTCGTGAAGAAGCTGCCGATGCGCTGCCGCCACTCTGCCCAGGGCCTGTCCAGGCAGGTGGAGACTTCGAAATCCCCAATCTGGGTGTCCTCAAAGACCTCCTTGAGCCCTGCCGCATCAGCGGCACATGCCGGGAGGCGACGAAGCTGCGGGTCACTGTAGCGACTGGTCGCGATGATGAGCGCTCGTCCACGCATGGAATCGACACTCGAGTGTTTGTGCGTCGCACGAGTCTAGCAGCGCGAGGTACAGCCGGGACGCACGGCAAGCCAGCAGGTGGCACGCCCAACCGGTACACACCCATCCGCCCTGTCACTCCCACGGGTCTTCACCTGGAGTCCGAAGTGGGGAACGTTGCTTAATATTCTGCAGCGCTACGCTGATATTGATGTGGGGGAGACGAAGGGCCCGGGTCGTTGATTGGCGTCTACCCCCCGCTGCCTCGGTGCGCAGTGCGCGGCGCCCGAGCTCGACGGGCTGGCTGGCGCGGGAGGCGGGCTTTGTCTAGATTTCCGCAATAGCAGACAGGCTCCCGCAGAGTGAGGTTTTTGCCCTGATGGCTCAATTGACGCTGATTCGCGCTCGCGCGCTTGGAGTGTGGTGCGGCCAGGTGGCTGCGCTCCTGCTGCTGTCGGGCACGCTCGCCTGGGGACAGGACACGCCGCTCGCCTCGACGTGCGCGGTTTCGCCAGCGCCGTTCTGCGGCGCTGTGCGCGGCGACCGGGCCGAGGGCTGGCCGGTGCAGAGCCGCTCGGAGGTCATGGCGCAGAACGGGATGGTGGTCACGAGCCAGCCGCTCGCGGCGCAGGCGGGCCTGCAGGTGCTGAAGGAGGGCGGCAATGCCGTCGATGCCGCCGTGGCGACAGCCGCGGTGCTGGCAGTCGTCGAGCCAATGATGGTCGGGGTGGGCGGAGACCTGTTCGTGGTCGTCTACATCGCGAAGGACCACAAGGTATACGTGCTCAATGCGAGCGGTGTCGCGCCAACGGGAGCCACCCTCGAGCACCTGAATGCCCTGGGCTACCGCTGGGACCCCAAGAGCTGGGCACCCGGCTCGGGCATGCCCGGTGGAGGCATCTTGCCGGTGACCGTGCCCGGAGCGGTCTGGGGCTGGGAGGAGGTGCAGAAGCGCTTCGGCAAGCTCGGCTTCAAGGCGGTGCTCGAACCGGCGGCCCAGTATGCCGAGAGTGGCTTCCCGGTCTCCGAGCGCATTGCCCACGACTGGCGGCTGCCACCCGCGCTGCCCCTGCAAGGGTGCTGCCGCGACCTCGATCCCGACTCGGTGAAGACCTGGTACGTGAACGGCAAGCCACCCGTTGCCGGGGAGATCTTCCGCAATCCCGATCTCGCCCGAACCTTGCGGCTGCTGCAGGCCGGCGGGCGGGGCGTCTTCTACCGCGGCGAGATCGCCCGCGCGATCATCGCCAAGTCGAGCGCGCTCGGCGGAACGATGAGCGCTGCCGACCTGGCCCGCTACCACGGCGAATGGGCCGAGCCGGCGCGCAGCCAGCATAAGGGCTACGACCTCTACGAGCTTCCGCCACCCTCACAAGCCTGGGCTACCGAGGAGATCCTCCAGATCCTCGATACCTGCCTACCCACCTGGGTGCCCGGGCAAACCCTGGCGAGCCTCGGTCCCACGAGCCCCGAGTACTGGCACTTGCTGGTGGAGGCGAAGAAGCTCGCTTACGGGGATCTCTATACCTACAACGCCGATCCCGACTTCGTGACCGTGCCGCTACGCAGGCTGCTCTCCAAGGCCCATGCCACGGAGCTCTGCGCCAGAGTGGACCCGCAGCATGCCGCAACCACCGGACCCCAGAGCCCTGCCGAGCTCAAGGGCGACACGATCGTGCTGTCCACTGCCGACAGCGACGGCAACATGGTCTCCTGGGTCAACAGCAACTACAGCGAGTTCGGCTCCGGCATCACCGTGCCGGGGTATGGCTTCGTGCTGCATAACCGCGGTGCGCTCTTTACCCTCGATCCCAGCAGCCCGAACGTGCTTGCCCCGGGCAAGCGCCCCTTCAACACACTCTCGGCCGGCTTCGTCATGCACGGCGAGCAGCCGGTGATGACCGTGACCCTCATGGGCGGTGACATGCAGGCGCAGGGGCACGCCCAGGTGCTCCTGGACATCCTGGATCTCGGGGCGAACGTGCAGGCCGCTGCCGACATGGCTCGCTTCCGCCACAGCCAGCTGCCCAATCGACTCTCCCTCGAGTCCTCCCTGTTCCAGCTCGTGGGCCCAAAGCTAGCAGCGATGGGGCACAACGTGCGCCCCGTAGACGGCGGGGATGTCGGAGGTGTGCAGATGATCCTCTTCACGCCCCTGGGCGGCTCCGCCACGAAGCTCAGGGGCTTCTATCGCGCAGGCTCAGACCCTCGCAAGGATGGTGAGGCGGTCGGGTGGTGAGCGGCCACCGCGCCGCTCGAGTCGCAGCCGCAATGCGCCCCTTCAGTAG
>Ga0123356_10005934_pt1 | contig 12397 bp, 11 predicted proteins | sample TergutEmb28metaG_2_FD_92546 | JGI IMG/M metagenome (GOLD analysis project Ga0123356, IMG submission 92546) | Embiratermes neotenicus P3 segment gut microbial communities from Petit-Saut dam, French Guiana - Emb289 P3 | ecosystem: Host-associated > Arthropoda: Insects > Digestive system > Gut ... | reverse complement strand
ATCGCACTTCATCCCTGCCTGGTGAATATAGACTGATCTCATTGGGAAAGAGTGTTTCCCTTTAGTGAGTCGAGGAGGTACTATGCTTCGTCTTCAGTATGGAGAGTTGTTGGTTGGGGTGGCGGATTCGCCGGAAGAGCTGGGGGAGGCTGCGGTTGATGTTTTTGAGCGGGCGGTGACACAGGCCTTGCTTGAGGCTGATGAGATTACAGTCATTATGTCTTTGGGGGCTGCTCAGGGGCCGCTGTTTTCTTCGCTAAAGTCCCGCACCAGTATCGAATGGTCACGCATCAATGTCCTGCATGTTGATGTTTACATGGGAGTGCCCGACAAAGATCCTCGCTCGGGCGGGGCTCGAATGAGACGGCATCTGACTGACATCGTGGCTCCGAAAGCCTTCTATGCCATGCAGGGTGATACCCAGCCGGTGGAAGCGGAACTGGAACGTTATGCCGAGTTGTACGAGCGACTGCAACCTTGTGTTTGTGTTGTCGGGATCGGCGAGACCGGGCACTTGGCCTTTATTGATCCTCCTGCGGATTTCACCACCAACTCCATCATGGTGGCGGTTGCGCTCGCCGAGGGAACCCGGCATCAGATCGCCAAGGCAGGTATCTTCGATTCTATCGAGGAAGTACCTCGTTATGGCTTGTCATTAACTATTCCCGCCTTGATCGCCCCGAAGACTATCATCGCACTCGCCGATGAAGCTGCCAAAGCGCCGATCATGAAAGAAGTCCTGGAGGGCCCAGTATCCATCATGTGCCCAGCATCGATTCTTCAGACGAAGGTCGGTGCCGCCATGTTCCTCAGCCGTGAAGCTGCCGGTGAGCTAGAAGCACTTCGCGCCTGAACTAAGGATTCGCCGAAAACGTCAGGGCATCGTCGAGTTCATGCCACCGAATTCCGTACGGGAAATCCAGTCCAGCGTCTTTTTCTAAATCAGCCAGGGTCTCACGCAGCAGTACGTCCAAGAGCTCGTGATCCTTAGCCCGGATCGCAGCCAACTGACGAGTGTGGACGGCAAGAACCCGGTCGACATCATCGATTTCGACCCCGATGGCATGGAAAAGCGGAAGTAAACGCTGATGCAGGCGATTCATAGTACGCCGCAGAGTCTCATTATGGCTGGCCATCGCCACGCGGCGGTGATACATATAGTCCGCGCGTGTGACCATCTCTGAGGAGTTGCGGAAATGATCCATCCGGTCGATGGTGTACTGGATTCGATCGAGCTCTTCAGCGGTCGCAAATTCGGCTGCCAAGTGCACCACAATAGGCTCAATGAGTCGCCTTGTGAGCAGCAGAGACTCAATGGACTCAAGTTCGTGAGCGGTGTGTTCGGCAAGCGGACCAATGGGGATCATGTCAGTCTCAACAAAAATCCCGCCCTGCTGGCCCTTTCTCACAGAAATGATCTGAGCAGATTCCAGTACGCGAAGAGCCTGGCGCAAAGTCGGCCGGGAAACCGACAGCATTTGAGTGAGTTGTCCCTCGTTCGGCAAACGGTTGCCGGCCTTCAGCCCTTGTGCATCGATGAGGTCAATGACAGCTTCAATGATCGCTGTGAACATGCGCGAGGCTCGGACCGGCCCCAGCGCGTGTGGAGTGAGTGTTTCGGACACAGGAAGCCTTGTCTATGGGATGTCTTCGAGGCTGGCAGCTTCTCGGGAGAGTACGCCTAACTCAGCAGCGTACTCCAGTTCGGAGCATTGCACAGTTTTCGCCCAGAAAACTTGTTCAAGTCCGTCATGGTACGCCTGAAGAGCCGCCTCTTCATAGACAGCCCAACTGCGGGCAATCGAACCGTGAATCGCAATGGCCTCGGGGTGGTAGAAGCGCGAGATCATTTGAAGAGTCTCGCCAAGGGTGTGGGCAAAAACCTCGACGATTTTCCTTGCCGCAGGGTCATTGTCATGCCAGCGCCGAAACACCGTGACAGCCTCGATGGTCTCCCCAGTGAGTTTGGCGTACATCTCCTTCAGCCCGCGCCCGCATACCGTACGATCCAGAGAGCGGAGTTCCTGGAATGAGTCGACCCACACTTGTTGTTCAGAAATAAGACCTGCAGCAAATTGGCCGCGTACGACTTGTTGACGATCTGCCAAGACAGCCCCAATGCCGGTACCAAGGTTCAGGATCGCAATGGTGGGATAGTCGCGTCCCAATCCAAACTTGGCTTCAGCCGATGCCTGGGCATGCAGATCATCGTCAACGCTGGTGGGGATCGCGAACTGTTCAACCAGGAAGCTTTGCAGGGGAAAATCGACGCGCCCACCCATTAGTGATGAATACTCAACATGGCCGCCGCGAAGAATTCCATTGAGGGTCAGCCCGAGATGATCGTGACTGGTCACGCGATGACAGCGAAGCAAACCGGCTAAGTCATCGGCGAACTTCGGCGTACCTCGCCGCAAAAGCCCGGTTGGCACCGACTCACTGAATAGGGGTACGAAAGCGTCGAATACGGTGAGCCGAATCTTGGAGCCCCCAATATCAACTGCTAATTGTGTCATGGTGCTCGCCTCAGATATCCGATCGGGGAAACATCGGCATCACCGTCTAGATGAAGCGCAGTGAGCGGGCCGTACGTACCCAAAGACCCGAAGTATTCAATCGTCCACGCTCCATCCTGACTCATCACAGGCCTGCCGTGATAGGGCAGGGTTCGGGTGTTTCTGTTGATCGGGATAACAGCAAGATTCTCGGGCTTGGGGGAGACAGTCAGCTTGATGCTATTCGGAGCGATCTCCTCCAAGTAGCCAGTGACATCCCGCAGATTAATCAGAGCGCGATACGCGAAAAACTGCCGATGCGAAACCAGGTTGAGGTATTCGCGAACATAGCGCAAAGCCGAATCAGTCTGCGTCGAATCTAGGGCTTCCGCGAGGGTTTGGGGATCAAAGTGACGAGCAGGTACGGTCGAGCGCTGGCCTGGATGGATTTCGTCGTACGCACCTCTGATCTGAGGTTCACCCTGATCCCACAGAGCGCGCAAACGCTCCTGTTCGAAATACCAACGAGCCTCAAAGTTCTCGATTCTGGTGACCATATCGTCCAGGCTATGGAAGCTAATGCGGTCAGGATTTACCCCGCTGACAAGGGTAATCTGTTCTATTCCTGCCCGATAGGCGCCGATGTCGCCCGGGTCTACTCCCTGGCAGCGGCCAAGGATGCCTTCTTCAAGGATTGTCAGGTGAGCCCCAGGAGGATAGACCGACTGGACAGCATCAAGTACGGCGTCGAACCGGCGAAGCATCAGAGCCTCACCCAGGTCGGGGAAGCGCCGTTCGCCGTTCTTGAGCGGGTTGGGAACCTTGTAGGGAAAAGCCATCGCTACAAACAGCAGCGGTTCATTTCGAGTGACAAAGCGGTTGATCTGATCAACCCAGCGGTTGTGCCGTACGTCCATCCACGCGGGGTTACCCATGAGGATTTCCTCGTGACGAAAGATCGACAGGATCTGATCAGCCACAGTGCCTGTGGTTTCTGGGTGAACCTGAATATCGTTCGAGGTGAGCATCTCGGCAGCGGTAGTTGTGCTGATAGTCAGGGATTCAGCGATCACTGGCGGCTGATATGCCGTGGGAAGCGGTGCGTTGATATATCCAAATTGGCTGGTCATGGCCGTTGTCCTGTTCTACAAAGATTCGCGGTTAATGCGTTGGAGGAAGGAGATGGTACGTTCGTGGCGAGGGTTCTTGATGACTGACTCGGGTGACCCGGATTCAACCACACGCCCGCCATCCACGAAGTAAACCACGTCAGCGACATCCAAAGCGAAATGGATCTCGTGGGTGACTACGATCAAACTCATCCCTGACTCGGCAAGGTCTCGGATGACATCGAGAACCTCACCGACAAGTTCTGGGTCGAGAGCTGAGGTCGGCTCATCGAAAAGTACGAGGTTAGGTTTGGCGGCGATGGCCCGGGCGATGGCGATGCGTTGTTGTTGGCCTCCGGATAACTGGCCGGGATAGGAGTCGGCTCGTTCGCTCAGTCCTACCCGTTCCAGCAGTTCTCGACCGCGGGCTTCTGCTTCTTTCGGGGACTGATGATGAACCAAGCGCAGACCTGCGGTGATGTTCTCGAGGGCTGTCATGTTGGGGAAGAGGTCAAATCGCTGGAAGACCATGCCGATGCGGCTGCGGCGTTGTGCGGCCACCTTCGGCGAAGCCTCCACCCATCGATCTCCGTGCAACTCGGCGCCGACCAGATAGTCGCCGACCCAGATTTCACCGCCGTCATAGGGTTCCAGACCGTTGATGCAGCGAAGCAGGGTTGATTTGCCTGAACCGGATGGTCCGATAACAAAGACCACTTCTCCGCGGGAAACCTCCATGTCGACACCCTCAAGTACGACATGGTGACCGAAGGCCTTCTTGAGGTCATGGATTCTGACCATGGGTTGTGTGGTCATGACGTGGCCTCCTCGATTTCTGTTGCTGACTCAAGCTGGTTCGCACTTGGTGTGTCCGGAGCTTGAGTCGGTGCGGCTGTCTTTTTGCCTTTGGTACTGGCGGGTGCGTACCCGCGGCTGAAGCGCTTTTCGAGCTTGCCTTGCAGGTAGGAAGCGATGGTCACAAGGATGAGATACCAGCAACAGGCGACGATCAATAACTCGATCACATAGAAGTTTTGTCCGGCAATGGAGGTAGCCGTACCCAGGATTTCTTTGGTGCCGATGACGTAGACCAGCGAGGTTGCCTTCAGCAAGTCGATGGCCAAGTTTCCCGCCGGCGGCAAAATGACCCGAACAGCCTGTGGAAGTACGATCCGCAGCAGAATATTTGCTGGACGCATCCCGATCGACATCGCAGCTTCGGTCTGACCGCGGTCGACAGCGAGCAGACCACCGCGAATCACCTCACACATGAAGGCCGAGACGTTGAGGCTCATGGCCAACAAAGCGGCGTTCATCGGTGTCACGATGACATTGGTCGAAACTGTCCAATCACCGAAGCCGACTTTGGGTAAGAATAAGGCGATGTTGAACCAGAAGACGACCTGGACGATGACCGGCGTACCTCGGAAAAACCAGATGTATCCTGACGCGATCGCCTTGAGGATGAAATTCTTGCTCATGCGCATCGTCGCCAATAAGGTTCCGAGTACGATCGAAGTTATCAGTGAAACCAGGGTGATAGTCAGTGTCGTCTTTACTCCATTAAGCATCACTGTCGAGAAAATGTACTCGCCGATCACCGCCCAGCGCAGTCGTCCGGACGAGACGACAAGATAGACAGCACCAGCGAGGATCAGAAGTACGACAGCAGCACTTGAAGCAGTAAAAAGTCGTGGTGCGAGCCGAGCATGGATGACTCGGCTCGCACCACCACGAGCGTTCATAGCAGGTTCTGCCACGGGGTCAAGAATGGCCATGATGACATGCTAGAAGACTGGTTGCCATATAACTAGATTTCTAGGAAATCCATAATTCCGGCAACAATGACGGTATTGATGGAGAACTGCTTCATCACGAGTTTGCCAACAGCCCACTTGTCAAAGATTTCTTGGTACGTGCCGTCCTCAAGCATCTCTTGCATAGCACCAGCCATGGCCATCATGAAGTCCGTATTATTCTGCGCGAAGGCAATGCCCTGGTGCGCTGGAGCAAACGGAGGCAGAGGAGCCAGTTCGAGGCCGAGGTTCTTACCTTGCTCAGAGACGTTGAATGTGTAGTTCGATACGCCGTAGGTATCCAAGGCGATGTCAGCTTGACCGGAGGCAACGGCTAGATAGGTGGCCTGCTTGTCAGCGGACTCTGTCATCGAGACCAGATTATCTTTGCAATCTCCATCGTTGAGTTCCTCAATCAACGGAGGGAACATCGAACCGGTGAGAATGTTGACCCTCAGGCCGCAGAAGTCAGAGAAAGCCTGGATGTTGTTCGGGTTTCCTGCCGGTACGATAACCCCGGAACCTTCTGAGGAGTAGTCAATGAAGTTGACGACTTCCTGGCGAACAATCCTGTCAGCCATAGCTGAGACATAGAGATCGTAGCGGCCAGCCTCAACACCGGGAATAGCAGCAGCGAACTGAATGTCGGCCCATTCGACGGTGAGCCCGAGACGGCGGGCAGCTTCATTGACGAGGTCAACATCAGCCCCGGAGGCTTCGCGAGTCGTGGGATCCAGGAATGCCCAAGGGGCCATTCCGTCTGTCGTGGCAGCCTGAATAACACCTGAGTCGATGTAGGACTGGGGGAGTTTATTCATCCAGCTGGTCTCAGCCAGCGTCGGAGCCATCGCGCCATCCGAAGCCGGATTTGTATTCGTGGGATCCGTGGGGTCAGTTGTACCAGGGGTATTTGTGCAGGCGCTCAGCGCCAAAAGACAGGCTACAGCCGTCGATGCAAGAAGAGTGATTTTGTGTTTTGCCATAGTTTTCCTCCTTTGGAAAGACAATGTTTAAAGAATAACCTTTTTTCCATTTGACGCAATAAGGAGAAGTCTCAGAGGTGGAATTCGTTGCCAAAGCGTTATAAAGCCAAGGAAACTATACGTCCCCATAAAGCCAAGGAAACTATACGTCCCCATAAAGCCAAGGAAGTCATACGTCCCCCGGTCATCCTGCCGAAGGCAGGACCCCCGGCAGCTAACGTAGGGTCTTAGGCATAGACCTGAACTACAGTCCATACGTCACCCGCCGGGGGTCCTGCCTGACGGCAGGATGACCGGGGGGAGAGTGAGTATGCCCCTTGGCCTGTGCGATCGCTCCCCTCAACAAACATCTGGCCAGAGCACAGTGAAGCGCTCCCAGACGACTAGGGTATTGTCTGTGATGTCAAAGCCACGGCGCTTCCAGACTTCGCGATGGATCTCACGCCATGTTTCAAGGTCGCCTTCTCCCTCAGCCAAGGCCTGTTCTTCACTCACCTCGATGAAAGGTACGATACGTACTTCTGCCTCCTGGATGAGAACCTTCGGTTCTGACTGCCCATCCATGATGATTGACAAATCTCCGACCTGGGGCAACGGCTCGTCCTCATCAACATATTCCTGATAAAGCCCGCTCGTTGCAGTCTTCTTACCTTCAAGAACAAGCGCCAGCAGCTCATTCGCCATCTCAGGAGAATCGCCGAAACTCCACGCGGGTGGTGCAAGCACCTCGGGGTCCGTAAGGCAAAGACTAACGCTGACATCCTCATCCTTGAGACAGCCTTTAGCCAATGCCCAAAACTTGAGTATCGAAGACTCTGAAAGGCCTATCTGCTCGGTATCCATGACACCATCATCGCATGAATGCATGTCGAGGGGATGTGTGTCAGGGGGCCTGGGACACACCTCGGTAGTGGCGGCATCCTGAAGATCCGCTAATGGTAAAGTAAAATATCCGCTAATGATAAAGGAAATAATCCGCTAATGGTAAAGTAAAGATATGGATTATCAGACACGAGTAGTTGATAAGCAGCTAAAACACCTTCTGACTATTCTTCCAGCAATAGCTGTCGAAGGTGCTAAAGGAGTGGGAAAAACAGCATCTGTGAAACGTCTGTCGCATAATGTGTATTCGCTTGATGTCGAGTCGACCCGGTTGAATACACAGGCAGACCCGGAAATTATTCTTCATGGTGATTCACCAATCTTTGTCGATGAGTGGCAGAGAGTTCCACCGATTTGGGATGTGGTTCGCAGGGCAGTCGATGATGGTGCTCCACCAGGGCGTTTTCTACTTGCTGGATCTGCAACTCCGAAAGACCCACTATCAATTCATTCTGGAGCGGGACGGATCGTACGTCTACTCATGAGGCCTATGTCCTTCCCTGAGAGGGGTGTGGAACAGCCGACGGTGTCCTTCTCAAGCTTGCTGTCCGATGAGGAGACAGGCATCGAGGGGCATACCGACATAGGAGTCTTCGAATATGTCCGTGAAATCTTCACATCAGGGTTTCCTGGCATACGTAGTCAACTCCCGGAAGCACGGCCTTACCTTCTCGACGCCTATGTAGACCGAATCATTGATCATGACATTCCGGATGCTGGAGGCAGTATTCGTCGGCCTAGGTCCTTGCGCAACTGGCTCGCGGCGTATGCAGCAGCGACAGCTACGACAGCAACAGAGGCAGCAATCAGACGGGCAGCATCACCAGAAGAAGCTGATGTCCCCAGCAAGCCCACGAGCCTGGCATACAAGGAACTCTTGCAACGTATTTGGGTTCTTGATCCTATTCAGGCTTGGGAGCCAAGCTTCTCTCATCTCAAGCGGCTGGGGAAAACCCCCAAGCATCATCTTGTCGATCCTGGACTTGCCGCACGTTTGGTAGGTGCAACGCCCAGCTCGCTCATCAGGGGGACTGGTGACCCAGAGTTTCCTCGCGACGGCACCTTCTTAGGGGCACTATTTGAGTCGCTTGTTGCGCAAACATTGCAGGTTCTCTCGGCCAACTTTGGGGGAAGGGTTGCACACATGAGGACCAAGGATGGCGACCGGGAAGTGGACTTCATTATCGAGAGATCAGATTCTTGTTTCCTGGCGATTGAAGCAAAAGCATCTCCGGCTATTCGTCCCACTGACGTAGTTCATCTCAATTGGTTGGAGCAAAAAATGCCCAATCGCATAATAGAAAAAGTCATCATCAATACAGGATACTCAGCATTTCGTCGCCCAGATGGTGTGGCGGTCATCCCACTGGCACTTTTGGGTCCCTAACCTAGATGTTGTCTGTCGGTGTCAGGGGGCCAGACCCGGACCCACCGGAGGGTATGTCGTCGATGCGTCAGCGACCCTTCCGCCGGTCAATATCACCGCAGCCGAAGCCTCAGCGTTAGCGGCAGCTCTAGCAGTCTGTCAGGGGCAGCCGTTCGCCCGCCATGGCAGCGCAGCCCTAACAAAACTCCTTGCCGTCATGGATGACCACACGAGGGATCGAACCCAGCGGTTATGTGAGCGGATCTGGATCAACGATGCCGATCAACCTAGCCAGTCCCATGTCCTGCGCCCCATCGAACAAGGCTTACAGGACCGGCACGTACTCAACCTGATCTACCTTGACGCTGAAGAGAACCTGACATCCCGGCAGGTAGACCCGCAGCTTCTAGCCAACCGGGACGGCTACTGGTATCTGATCGCCCACTGCCAACTACGCGGAGAAATCCGCTGGTTCCGTTTAGACCGCATCCAACACACCACTCTCACCCCCCAAGCCGCAATCGAGGTTCCTCTAGAGACCATCGGCGAACCACCACCATCCGCTCATAGGATCTCTCCCAGAGAATAGACGTGTGTTAAGGGGAGGTTATGTGTCAAGGGGACGCCTGAAACCTAGACATTCTTCTCCACGAGGTCGAGACCCCTTGGCTGTCCGGAGCACCCAGAGAACGAACCCTCAGTCATCCTGCCGTCAGGCAGGACCCCCGGCAGCCGACGTAGGGTCTGTGGAAAAGCTTCTCTTCTACAAGTCCATACGCCAGCCGCCGGAGGTCCTGCCTGACGGCAGGATGACCGGTGGTCGGCCATCAGGTCTTGGCTCAGTCATGTCATCCACGCTGTCACATGTGTATCTAGTTACACGCCCGCTTGATGCATCAGTTGACATAATACCGCGCATTTGCGAACATATATGTCATGGAGTTGACCCTGGCCCAGGCGGCTGCCGGGGCTGAGTTGTCTGTGCGTCGCTTCCAAGAAGCCGTGTCTTCAGGTGATCTGCCGATCCATCGGGTTGTAGGAACAACGCAAACCGTCGACTCAGCGATCCTTAATGCGTTCCTACGCGCCCAAGCCCACGGGCGACGCTGGGCTCCGAACACCCGACAGGCCGCGCTCGATCTATTGAGCGGTGAGACTGTCACAACACTGACCGGCTCGGCATTATCTCGCCTGAAGTCGCGACTACGCACTCTCCCGGTGAGTGCGCTGGCGTATCATCTGGGAGCTTCGCGAGGATGGTATCGCTACCGATCTACTGATCTGCCTCGCGTTGAAGTAGAACAGGAGGTCATACCCACCGGGCCTAGCCTGCTGGGTGATACGGCGTATGCGACACGCCTTGGCTTGGTTGCTGGCCCGAGCAATAACCTGTACGCCACGGTTACTGACCTCGACTCAACCGAGGCCACCCTTCGTCTTATCATCGACAGTGAAGGAGACATTTTCCTCACTGAACGAACCACGCCGACCATGGTGGCCAGTTTGATTGACTTATACCTCTTCGGTGATGTACGCGAGTCCTTGGCGGCAGAGGAAGAACTCATACGGAGGCTACGAGCATGCTGACACTTGCACCTGAATTGGAAAGAAACGTGACAAGTTATGCGTCCCGCTGTCAAGTTATCCATCCCTGACACACTGGTACGTCTTGAACCGGCTCCTTGCCACCGTCCGGAGCACCCCGAGAACGAACCATCAGTCATCCTGCCGTCAGGCAGGACCCCCGGCAGCCGACGTAGGGTCTGTGGAAAAGCCTCACTTCTACAAGTCCATATGCCAGCCGCCGGAGGTCCTGCCTGACGGCAGGATGACCGGTGGTCGGCCATCAGGTCTTGGCTCAGTCATGTCATCCACGCTGCCACATGTGTGTCAAGTCATACGCTCGCTTGTCTCGTTTATAGCTTCCAAGCACAAAAACATCTCCTCGACACACATCCTCCCACTAGCCATGACGCGATTTGGTTGGGGTATTGGCAATGAGCTATCCTAGTAGAGGTGTCGGAGACGGCATTGCTTTTAAACTTAGCGCACAGGAGTTTGAAACATCGCAAACATGGAGGTTTGGGGATGCGTCGAACTGTCGGTGGCACCATTATTCTTTTAGTATCTACCCTTTTAGTCGTGAGCGTTGCAGCGATGAGCCAGGCGGCTCCGCCCCCTCCGCCAATCACAATTAGCGCTAATGTGACTGATCCGGTGACGGTTGGGGGGTCAGGCGCTTCACAGGGGGCAGGGACGCTGGAGCTTACCGGAGGAGATTTTCGTCTCGAACGAGATTACGGACAGAGTGTCCAGCTTGGCGTCACCAACCAGAGCGACAGTGCGGTGGTGTTCTACCTTGACTGTGTAAACCCCTACGATGATATTGCCTTGGGGTTTGTTGGAAGTGGGTCCGAGGAGCAACCTATGGTTGTGCAAGCTGGTGAAACTCAGCAGGTTGAATTGTCGGTTTTCACCCAGAATGCTGAAGCAGCAAGATACTCTCTGCGAATAAACGCTCACCCTGTCGGGGGGAACAATCCAGTAATTGCATCAACCACAGTAGAGCTGATAGTAGACACAATTCAACTGAATGTGAGGCTTGAACTGAATAGCCTAGATGATTCAACGATGGCGCGGACATATACTCTCACAAATGACGGAGATTATGTGTCTGACATCAAAGTAGAGCCAGGCCCTGAAGCCGCCAACTATGTCAGTTTTGACCCTGGTGTATCGAATTATGCTATGGATCACGGTGATTCTGTTGTCTTCACAGTCAGGCCTGACCTAGGCAAGATGAATCGTGAGAAGCACTATTCCATTAGCGACTATCTCCGTGTGCGAGGGGGTGGTCAGAGCCAGACTTTCCCCTATCAAGTTGATGTCTCAGGTGAACTCAAATCAATTCCCATGGGTGCCCTGGGCGTTCTGCAAGCCGGTGGTAATCCCCTATCTGACCTTAGCTATGGGACAGATGAGGCGTGTTCCGGAACAGGCATCTATGGCCCAGATGAGATTTCATATGACATATCTTGTAAGTTGCCCTATGGACATACCCAAGAGCTCCCGATCACTGTCAAGTTCTCCGTTACGCCTTTCTATGGTGATCCAACAGGCTTCAAACCGAAATCCGACTTGTCTATCGACGGTAATGAAATGATCCAACTCTTCGGCGAAGCGCTAATGGATTCGCGAGAGTTCGAGACTCAATATGATAAATCCGTTCAGCAGTTCATAGTAACTGTGCAAGCGGCTATGGACGGAAAGATCGAAGGGTTTAAGCATGGGAGAAACCTGCCTAGTGACACGATAGATGAGATGAACCGGATGAATGCTGAGGCCGCGCAGTGGGGAAGAGATCTTTGGGAGCAATGGGGTGATTGGGTAAAAGTTACTGTTGACATAGGTATCAACGCAGCCGGTGAGGGTCTTTTCGGTAAAGAAGCGAAAGGAGTGTTGGGGTGGTTGGGAGACGTCTTGCAGGCGAAGAGTATTATTGACACAGTCGACAAGGCACAGACTGCGCACTGTGTCTACAATAGCCCATTGCTTAGTGAAGATGAGAAAGATGCGTATTTCGTGGGGATGTCGCGCCAGGTGATTCTAGAGGCAACAGGTGTTCTTTATCTTCCACTTAAAGGAGTGGCAAATGTAATCGCAGGTGGAGCAATTGGGGTCGGCAGCGTCGCGTGGGGGATTAATAACCCTAAAATGAGAGCGCTTGAGGCAAAGTCATTGGGTGCTGGCTGCATTAACTCCTTGT
>Ga0123356_10005933_pt1 | contig 12398 bp, 9 predicted proteins | sample TergutEmb28metaG_2_FD_92546 | JGI IMG/M metagenome (GOLD analysis project Ga0123356, IMG submission 92546) | Embiratermes neotenicus P3 segment gut microbial communities from Petit-Saut dam, French Guiana - Emb289 P3 | ecosystem: Host-associated > Arthropoda: Insects > Digestive system > Gut ... | reverse complement strand
GCTCCGCGACTGGTTGAAGTAACCTTATCGCTCGCGATTTCTCCGTTTAAAACAAGCATCTCAAGAGTACTGAGAGCAACCCTTGCATCACCGTTTGCAAAGTTAGCAACTACTTTTAACATTTCATCGGTGATGTTTATTTTTTGATTATCAAAGGCACGCGGGTCAACTATTGCCTGTTTTAAAAGCTCAAACAGGTCATCTCCTGTCAGTGCATTTAACACTAAAACCTTGCAACGTGAAAGCAAAGCCGAGTTTACCTCAAATGACGGGTTTTCTGTTGTCGCACCTATTAAGATAATACTTCCCTTTTCGACAAAAGGTAAAAAAGCATCCTGCTGAGCTTTGTTAAAACGGTGGATTTCGTCGATAAAAAGTATAGTCTTATCTCCCATGATGCTCATTTTGTCAGCATGGTTCATAACCTCTTTGATTTCCTTGATACCACTTGTGACAGCACTGAAATTAATAAATTCCGCTTTTGTTCTGCCGGCTATAATACGGGCAAGTGTTGTTTTGCCAACACCCGGCGGCCCCCAAAATATCATCGAGGACACCATGTCTCTGTCAATCATCTGCTTTAGCACCTTACCGTCACCGAGCAGGTGCTTCTGACCGACAAATTCGGATAAATCGCGCGGACGCAAACGGCTCGCCAGAGGTCCTATCGGATCTGGCGAGTCATATAATGATGCTTGTCTTTTGTTTTGCTCCAGGCTACTCACGATACTCTTATTGCCTCAACACTTAAGCACTTACCTGTCTGCGGGTCTATTTCAAAGACGGCGGCTTCTATGCGGCCCGGTCCGTCTGCAGGGACAAAACGCTCTGTCGGGTTGCCGAGAAAATGTGATAACGGCTGCTCAGGCTTCATCCCGATGACTGAGTCAAGCGCTCCTGTCATACCAAGGTCTGTTATATATCCGGTGCCTTTCGGAAAAACACGGCAATCGGAGGTTTGAACGTGTGTATGAGTACCCCAGAGCGCTGTTACTCTGCCGTCGAGATGGTATGCCATTGCTGTTTTCTCGCTGGTGGCACAGGCATGGAAGTCAACCAGAATGACCTTCTCATCAACCTTTGCTAGTATCCTGTTAATTTCCAGAAACGGGTTTTCAAACTCACCTACTACGTCAACTCTTCCTATCAGATTAATAACGCAGACCTTACCGAATGGGGCATCGTAAACACCCCAGCCGGAACCGGGGACTTGCGGGGCAAAGTTTGCAGGGCGTATGAGATATTTTTGGTCGTCAAGGTGCGTGCAAATCTCAATTTTACTCCACGTGTGATTGCCAAGGGTGATTACATCCGCGCCTGCACTGAAAATATCTTCCGTGTTCTTTTTTGTCACACCGAGCCCGGATGCATTCTCGCCGTTGACAACGGTAAATGCAATGTCAAACTGCTTTTTTACTACACGGAGTTTTTCGGTCAAAACATCAACCCCTGCTTGTCCCGAAATATCTCCGACCGCAAGTATATTTACACTCATAAGATGACTCTGACCCTTGTGACACCTTCGATTTTGTTAATCGTGTCTTTAAGACCGTCTGCCAGTGTGTTCACATCGAGCATTGTATAAGATGCCACCTTGCCTTTTGTGCCGGCATTTACCATATTTTCGATATTGGCACCAGATGCCGAGACTGCACTTGTAATTTTTGCTATCATTTCAGGCACATTGTCGTGAAGTATGCATATACGCGGGTCATTTCCTGTACGCGGCATCACTGCGTTTGGTAGATTTACCGAGTTGATGATGTTTCCGTTTTCGAGGTATTCTATAATCTCCTCGGCAGCCATACTCACACAATTATCTTCACTCTCAGGTGTGGATGCTCCAAGATGCGGAATCGGGATAACACCTTTGGCACCTGCTGTTTTTGCGTTCGGGAAGTCTGTTACATAAACGGATACCTGTCCGGACTCGAGCGCAGCAAGCAGGTCGTCATCGTTAACCAGCTCGGCGCGGGCGGCATTAATGATGCGCACACCGGGCTTCATTTTTGCGATGCTCTCTTTATTAATAAAGTGCTTGGTGGACTCCATATACGGAACGTTTAGCGAAATGAAGTCGCTGTTTTTATAAATTGTGTCAAGGTCGTCAGCTTTTTTAATTTTCGACGAAAGTGTCCATGCAGCCTCTACCGATATAAAGGGATCATAGCCGTATACTTCCATGCCGAGAGATGAAGCTGCGGAGGCTATTTTAGCACCGATTGCTCCGAGTCCGATAATACCTATTGACTTGCCAAGGATTTCAGGACCTGCAAAGCGGGCTTTTTCTTTCTCAACAAGAGCCGGAACCTCGTGCGCTTCTGACGCAATGCTTCTGACCCAGTCAACGCCACCGAGGATGTCACGTGAAGCTAAAAACAGAGCACTGAGTACAAGTTCCTTAACAGCACCCGAGTTTGCTCCCGGTGTGTTAAAGACAACGATACCTTCATCTGCACAGCGGTCGACGGGGATATTGTTGACACCTGCACCGGCGCGGGCAATGCAGAGTAGCTCATGGTTAAACTGTGTGTCATGGAGCTTGGCACTGCGGAGCATAATGGCATCAGGGTTTTCCACCTCTGCCGACACGTTGTATTTGTCTTTGTCAAACAAATCCAGTTTTGGTGATTTGATGTTATTCATTAATTGTACTTTGAACATTTTATATAATCCTTCCCTCTTTAAATACTATCTATTTGTTCTTTGCTTCAAAATCACGCATGAATGCCGCAAGCTTTTGTGTGCCTTCTATCGGCATTGCGTTGTATATGGAAGCTCGCATACCACCGACCGCTCTGTGACCCTTTAGAGTGTCAAAACCGGCGGCTTTAGCTTCTTTAACAAACTTGTCGTCAAGCTCTTCACTTGATGTTTTAAATGTTACATTCATGTCGGAGCGGGCTTCTTTATCGGCGCAGCCTATGAACATTTTGCTGTCGTCAAGAACATCGTAAAGATACTTGGAGCGTTCTTTTTTAAGCTTTGCCATAGCTTCAACGCCGCCTTGCTTTTCGAGCCATTTGAGAACGAGTCCGAGCATGTATATCGAATAGCACGGTGGTGTGTTGTGCATGGAGTCGCTTTCTATCATGGTTTTATAGCTCATGAGTTTTGGTGTGAGCGGATGCTCGCTCCCTGCGAGGTCTTTGTTAATTATAACAACTGTGACACCTGCGGGAGCCATGTTCTTTTGCGCTCCTGCATATATGATGCCGTATTTTGACACATCAAGCGGACCTGAGAGAATATTTGAAGACATATCGCTGACAAGTGGCACATCACCTGTTTCGGGGATGTACTGCCACTCTGTGCCGTATACGGTGTTGTTTGAACAGTAATGGAAATATGATGCATCTGAAGAGACATTTATGTCCTTTTGCTCAGGAATGTATGTATGGTTTCTGTCTTCCGAGCTGCAGGCTATGTTTATCTCACCATATCTTTTTGCTTCTTTCATTGCAACGGTTGAAAAATTGCCTGTAACGGCATAATCAGCCTTACCTGTTTTGCCGATAAGATTCATCGGAACTGCCGAAAACTGCAGTGTTGCTCCGCCTTGTACGAAGAGAATCTCATGTGTGTCGGGTATGCTCATGATTTTCTTCAGGTTTGCTTTTGTCTCGTCGAAAATTGCGACATAAGCCTTACCTCTGTGGCTCATTTCCATAACTGACATACCTGTTCCGCCGAAGTTAGCAAGCTCGAGAGCTGCCTGCTCAAGCACCGGTAATGGTAATACTGACGGCCCTGCTGAAAAATTGAAAATTCTATCTGTTGACATACTCATCCCACCTCATAATAATTTAAATCGCCTCGGTTGTTGATAATATCTTTATACATTCTACATTAACGGTAGTGTATGTGTCAAACGATTTTTCCTATTAATAGACCGTCTTTTGTGCTTACAATTTTGACATTTTTAAGTGTATTTTTGTCTATCTTGCTAATAACAGTAACTTTTGTGTAATTGCTTGCATGTCCGATGCTGCTTTTACCTTTTTGCTCTTCGATAAGTACCTCTACGGTTTTGCCGATTTGTGATTGTAAAAATTCATTTTTCATTTGCTCTGCCACTTGTCTTGCCACTGAAGCTCTTTGCTGTTTTATGCTTTTTTCTATCTGGTTTGGCATTAACCCGGCTTTTGTGCCGGGGCGTTTTGAGTATGGGAATATATGCATGTCGGAAAATGCTGCTTTTTTGATAAGCTCTAAGGTTTGTGCAAATTCTAGGTCTGTCTCGCCGGGGAAACCGACTATAAGGTCTGCTGTTATAGCGCAGTTGTCAAATTTGCTTCGTAGCTGTGCGATTGCTTTTAGCACTTCTGATGTGGTGTAATTGCGTCCCATTTTTTGCAATACTTCATCACATCCACTCTGCAGCGATATATGAAAGTGGTTGCATAGATTCGGGATTTTGCTTAGTTCATGTATGAATTCATTTGTCAGCACCCGCGGGTCGAGTGAGCCTAAGCGTAGTCTGACACCGGGAGCAGCGGTGGAGATTGTTCGTATCGCTTCTGATAAAGAGCTGGGTGGTTGTCTCGTTGCCATGCGGAGGCGTCGGGTTGGTTCCGATGCGGAGCATGGCAATGAGACAATTACCCTGCTTTTATCAGAAGAACTTCGCCAAGAAGATATCTCGATACCTGTTATAACAATCTCCTTGTATCCCTGTAAATGTAATTTCTGTGCTCTTTCTACAATTTCATCAAGAGGCATAGAGCGCGATTTGCCACGAGCGTATGGGATTATGCAGTATGTGCAATAATTATCGCAACCGTCTTGTATCTTAAGCAAGGCGCGGGTGCGGGGTACGGGTGGGGGTGTTTGTTTTCGCGGGTGACCGAGAGCGGTCGCTCCTTCTCTCACCAACTCAATAACCTTTTTTGCAAACTCCTCACGGTCGTCTGTGCCACCGATTAAATCGGCACCAATCGAAGCTACCTCTTTTTTATCAAGCTTTGCATGACAGCCACAAACAGCAACAATAGCATCCGGTGAGAGTTTTTTCATTTTCCGCACAGCCTGCCGTGATTTTCGTACACTTTCGGCAGTCACAGCACATGTGTTTATAATACAAACATCCGGGCTTTCACCGGGTCCCACTTGCTCAAAACCGCTGCTCTTCAGAACATCAACGATTGTTCCGGTATCATATTGGTTGGCTTTACAGCCAAGTGTAGTCACAGTAAATCGCATTTACAAATTCTCCGTTTTGGTTTATAGTCTATACATGAATGTTTATTTTGATAATGCCGCGTCAACAATGGTACGGACGGAAGCTATCGAGGCTATGAATTCCGTGATGAAGGGTGATTTTGGCAACCCTTCGTCAATGCACAGTTTTGGCAGAGCGGCACTTGGCGAGCTCGAATGTGCCCGCGAGAGCGTTGCAAAAGCACTTGGAGCAAAGCCGGAATGTGTGTATTTCACATCGGGTGGAACAGAGTCAAACAACCTGGCTATATTCGGCACCATTAATAGTCTAAAGCACAAAGGAAAGCATATTATTACATCGGCAACCGAGCACAGTGCTGTTAAAATTCCGATAAAAAAGCTTGAGGACGAAGGCTGGGAGGTCACATATCTGCAGCCGGACAGCTCCGGTCGTATTCCGCTTGTTTCTTTTAGCGAAACTCTTCGTGATGACACCGTTTTTGCATCAATCATGCTTGTTAATAATGATACCGGCGCATTAAATCCGGTTGGTGAATATGGTGCAGAAATAAAGCGGCGAAAACCGGATATTATACTTCATACTGATGCTGTGCAAGGGTTGTGCAAGATTCCGTTTACTGTTAAGTCGCTTGGTGCTGACCTTGTATCCGTAAGCTCACATAAGCTGCATGGTCCGAAGGGTGTCGGTGCTTTATACGCCTGCGATCGTGTAAAGCTCTCCCCTCTTATACTCGGCGGCAATCATGAAAACGGCAAGCGCGGAGGTACCGAGGCTCTGCACTCGGCTGTCGGGTTTGGCGAAGCTGTGCGGCTTGGGACTTTGGAGCTTGATGATGTTTCTGAAAAGCTTCGAAAGTTGCGGGAGTTTACCGTCGGACTGCTTAGGTCACAAATATCAGGTGTCGAAATTATCGGCGAGGGTGATTCTCCATTTATACTTTGTATATCCCTGCCGGGGTTTAAAAGTGAAGTGCTTATGAATTACCTGGACGGTGAGGGTATCTGCGTTTCAAAAGGTGCGGCATGTAAAAAGGGTGCGCGTAGTCCGACTCTTGAAGCTATGATGCTTCGTAATGATATTATTGATGGAGCTTTGCGTGTGAGTTTTTCGAGGTACAGTACAAAAGAGGAAGTGGGATATTTTGTGAAAGTACTTAAAAGAGCAACGGAGATGCTTATTAGGGTGTGACATAGTATCAGAGGGACTATTACTCCATTGTGCTGCTTCACGGAACCAACCCGCTCCATCGCACAACGGAGCAACAGTCCCTCTGATACTTTAAAGTCATCTTGCGTCAGGATTCTGACCGTGACTTTGAAAATCTATAATATCAAACATATTCTATGGTAGCAAGTAATTGGAGGAAAAATTGGGTTATAGTGCGCTTATTGCTATGAGCGGCGGTGTTGACAGTGCTGTTGCTGCACTGTTGACACAGCGGGAGTGTGCCTTTTGCGCCGGTGCTACGATGGTGCTTTTTGGCGATAGCTTTAAAGAGCAGAGTCTTGACTCGCTTGGGCTACCGGGGCTTGATATGCCTTTTTACACATTTGATTTTCGTGAAGAATTTTCAAGCTGTGTTATCACACCATTTATCGACGAGTATTATAATGCACGCACACCAAACCCTTGTGTTGTCTGTAACAACCGCTTAAAGTTTGGTGCGTTTCTTGACAAGGCACTGGAAATGGGAATGGATTATATAGTTACAGGGCATTATGCACAAATCGAATGTGACTCAAACGGACGATGGCTTTTGAAAAAAGGTGTTGATAAAGATAAAGACCAGAGCTATGTGCTCTATACACTGACTCAAAAGCAGCTTGCTCATACAAAGCTTCCACTTGGTGCTCTGACAAAAAACGAAGTTCGCAAAATAGCACAGGATGCCGGACTTCCAAATGCCGGGGGTAAAGAGAGTCAGGATATTTGTTTTATCCCCGATGGCGACTATGCAGGTTTTATTATCCGTCATACAGGCAAAGCTCCAAAAAAAGGACGTTTTGTCGATGCAAACGGTAACGACCTCGGCGAAAACAAGGGTTTGCTCCACTATACCGTAGGTCAGCGGCGCGGGCTTGGACTTTCAATGCCTCACCCCCCCTATGTCACCCGGCTTTGTGCCCTGAGCAACACCGTAGTAGTAGGAAAAAACGAGCAGCTTTATTCAAAGACGTTTGAAGCGAAAAATATCAATCTTATTACTAATAATAAGTTAGAAGCTCCAATCAAGGCACAGGTGAAAATCCGTTATAAGGACCCGGGACACCCGGCGCTTGTCACACAAACAGACGAAGACACCATACACGTTGAGTTTGACGAGCCTCAAAGAGCTATAACAAAGGGGCAAAGCGCTGTTATGTATGATAATAATATTGTAATCGGTGGCGGTATTATTGTATAATAATAAAAAGTACATAATTATATTGTGAGGACAATAAATATGACAGGATTAAGTTGTGTCGCACATCTTAAAAAACATGTTCTTTCAAAGCAGGTTTCAGATTCAATTTGCAGCGAACTCAAAAAAAACACAGGAATTAGTGACTTTTTTACGGTGTTTATTTCTGTCTGTAACAAAAAAGAAAGAGCATTAGTTTTTCACGGCAGCGGCAAGGATATTATCGTTGCATGGAACGCAGCTGAAAAACGTCTGTTTGATTTTCAAAAGAAATTAATAGTAAAGAAAAAGCCTTATAAGGCTGCATGGGCAAAGGTTGATATTGTCATATCTTTTAATGAAATCCCAACGATTGATTTAAACAAGATAGTTATCGGATATGGCTGGCATAATTTTTCCAGAATCGGAATTTCTTTTGACCGAAACTTTAATAAGGCATTTATTGAAGCTGAGGTCAACGGGAATAAAATGATAAACTACACATTCTCTCAAGAGGATATTAAACGCGGAAATATAGATTACACAGCTATTCTCATAAACCTGAGGAACATTAATCATTATTTGAAGACCTACTACGGACTGACCCCTATTGACGAGGTTCCGGAAAATATAACAGTTTTTACAACAAAGGGTTATTTCTGCGAAGAAGATAGTAGTGTTCATGAGCTTTATACCGATAATATGGATTTTGGAAGAAGACAAATTCCGATTGTTGATGATAAGTATATATCTCAAATTATAACGGGTGCATCACAATATCTTCTGGATCTTATTGATGATAACGGCAAATTTATTTATGGGTATTTCCCGATTTTTGGCGAGCCTATTAAAAACTATAACATTGTGCGCCATGCCAGCACACTATGGAGTGTTATAAACCTGTATCGACTCAAAGGTGACGAAAGTATTTTACCGAAGCTTGATAAAGCAATCGAATACATGTGTTCATACATTCGTTTTAAGGATGATTCGACAGCATTTTTGGTTGAAAAAGACTCAGATGAAATTAAGCTCGGCGCAAACGGTGTTGCAATAATTATGCTCACAGAGTATATGGATGTGTTTAAGGAAGGTACCTACAACAGAATAGTTAAATGTTTAGCAAACGGAATACTGGAGCTTCAAAATGCCGAAACAGGTAAATATTACCATGTCTTAAATGCTTCAGACTTTTCTCGTAAAGACGAATTTCGCGTTGTATATTATGACGGGGAAGCTACATTTGCTCTTGCAAGAGCATATTCTTGTGTTAAGGAGCAAAAGTTTCTTGATGGTGCAAAAACTGCAGTTGAATATTTCATTAAGGAAAATTACATAATTCATAGGGATCACTGGGTTGCGTACTCGTTAAACGAAGTGACAAAACACATAGAAGATGTGCGATATTTTGAGTTTGCGCTGAAAAATATCGAGAAAAATCTTAAAGGAATCTACAACAGGGCAACATCCTTTCATACATATCTCGAGATGCTTATGACAGGCTGGCAAACATATCAAAGAGCTGTAAAGCTCAAAATAGATTCGGATTACATAAATTCCTATGATCCGACAAATTTTGCCGAGACCATATATCACCGTGCCCGCCATATGCTAAACGGTTATTTCTATCCCGAATATGCTATGTACATGAAATATCCGGAAACCATAGTCGGTTCATTCCATGTCCGGCATCACAATTACCGGGTGCGAATAGATGATGTACAGCATTTTATCGGCGGGTATTACTTCTATAGTCTGTTATTTGATGAAATACGGACATATTTATCTGAAGATTTTATATCCGGCTGATAAATGTAATAAATATTACACCTATATTTCTTGACATACTTTATCGTAATCAAATATAATGGTGTGTAGCTTTTTGGGAGGTATTTATAATGAATGATGAAAACGTAACCCCTGATGGTAAACTTAATAGTATACCGGAAGACAGTATACCCGAGGACAATCCGGATAAGAAAAGTCTGAAAACAAAAAAATTCCCTTATTTTGAACCGATATCAGGCATAATAATAGCTATTGTTTGTGTTGTAGTTTTTGTTTTATTTTCAGACTTAATAACTATAGCTTTTTGGCTTGACCCGCCTGCCTTGATTCCTACATTTTTGGAACATGAACTCCATAGATTTATTATATGGTTTCCGGCTGTTCTTTGGGGAATTACACGTCTTGTTGTAAATATTGCATATTTGATCGAAAAGATTTATACAAAACGCCTTGCCATTATCGCACTTATATGTAATGCTCTGACTGTTATTTTAACTTTCATAATAATGATTGACGGCAGAATCGTAAACCCTGTATATGCTCAATGGATGCGTGATTTATTTGAGCCTGTTGCCCCCTGGTTTGGAGAGATTCTTGCAAGAGCAAATCTTACTATACTTGTGATTCTCGTTGTTGTAATGATTCTTGACTCTATAACTGTCGTAAGAAAACGCAATAAAGTTATTAGGCAAGAAGAGAAGGAAGCAGAAGAAGCGCTAAGCAAACCGGAAGTAACGCAGAGCAACCCGGAAGTAGCGCAGAGCAACCCGGAAGAAGCAAACGTTTCTGCAGGTTAATGATATAACGATAAAAAAAGAGTTCTTTTTAGGAAGAACTCTTTTTTTGCTTTATACTATGTTCACTGCGTTTCCGCCTGATTCTTTTGCTTTGGTATATGCACTGTATGTTTTACTGATAAATTCTGTTGGCTCTTTTCCCGGCTCCGGTGTATATACATATACACCCATGGAAATCGATTTTTTGCCGTTTACTGTTAGTAAATTAGCGCTGTCAATCTTTTCAATTTCCGTACGTAAGCGTTCTACTACGGTGTTTATGCCGTTTGGATCTGTAACAGGCAGCAGCACAGCAAACTCATTATCACTCCATCTTGCAACAAAGTCTGTGGAGCGCTTTCCTGAGCTTACAAGTGATTTTGAAACTTCCTTTATTATTTCTTCACGTTTTTCATTAGTCTCACATTTTTCAAGTCCGTCCGGAGCAAAAATTACCAGTCCGAGTGCAGTCTTTTCTCTTGTTGCTCTGTTCCATTCCAGGACAATACGATTGTCAAAGCCATATCTGTTTGATAGACCTGTCAGAGCATCCTTCATACTAAAGTTTGCTAACTCCAGAACGTTATCTGCTGTAGCCATATAACCGTCCAGGAGCTTGTCATCTGTGTTCTCTGCACCTGTGTTTCCTTCAAGCTGCACAACCATTAATTTAATGTTATCGATAAATTTTTGCATTACATCTACAAAACTTTTAATGTCATCTAAACCCACATCAGGTGATATTTCATTACCCGGTGACTCTGCGTCTCCTTGCATCTTATCAACAGCATTTGTTAAGAGTCCTGTTATCATAGCTTGTATATCTTGCATTATGTTTTCAGATTTTGATTCGTTTATTGTTTCGTTCATATAATACTCCTCTTACAGTATGTAGACCTATGGCAGATCTCGTCATAGGTCTACGTTACTTATTTAGTCTATTTGCAAATCTGTTTTATTTTTCGTTTTCTTCAGGTTTTTCCTCTGTTACCCTCATCTTTTTGATGGAGTTTGCAACTACTGCTGCTAAGAGGGCTGCGCATACCATACCTGTGCTGAAGAATCCTATTACTCCTGAAAGGTCAGGTGATCCCAGCGGAGTTTCCGGCGTTGCGATAACTATCTCTTCATACCCTGGGTCATCAGGCGGTCCAAACGGAAGGTCCGGAGGCGGTATGACTATATCGTCATCAGCATCACCATCTGCGTCGGCGTCTGCGTCGGCATCATCGTCAGTGTCTGTATCTGTATCTGTATCAGTATCTGTATCCGTATCTGTATCAGTATCAGTATCTGTATCTGTATCAGTATCGGTATCCGTGTCTGTATCCGTGTCAGTATCGGCATCGGCATCGGCGTCCGCATCAGCATCTGCGTCTGCGTCGGCGTCAGCATCTGCATCGGCATCGGCGTCTGCGTCGGCATCTGCGTCGGCATCTGCGTCCGCATCTGCGTCCGCATCGGCATCGGCATCTGCGTCTGCATCAGCATCAGCGTCTGCATCGGCATCGGCATCGGCATCGGCATCGGCGTCGGCATCACTATCGGCATCTGCGTCGGCGTCGGCATCGGCATCGGCGTCGGCGTCTGCGTCGGCGTCGGCATCGGCATCTGCGTCTGCATCAGCGTCTGCGTCTGCGTCTGCATCGGCGTCGGCATCTGCATCGGCATCTGCGTCGGCGTCGGCGTCTGCGTCGGCATCGGCATCTGCATCGGCGTCGGCGTCGGCGTCTGCGTCGGCGTCGGCATCGGCATCTGCGTCGGCGTCTGCGTCTGCGTCTGCGTCTGCATCTGCGTCGGCGTCTGCGTCCGCATCAGCATCTGCGTCGGCGTCTGCGTCGGCGTCTGCGTCCGCATCAGCATCAGCATCGGCGTCTGCGTCTGCGTCGGCGTCTGCATCAGCATCGGCGTCGGCATCAGCATCTGCATCGGCATCAGCATCGGCATCGGCGTCGGCGTCGGCGTCTGCGTCGGCGTCTGCGTCTGCGTCGGCGTCTGCATCAGCGTCGGCATCTGCATCGGCATCTGCGTCCGCATCAGCATCTGCGTCGGCGTCGGCGTCGGCATCGGCATCTGCGTCGGCGTCGGCGTCGGCGTCGGCATCGGCATCTGCGTCTGCGTCAGCGTCGGCGTCGGCGTCGGCATCTGCATCAGCGTCGGCATCTGCGTCAGCGTCGGCATCAGCGTCTGCATCAGCATCAGCATCGGCATCGGCGTCACTATCACTATCGGCATCAGCGTCAGCATCGGCATCAGCGTCTGCATCAGCGTC
>Ga0123356_10005932_pt1 | contig 12398 bp, 6 predicted proteins | sample TergutEmb28metaG_2_FD_92546 | JGI IMG/M metagenome (GOLD analysis project Ga0123356, IMG submission 92546) | Embiratermes neotenicus P3 segment gut microbial communities from Petit-Saut dam, French Guiana - Emb289 P3 | ecosystem: Host-associated > Arthropoda: Insects > Digestive system > Gut ... | reverse complement strand
GATAATACAGTATATTCATGGGTATTGAGATTAGTTGATATGAAATTTCTCGGCACACCCGTGTACCATTTATTCCACGGTCCACTTGACAACGAGCCTTTACTCATTGTAAAGTGGCTTTCGCGGTCTTCCCATCGCATGGATTATAAACGGTTTCAAGTTTGTTCTAACGGAAGAAGAAGTTTAACGTAAAATTGCTGTACAAAGCATGAATTATTTAAATAGGTATAGAAGGTAATGCGGCATGAATATCGTTGCTTACAGAGGGTAAATCTTTCTAAAAACGCACCCAAAACATCATGTTTATTTAAGTGACATATAAAAAAACAACGGTACACTAAAAATGCAACGTTGTTTTCTTATGCAAGATTGCGCTGATATTTTTTTGAAAAAACCGTGTATAAAACGTGTACGCTGTCGTTTTACCCGGGAAAAACCTTGTAATAATCAGGTTTTTTTGTAATCTGGTCGGAGTGGAGAGACTCGAACTCTCGGCCTCATGGTCCCAAACCACGCACGCTACCAACTGCGCCACACCCCGATGTTACATTGAAACCCTTGGTATTACTAGCTTTTCAAACCTGTATTTACTGCTATTTACTGCTAATGTTTGAAACTTTACTGCTATTTTACTGCTAATAACTAACGATACACAGAGACAAAAAAGTACTAAATAATACAAATTGCCACGTATGGTATAGTTACTCATAACCAACCATTTCTAAGCTCAGCCATTCTACAACAGAATCGTAAATTTTGCAATACAATTATCATAAGCATGCAGAACTTCAAGATTCCTATATCAGGGGTCTTTTTTGTTGGTCAGAATGCTTCTGTCGCTAGATTATTATAATCATATATATCACTCTTAAACTCATATATTCTGTCCATAGAAGATACTAAATTCGATACGATTATCTACACTTTACGTGGTTTATAGGATTTGATATAATCTTCTCTTTGGAAGACTTTATGCATTGCAACGTAGAAGTCAGAGTCGATTTCGTTTAGAACGCCGGCTCTTATTCTGAAGCACCAATTGCCTGTGTCTGTGCCGGGTGTGTTGATCCGTGTATCTGCTCCGTACCCGAGTATATCTTGAATGGGAACAACAGCGATCGACGAAGGGGACATAAACAACGTACGGATACATGCCTTCATGATAGGACTGTTTGGTCCGCCTGCGGTCCAGTCACCGTAAAATCCCGTGTAAAACAAAACATTATCCCTGTCCTCGTTTTTAAGAGAAAACAGCCATGCAAGCAGGGTGGTATTGTCATGTGTTCCGGTATATGCTACGGATCCAACGGGGAAATTATGCGGTAAATGGACTCCGTCGCTGTCGGCGGAAAATCCGAATTGCAGTACCCGCATACACCTTAATCCCGAGTCCGTGATCAATTTCTCGACATCTTTTCCTATTATGCCCAGGTCTTCGGCTATGACCGAGAGTGAAAGATTGCCGAGTGATTTTTTTAATGCATCAAACAGGGCTATACCGGGGCCTTTGACCCATTTGCCTCTTTTTGCGGTCTTGGCGCCGCCGGGAATAGACCAGTAACTTTCAAAACCCCGGAAATGGTCTATCCGCACCACATCATATCTTTTAAGTGACGCTCTCAGGCGGTCTTTCCACCACCTGAAGTCCTCTTCTTCCATCCGCTGCCAGTTATAGATCGGGTTGCCCCATTTTTGACCGTTAGGGGAGAAATAGTCGGGCGGTACGCCTCCTATTGCCGTAAATTTGCCTTTTTCGTCAACTTCAAAGAGCTCACGCCTGTTCCAGACCTCCGCGCTGTCGGCAGCAAGATAGATCGGCATGTCACCGATGATGGATATACCCCGCTCATTTGCATAACTTCTGAGTTTTTTCCACTGCAGGTCAAAGAGCCATTGAACAAACTTATGGAACTCGATTTCTTCACTTAATTTTTCACGGCATACCTTTAGTGCATTTTTGTCATGGCCCCGCTGCCCCTTATCCTTCCACCGGAACCATGCTTCCTGATCATTGTCATATTTGAGAGAAATGAAGAATGCATACGCATCAAGCCAAAACGGGTCAAAACTTTTATAGGTATCGTCGGAAAGCCGTGAAAATGCAGCTTTTAGTAAAAACCTTTGCTTGTTGCGGACTATTTCATAATCAACATAAGCATCATTCATGCCGTCCATACGCTGCGAAAGCTCGGAACCGGTGATCAGACCCATTTCCAATAAACCTCTCGGGTCAATCAGTAAGGGTTCTCCGGCAAATGCCGAAAGAGCACTGTACGGCGAGCCGCACCACATGCTTGCCTGTTCAACGGGCAGCACCTGCCATGCGTGAAATCCGCTTTTATGTAAAAAGTCAATAAACTCTTCCGCTTCCTTGCCTAAAACCCCTATGCCAAACGGCCCGTGCAGGGAAGTAACAGGCATCAATACACCCGAAGAACGCGGAAATTTTGGTCTGAACGCCATATGAGTACCTCTTTAATTACACATGCCAAATCTCTGATGCATATCTTTTAATGACTTCGTCGCTGGAGAAACCTCCCGAATGGGCAATGTTCATAGCTGCCATTACCGACCATATATCGGGTTTTTTGTATAAAGATGTTGCATCCATTTGAGCCCTGATGTATGCGTCGAAGTCTTTCAGTACAAAGAATTCATCGTTATGCGTTATAAGGGAATCAAAGACATACGGGAAGTCTGCTTTAAGAGCGTCTTTCCAGTCGGAATTGATGAAATCGTGGATGATCCGCTTTAGCCGTGTGTGATTTGACAGAAACTCTCTGCTGTTATAGCTCTGGTTTCTTTGCAGTTCAAAGACCTCGGGTACAGTCAGACCGAACGGCAGGTAGTTTCCTTTACCGACAGCTTCAAATATTTCGATATTTGCTCCGTCATATGTACCGATCGTTACCGCGCCGTTCATCATAAACTTCATGTTTCCTGTTCCCGAAGCTTCCGTACCGGCAGTTGATATCTGTTCACTCAGATCGGTTGCGGGGAATATCTTTTCGGCCAGAGATACACGGTAGTTTTCCAGAAAAACAACCTTTATCAGATCTTTGACCTTCGGGTCGTTGTTGATCCTGTCGCCGACCACGGAGGCGAATTTGATTATTTCCTTGGCAAAGTGATAACTGGGTGCCGCTTTACCTGCCATTATAAATGTTCTGGGAATAATATCGATATTCGGATTGTCGATTATTTCGTAATAAAGGTCAATGATATTGAGCAGTAACAGCAACTGGCGTTTATATGCATGGATCCTTTTGATCTGCACGTCAAAGATAGAATCGGGGTTGACAACAACATCGTTATGCTCTTTGATATATTCCGCAAGATGTACCTTTGCCTCACGTTTGATGCTGTTCATTTTTTCAAGAAATGCTTTATCCCTGACCGCACCGACTTCATCCAGCTTTGCCAGCTGTAAAGGTTCTGCCAGCCATTCGGGGCCGATGGCTTCCGAAATGAGATCACTTAGCTTCGGGTTTGCTTTAAGAACCCATCTTCTGTGTGCTATACCGTTTGTCATGTTTGTAAAACGTTCCGGGAAAACCTCGTAAAAATCACGGAACAGTTCATGCTTAAGGATCTCACTGTGTACCTTGGCAACACCGTTGATGGCATGACTGCCTACAAGTGAAAGAAATGCCATGGCTATGGAACCGTGACTGATTATTGCCATTCTTGATATCCTGTCCATATCACCGGGGAACTTCTCATTTAGCAATTCACACCAGCGTCTGTTGATTTCGCAGACGATCATATATACCCTCGGGAGCAGCTCCGAAAATGAATCTTCGGACCATTTTTCAAGTGCTTCAGGCATAACAGTATGGTTTGTAAATGATATGGTTTTTACCGTTACATCCCAGGCTTCGTCCCATCCGAGCCCTTCCTCGTCCATCAGCAGGCGCATAAGTTCGGGTACCGCAAGTGCCGGATGAGTATCATTGATATGCACAGATGCATATTCATGAAGCTGCCTGATACTTCCGTAATGTTTTTTATGGTGGGAAATTATACTCTGTAAACCGGCAGATACGAAAAAGTACTGCTGCTTGAGCCGGAGCATACGGTTTTGATAGTTTGAATCGTCCGGATACAATACCTCGGAGATCGCTTCCGCCGAGTACTTGCGGGAAACGGCATTAAGATAATCACCGCTCGAAAATGAACCGTAGTCAAACTGCTGTGTTGCTTCGGCGCTCCAAAGCCTGAGGTTGTTGACGGTTCCGCTTTCGTGGCCGGGGATAGGCACATCGTACGGCATTGCTATCACCGATTCGTAGTTTTCGTGGTGGAACCACATCCTGTTGGCGATATATTCCTCGCGGATATTTCCATAATACTTGACAAGCACTGATTTATGAGGCTTTTTTACTTCCCAGACAGATTCGATCTTCAGCCAGTTATCCGGCATCTCGACCTGAAAACCGTCGACGATTTTCTGCTCGAACAAGCCGTATTTATATCTGATCGTACATCCGTTTCCGGGAATGCCCAAAAATGCAAGTGAATCCATAAAACATGCGGCAAGCCTGCCAAGACCGCCGTTACCCAGACCGGGGTCAAGCTCGACGTTATAGATTTCCTGAGGGTTGAGCCCGAGCCTTAGAAGCGACTGTTCGCAAACATCCTTGAGACCAAGTGACATGATGTTGCGCTCAAGCATCGGACCAAGCAGAAACTCCAGTGAGAAGTAATAAACCTGCTTCTTTTTTACTTCCTGTCTGAATATGCGGGCATCGCTTTTTGTCCATTGCTTCATGATTTGATCCCTGACAAGGGAAGAAAGGGCGATATAACAATCATCGGCAGTTGCATCTTCGATCGTAAGACCGCGTACTACCTCAAGTTTGTCAAGAAAAAGCAAGGAAAAAATGTCTACATTACTGTAATCGATCTGTGGAGCTTTTTCATTTGTTAAGAGTTTATCTAGCATCTAAAAATACCTACCTCACCTGAATTTATTGTTAGCGCATCGGTTTTTTTGTCGTTGAGCAAGTCGTAGCCGAACCCCGATGCGGTTACGGTTCTGTCGCTGTCCGATACATTGACGGCAACAAGAACGCGATCGTCTTTTTTTCCGCGGGTAAATGCAAACAGTCCGTCACGTGCTTCGATAAGTTTATATTCCCCGTCTTTGAAGCAGCCGTGTTTTCTCCGGATTTTGGAAAGCTTTTTATACCAGGATAAAAGTTCTTCATCTTCATGGCCCCAGGGATAACAAACTCTGTTAAACGGGTCGGCGCCTCCCTCCATTCCCGCTTCGTCACCGTAATATACACAAGGAACGCCCGGTAGTGTAAATTGAAGTGCAGCAGCGGATTTGAGACGTTTTTTACCGAGTTTTATTTCATCCTCCGAAAGCTTGAAGTGTGACATTGCCCATTTTCCCTCGGGGAAGTCGGCACCGCTGAGAACGGAGAGAATACGCATTGTATCGTGTGTTCCGATAATATTCATAAGTGAATCAAGAACGTTTTTCGGATAGTTCCTGCAAAGTGCCGCCATTGTATCAACCAGCCTGAGGATATCTCCGTCCTTGATACATGCGATGATCGCGTTCTTCAGAGGGTAGTTTGTGACTGAGTTCAGCTGCCCTCCGAGGAAGTACCGCCTGCGGACACTGTATGCGATTTTGTGTGATGCGTCTTCCCATACTTCACCGGCGATGTATACATCATCTTTTTCGTTTCTCATGGCTTGACAAAGCGGGTCAAGCAATATGTCGGGGACTTCGTCTACCACATCCAGGCGCCAGCCCGAAATACCTTTTCGCATCCAGTGTTTTATTACACCGTTTTCGCCGCAGAGAAAGTCCCTGTACTGCTGATTGTTTTTATTGAGTGCAGGCAGCAGTTCAATACCCCACCACGCCGCGTATGTGCCGTCATCATTAAATGTAAACCAGTCGCGGTAAGGGGAATTTAAATCCTGATATGCTCCGGTGCTGTTGTATTTGTTATATCTGTTAAAGTAAATACTGTTGCTCCCGACATGGTTAAACACACCGTCCAGGATCACTCCGATGCCTTGTTTACGGGCTTTTTTACACAGATCCTCAAGCGCTTCGTCACCGCCAAAGGCAGCATCGACTTTCATAAAATCACCGGTGTCATATTTATGGTTTGAATCCGCTTCGAAAACCGGGCTTAAATAAATACATGTGACACCAAGCTCTTTTAAATACGGCAGCTTTTCGATGATTCCATACAGATTGCCGCCGAAGAAATCATTATTACGTACAAGGCCTTCATCGTCCGGCATAAAATACGGGATCCCACCCCAGTCGTTTCTGTGAAATGCTCCGGGACCGAGCCTCATCTGACCGTCGCCGTTGAATCTGTCCACAAAAATATGGTAGATCAGACCTCCTTTGATCCAGTCCGGGTCTGCGGCATTTGGTTTATATGCTGTAATTTGGAATCCGCCGCCGGCATGTTCGGGAACAGTAAATGTTGTACCTCCGGAAGTATCAACGAGGAAGTTATACCAATACAGACCCGCGTTTTCAAATTTGATCTCATGTATAAATACATCAAATCCGCCGGTTGCGTGGTCATAAACCATCGGGGTTTCGGTTGCACTTGCGCCGTCAAGGTAAAGACACACCCGCGGGTTTTTTGCCTCACCTCTGCGAAGCTTTATTTTTAGTGTGAGATCCCCCGGTACGGCGACTGCCCCACCCGGATCTCTGAACTTTATATCATTTTCATCAAATATGTACATATGGTGTCCTTATTTTACCTCCAGCTCGCGATAGATGTCGCTATATGCCTTGGCGGATAAATCCCAGCTGAAATCGACATTCATTGCAGCACGTACGAGATTCATCCAATCCTCCTGATGATTCGTATATAAATCAAGTGCTGCGGTGATTGTCTCCATAAGTGCATGTGCGTTATAATCTTCAAAAACGAATCCGTTTCCGTCACCAAGGCGGCAGTCATGGATAGTATCACCCAAACCGCCTGTTTTTCGGATTATCGGAATAGTCCCGTACCTGCAGGCGATCATCTGTGCAAGACCGCAAGGCTCGCTGCGGGACGGCATAAGAAGGACATCGGCTCCCGCGTAGATCATCCCGGCAATTTCCGGGTTAAACGCAATACTTACGGCGACCTTTTCGGGGTTATGTACAGCTTTTTCCTCGAAGAAAAGCTCATATGCGTGTTCCCCGGTACCAAGCAGCAGAAACTGTATATCCAGATCGAGCAAGTCGTCAAGCATGTATGTTACAAGGTCGATACCTTTATGTGAAACAAGCCTTGAGACTATACAGATAAGCATTTTACGGGGTGCCTTGGGAAGATTAAAGAAAGCCTGAAGTTTCTTTTTATTGGCCGCTTTACCCTTGAGATTATCGACTGTATAGGTATTTTTGCCAAGCAGGGGATCCGTTGCCGGGTCGTAGGTGATCGTATCTATGCCGTTGATGATACCGCATAGTTTATATGCATTTTCTCTGATTATAGGTTCCAGGCCGTAACCGCCGTCCGATTGGATCTCAAGGGCGTATGAAGGACTGACCGTTGTGATCTTGTCTGTACAAACGATCGCACCTTTCATCAGGTTTATGCAGCCGTCATACCAAACGATATTTGCGTCCTTTTCCGAAATATCAAATACATCATTAAGTATATATCCCGGCATTTGCCCCTGATATTCCATGTTGTGGAGGGTAAATACGGTTTTCAGGTCCTTATACTGCTCTGCAAAATGTGTTTTCAAGTAAATAGGTACAAGCGCAGACTGCCAGTCATGTGCATGTATAACATCCGGTACCCATTTTGATATTTCTATCACCGCAAAAACCGCTTTACAGAAAAACGCAAAACGTTCACCGTCATCTACATAACCGTATGCGTTTTCCCTGTCAAAGTAATGCCGGTTGTCGACGAAGTAGTATGTCACCCCTTCGTGCGACAATTCAAAAACACCGCAATACTGTGTCCGCCACGCCAGCTGCACCTCTGTTGCTCCGAGGAACTTCATTTGCGGCTCATACTTATCACGAAATTTCGCATAAAGCGGCGCTACGACCCGGACATCAAGATTTTTGTCATTTAATGCCAGAGTTTGTGAAAGCGCACCTGCTACCTGCCCCATACCTCCGGTCGCCAAAAACGGAACGACCTCCGAAACTGCGTTGAGTATTTTCATCTTCTTCTTCCTTGGCATTTTAGTCCACCTCCATTAATCAAATTACCCGTCCTCTTTCTATATGTACCGGGTATGTCCGGTAACCCATCATGTTCCGGTTTTCGGATATAATGACCGAGTTGTCTGTGATTATACAATCCAATGACGCGTTTTTTTCGACAATTGTGTCATCCTGCAGTACGCAGTTTTTAATGACCGCTCCGGTCGCGATCTTGACATTACGGCATATCGTGCTGTTTATAACAGTTCCGTCTATCTGGCAGCCGTCCGATATTATTGAATTTTGGATCACGGCATTTTTGCCGTACTTTGTCGGGAGTGAATCCCTGCGGTTGGTGAAAATCTGCCTTCCTTCGAAATCAAACAGAGTGTTTCTGTTATTGATATCAAGTATATCGAGATTATAGTGGAAAAATGTTTCAACCGAACAAATATGCGCCGAATAACCCTTAAACTCATATGAATTGATATTTAACCGGTTAAGAGCTCCTGCAAGCAGTACACGTGAGAAACGGAGCATGCCGCAGTTTTTTTCGCCTGCCGTTAATTGAATGAAATGACGTCTGTGCATTATAAAAGCCCCGAGTGATACATTAACTGTTCCGGCATTCGGAGGAGCCAAATCCACACTTGTTACCGTTCCGTCTTCGGAAAGCCCGAATGCAACGGTATTTTCGCGCTCACCGGGCGAGATTTTTTTTCTTGTGTATATTGCGGTAACATCCGCTTCACTTTTTTTGTGAAATTCAAAAGCCCTGCGATAGTTCATGTTATATATGATGCTGCTGTCGGCAACTATTACGTATTCCGTTTTCAGCTCTGTGAGATACTCCGCCGCTCTCTGCAAAGGACCGTCGAGTTCGTTGTTTACACTCCTGCGTTCATCCGCATAATAAGGCGGGAAAAAGTAGACACCGCCCGATTTACGGGCAAGATCCCAGTCCTTGCCCATTCCTATGTGGCTTATCAGAGACTGGTAGTGACTGTTGAGTATCATACCGATCGTGTAGATTTTCGAGTTTACCATGTTTGAAAGCATAAAGTCGACAAGACGGTATCTGCCCGCAAAACGTGCCGCCGAAAGGGTCCTTATCGTACTTCCGTCGCCTGCGCTGTCCGGATGCGGGTCGGAAAGACATAATCCGATCATTTCTTTCTCCCCTTTCCTTTAGCTTTTTCAAACGTCGTACCCCGTGAGTAGACATTAAGTTTACCGCCGTTTTCCCTTGATTCCCCGGCTATCGCTTTCTCCGGTACGATCGTTTCTTCATCAAGTATCGAGTACTCGACAACAGCGTCTTTGCCGATACGGGCATTTTCCATTATTACACTGTCTTTGACGACTGCGCCTTCTTCCACAATGACACCAACGGATAATATACTGTTTTCAACACTGCCGTATATTTCGCAGCCCTCTGTTATCAGGGTGTTTTTGATGCTGCCTGTCGATGCGACGTAATGCGGCGGGCGGCCTGCCGATTTTGAGAGGATATGCCAGTCTTCAAAGCCGAGGTGCAGATCATCAAGCAGGTCCATGTTTGCCTGCCACAGGCTTTCCTCTGTTCCGACATCTTTCCAGTATCCGTCAAAGCGGTAGGCAAAAAGTCTTAAACCGTTTTTAAGCATGGCAGGGAGTACGTCACCTCCGAAATCATGCTTTGAGTCGGACATTTTTTCGTCCTCGTATAAGTATTCTTTTAAAGCACGCCAGTTGAATATGTAGATACCCATAGACGCGAGATTGTTTTTTGGTTTTTCGGGTTTTTCCTCGAACTCGATCACACTGTCATCGGATGCCGTGTTGAGAATTCCAAAACGGCTGGCATCCTTCATCGGGACTTCAATAACGGCGATCGTACAATCGGCATTCATCTCCTTATGATAGTCCAGCATCGTCCTGTAGTTCATCTTATAGACATGGTCGGCTGCTAGAATTAGCACATACTGCGGTGCAAATGATTCAATAAAGTTCTGGTTTTGATAAACGGCGTTTGCCGTTCCGCTGTACCAGGCAGTGCTGCCCGGCTTGCTGTGCGGAGGTAGAATGGATACACCGCCGTAGAGCATATCAAGATCCCAGTGCTGACCCTTACCTATGTACTCATGCAGCAGCAAAGGTTGATATTGTGTCATCACACCGACGGTATCTATACCGGACCTTACACAGTTTGTAAGCGGGAAATCTATTATTCTGTACTTGCCTCCAAATGTAACGGCAGGTTTTGCGACTTGTTCCGTCAAAGATTTGAGTCGTGATCCTCTGCCTCCTGCAAGAAGCATAGCGATACACTCTTTTCGTTCGGAGATCCTCATGTCTTCTTACCCCCCTTTTTCTTCAGCTTTATACAAACGGTTGCCAGCGGAGGTGCTTTTAAAGTAACACTGTAATTAAAACCATGCATGGAAATATCATCGGCTTTGATATCACGGTCATTTAGGTTTCCCCATCCCCCGTACTCCTGCCGGTCGGAGTTAAATATTTCCGTATAAATGCCTGCTTCCGGCACACCTATTCTGTATTCATCTCTAAATACCGGAGAAAAATTGATGAGTGATATGACATTTTCACCTTTTTTGTCTGTCCGGATAAAAGCAATGGTGTTCTGATCGCGGTCACTGTCACTTATCCATTTAAACCCGTCCCAGGAGTAATCGATCTCCCATAATGCCGGAGTTTTTAAATAAAACGCACCTAGCTCTTTGACATATTCCTTCAAATTACTGTGCATCGGATAATCGAGCAGAAGCCAGTCGAGACCCGTATCGGTGTCCCATTCTCTAAACTGCCCGAACTCCGCACCCATAAATGTCAGCTTTTTACCGGGATGCATCATCATATACCCCAGAAACACCCGGAGCCCCGCAAATTTTGTTTCATAATCGCCGGGCATTTTATTCAGGAGTGATTTTTTTCCATGAACGACTTCGTCATGTGATAGAGGAAGAACAAAATTCTCGCTGAACGCATAGAAAAATGAAAATGTTATTTTGTTATGGATACCCCTTCTGTAAAGCGGGTCGGTTTCAACATATTCAAGCATATCGTTCATCCAGCCCATGTTCCACTTGTAATTAAAACCAAGACCTCCATCATGGATGGGTTTTGTCACAAGCGGCCATGCAGTCGACTCTTCGGCGATCATCATGGCATGGGGGATCTCCGCAAATACGGCGGTATTCAGCTTCCGGATAAATGCTATGGCATCAAGGTTTTCATTTCCGCCATGTGTGTTTGGTGTCCATTCACCGTCTTTCCTGCCATAATCGAGATAAAGCATTGAACTGACCGCATCGACCCTTAGTCCGTCGGCATGGTATACATCCAGCCAGAACATCGCGTTTGAAACAAGAAATGACTGTACTTCCGTTCTGCCGTAATCAAAACAACGTGTACCCCATTCCCAGTTTTCGATCCGGTCCGAACCGTGACATTCGTAGAGCGGGCCGCCGTCAAAATCGATAAGTCCGTGTTCATCTTTTGGGAAATGCGACGGCACCCAGTCAAGGATGACCCCTATATCGGCCTGATGGCATAAGTCTATAAAACGCATGAAATCATGCGGTGTGCCGTATCGCGTTGTCGGTGCGTAATATCCGCAGATCTGATAACCCCATGAGCCGCCAAACGGGTGTTCCATGACGGGCATCAGTTCGATGTGTGTATAATTCATCTCTTTGACATAAGGGATCAACCGGTTTGCGAGTTCAATATAACTAAATGCATGTCCGTCCGGGTCGCGCACCCACGAACCGAGGTGAACCTCGTATATATTCATGGGATAGTCGAGATTATTAAACTCTTTAATTTTTTCCTGCCACTTTTGGTCTTCCCACATGTAACCGTTTAGGTCAAAAACAATAGATGCGGTTTTTCCTTCGGTTTCCGAACAGAATGCATACGGGTCCGATTTTAATACGCCTCCATCCAGGCCGGAAGTTATGGCATATTTGTACCGCTGGAACTCCGAAACATCCTTGACTGTTGCTTCCCATACGCCGCCGTCGGAAACACGTGTCATAAGGATTTCGGTTTCACCCCAGCCGTTAAAGTCGCCGACCACATGTACGGTTTTTGCTTTTGGCGCCCATGTCCGAAATAAGGCGATCCCCGTTTTTGAGTCAAAATGACATCCGAGATATTCATAAGCCCTGTAGTTTGTACCCTGATGGAACAAATATACAGGAAGTTCGTTGTTTACACCCGTATCGGCCATATTACACCCCCCGTT
>Ga0123356_10005931_pt1 | contig 12398 bp, 11 predicted proteins | sample TergutEmb28metaG_2_FD_92546 | JGI IMG/M metagenome (GOLD analysis project Ga0123356, IMG submission 92546) | Embiratermes neotenicus P3 segment gut microbial communities from Petit-Saut dam, French Guiana - Emb289 P3 | ecosystem: Host-associated > Arthropoda: Insects > Digestive system > Gut ... | reverse complement strand
GTCTCGAGCACCTTCGATGAGCCCGCCGCCCGTCACGTGCAGGTGGCCGAGATGGTCATCGAGAAGGCCAAGCGTCTGGTCGAGCACAAGAAGGACGTGGTGATCCTGCTCGATTCCATCACGCGCCTCGCGCGCGCCTACAACACCGTGGTGCCGTCCTCCGGCAAGGTGCTGACCGGTGGCGTGGACGCCAATGCGCTGCAGCGGCCGAAGCGCTTCTTCGGCGCCGCGCGCAACATCGAGGAAGGCGGCAGCCTCACGATCCTCGCCACGGCGCTGATCGATACCGGCTCGAAGATGGACGACGTCATCTACGAGGAGTTCAAGGGCACCGGCAACAGCGAAATCCACCTCGACCGGCGCATTTCCGAGAAGCGCGTGTTCCCGGCGGTCAACATCAACCGCTCCGGCACCCGCAAGGAAGAGCTCATCACCGACCAGGGCGAGCTCGCCAAGATGTGGATCCTGCGCAAGCTCCTGCATCCCATGGACGAGCTGGCGGCGATCGAATTCCTGCTCGACAAGATGAAGGATACCAAGTCGAACGGCGAGTTCTTCGAGGCCATGAAGCGCTGACGCGCTTGCCGCGTGTGACGCCCGCAGGGCACTGTCGGCCGCCGGCGACTGTGGCCGCGGCAGCGGCAGGTGCGAAGTCCTCGGAGTGCTCGGCTGGTGAGGTAAGTCCTGCAGTGCGCATCGCGCCCCGTCGGCGGTCTGCGACGCTGGCTTAAGTTGGAGCCAGGTCAGTAAGATCCCACCACCTGCGCCCCCGAGCGCGGTGGAGTGCAACTCGCATGCGCATCTGGCTGCCGGCCGCCGCGGTGTTACTGGCTGCTCAAGCCGCTCCGGCTCTGGCCGAGCGTGACCCGAATTCCGGGGCGCCCCTGCCGCCGCGCAAGCACGCGCCACCGAGCCCGATCACCGACCGCTTCTACGCTCGCATCGCTTTCTACCCCGCCCGGATCAAAACTGATTTGCGGGTGGATCCATCCCCCTTCGCCGCTGCCGGTGTGACGGGCACACCGGTGAGCGGTCAGCGGGATCTCGGGTTGCCCAGCCGCCAGAACCGGGGAACGGTGGAGTTCATGTTCCGCCTGCGCGAGCGCAGCAAGGTGCGAGTCGACTACTACCAGGTGCACCTGGCCGGCAGCAACCTGCTGGCGAACGACGTCGTCTTCGGCAACCAGACCTTTGCCGCCGGCCAGCTTGCGCAGAGCACGCTCGACTGGCAGCAGTTCAATATCACCTACACCTACTCCTTCATTCGCAACAGCCGCTTCGAGGTCGGAACCGGGCTGGCGGTGTACTTCCTGCAGCTCGACGCGGTCGGTCAGGTGCCCGCACAGTTTCAGCGTCAGGAGGTGTCGGCGGCCACGCCGTTTCCGGCCCTGCCGCTCGATCTCACCTGGTGCTTCGCGCGCCGCTGGGCGGCGACCGCGCGCGTGGCGTACCTGAAGGCCAACGTCAACGGCTTCCACGGCTGGTATGCCGACAGCCACGAGGATGTTCAGTACCGTTGGAACCCCAACTTCACAGTCGGCGCCGGTTACAGCTCGATCCGTACGTCACTGACCCGCCGCGGCGGCTCGTTTCCGGGCGCATTCGCCATGAGCATCGGCGGTCCGGAAGTATTCGTGCGCGTCAGCTTCTAGATCCAGAGTGTCAGGATCGACACCGCCAGCGATGTTGCCGGGAGGGGTGCTGTCGATGGGGCAAAAGTCGCCTGCGGCGCTTGTGTGCCGCCGGCGCTACTGCTCAGGGGTCACCACGTAGGCGCGCACGAACATGTCTGGCATGCGGCTGGCGCGGCCGGAATCGAGGTTGATGCACACGTAATCGGTGCGCGCCCGGGCGAGCGTCTGCCCGTCCGCCATGCCTCTCACCTGGAAGCGCCGCTGCACCCGCAGGCGCCCGTCCGCGCTCACGATCCAGGTCGCCACCTGCAGCGCGTCACCGTCGAGCGCCGCGCGCAGATAGTCGATCTCGATGCGCTGCGCCGCCATGCCGCGGCGCATGGCGACACAGTGCTCGAGCGGCACGCCGAGCGCGGCGGAGTGTGACCACGCCGCGCGATCGAGCCACGTGAGATAAACGGCGTTGTTGACGTGGCCGTAGACGTCGATGTCCCCGGGCTGGACAGTCAGCTCGACCACGTGCGGAGCAGGGAATTCGAAGCCCCGATTGCGGTCCTGCATGCTCAGTCAGGTCCGCCCGCGCCCAAGCGCGCGATAACCGATGTCACGCCGATACTGCACGCCGGGCCAGCGCACGGTGTCCGCGAGCGCATAGGCTGCCTGCTGTGCCGCGGCGACGCTCGCCCCCCGCCCCACGGCGCACAGCACCCGGCCGCCGTTCGTCAGCACGCGTCCGGACTCGGCCCGTGTGCCGGCGTGAAAGATCTTGCCCGGCAGCAACGCGGCCTGATCGAGCCCCTCGATCACATCGCCGCGGCGGACGCTGTCAGGGTAGCCGGCGGCGGCCAGAACAACGCCGAGTGCCGCACCCGCGTCCCACTCGGCGCTCACCGTGTCGAGCCGCCCGGCGAGCGCCGCCTGGCACAGCGCGGTCAGATCGGACTCGAGTCGCATGAGAATCGGCTGCGTCTCCGGGTCGCCCAGGCGGCAGTTGTATTCGAGCACGTTCGGCGTGCCGTCGGGCGCAATCATCAGCCCGGCGTAGAGGAACCCGGTGTACGGCATGCCCTCCGCGGCCAGGCCACGGATGGTGGGCTCGATGACCTGCTGCATGATGCGCAGGTGCATCGCCGCGGTCACGACCGGTGCCGGCGAGTAGGCCCCCATGCCGCCGGTGTTGGGTCCGTGATCGCCATCGCGCAGACGCTTGTGATCCTGCGAGCTGGCGAGCGGCAGGATGTGCCTGCCATCGGCCATGACAATAAAGCTCGCTTCCTCACCCGGAAGGAATTCCTCGATCAGCACCTCGTGGCCGGCATCGCCGAACTCGCCTGCGAACATGGCCGCGGCGGTGGCGAGCGCTTCGGCGGTGGACTGCGCGATCACCACGCCCTTGCCGGCGGCGAGTCCGCTGGCTTTCACGACCAGCGGCGTGCGCTGGCCGCGCACCCACGATGGATCGAACGTGGCGCGCGTGAAGGTGGCGGAGCGCCCCGTCGGAATCCCGTGGCGGCGCATGAATTCCTTGGCGAAGGCTTTCGAGCCCTCGAGCTGCGCGCAGCTGCGCCGCGGCCCGAAGCACTCGAGCCCGGCGGCAGCGAAGGTATCGGCGATGCCTGCCACCAGCGGGGCCTCGGGGCCGACGATGGTGAGGTCGATGCGCTCGGCAGCTGCGAGCTGCGCGAGGCCCGCAATGTCCTCCGCCGCGAGACTCACGTTGCGCACCTTGGGTTCCGCAGCGGTGCCGGCGTTGCCAGGGGCCACGAGCACTTCGGTGACGTGCGCAGCGGCGGCGCATTTCCAGGCGAGCGCATGCTCGCGGCCGCCGCCGCCCACGAGCAGTACTTTCATGACGACGCACCCGGGCATGAAGCTGCTGCCCAAGGCACACGGACGTGCCCGCCGCCGCAATTCATACTAATGGCGGAAGTGCCGCATGCCGGTGAACACCATGGCCATGCCGTGCTCATCGGCGGCGGCGATCACTTCCGCGTCGCGTTTGCTGCCGCCGGGCTGGATCACGGCACGGATGCCGTAGCCGGCGGCGACGTCGAGGTTGTCGCGGAACGGAAAGAAGGCATCGGACGCCAGCACCGCCCCGGCGACGGTGAGCTTCTCATCGGTGGCCTTCATCGCGGCGATGCGTGTCGAGTACACGCGGCTCATCTGGCCCGCGCCGATGCCGACGGTGGCGCGATCGCGCGCCAGCACGATGGCATTCGACTTCACGAACCTGGCGACCGCCCATGCGAACCGCAGGTCCGCCATCTCGGCCGGTGTCGGCGTGCGCCGCGTCGGGACCGTCAGCTCATCCTCCCGCAGGTCCGCGCTGTCCCGCGACTGCGCGAGCGCTCCGCCGGTGATGCTGCGGAATTCCAACTCGCCGCCCGTGGCTGCTCCGAGATCGCCAAGAGTGAGCACGCGCATGTTCGGTTTGGCGGCGAGCACGCGGGCGGCGTCGGCGTGGATGGCGGGCGTGGCCAGCACCTCGACGAACTGGCGCTCGCTCAAGGTGGCGGCGGTCGTCGCGTCCAGTTCGCGGTTGAAAGCGATGATGCCCCCGTACGCCGACGTCGGATCCGTGCGGTAGGCGGCCTCGTATGCCGCCAGCGTGCTGGCCGCCACCGCCGCGCCGCAAGGGTTGGCGTGCTTGACGATGACGCAGGCGGGCTCGCGGAACTGGCGCACGCACTCGATCGCCGTATCGGCGTCCGCAACATTGTTGAACGACAGATCCTTGCCCTGCATCACCCGCGCGCTCGCGACACCTGCCCCGCGGGGTTGCGGGTCGCGGTAGAGCGCGGCGCTCTGGTGGGGATTCTCGCCGTAACGGAGGTCCTGCACCTTGTCGAACATCAGGGCAAGAGTCGCGGGGAACGGCTCGGCGCTCACTGCATGCCGCGCCGCAAGGTAGCTCGCGACCATGGTGTCGTAGCGGGCGGTGTGCGCGAACACCTTCGCAGCCAGGCGGGCGCGCGTCCCCGGATTGCTGGTGCCCTGATGCAGGTCGAGTTCCCTCAAGACGAGCGGGTAGTCTTCCGGGTCGACGACCACGAGCACCGACTCGTGGTTCTTGGCCGCGGCGCGCAGCATCGCGGGCCCGCCAATGTCGATGTTCTCGATGGCATCGGCGTAGCTGCACCCCGGATGCGCCACAGTGGCGGCAAAGGGATAGAGATTGACCACCAGCAGCTCGATGGGTGCAATGCCGTGTTGCGCCATGACGGCGTCGTCGATGCCACGGCGCCCGAGGAGGCCGCCGTGGATCTTCGGATGCAGCGTCTTCACACGCCCAGCCATGATCTCGGGGAAGCCGGTGTAGCTGGCGACCTCGCGCACCGCGACGCCGTTGGCAGCGAGCAGCTGCGCGGTCCCTCCCGTCGACAGGATCTCGACGCCACGCGTGGCGAGCGCGCGTCCCAACTCGACCACGCCGGTCTTGTCGGCGACGGAAATGAGCGCACGGCGCACCGGCAGCGACATGGAATGCACTCCTCGAAGGCGCCGGGCCTCAAGGCGCCGGCAGCGCGCCGCCTCAGGAACCGCCGAGGCCGAGCTGCTTCAGCTTCTTGCGCAGCGTGCCGCGGTTGATGCCGAGGATGCCCGCGGCCCGGCTCTGATTGCCTTCGGCGTAGTCGAGCACCACCCGAAACAGGGGCTCTTCGACTTCCCGCAGCACGAGATCATAAAGATGGGACGGTCGGTGTCCGTTCAGACTCGTGAAGTACTCGCTCAGGGCGCGCTCGGCATGGTTGCGCAGCGGCAGCTCCCGCCCGTGAGCCCTGGCAGCGATCGCTTCACGGGTCCGCGTCTTCTTCTTTGCTGTCATTGTGTGACTCCCCCAAGGAAAAAAACGACACGTCAGGCCGCGACGGCGGCCTCACTGACCCAGTCTTCGAAATGCTTAACCGCGTGCGCGAACTGTTCCGCTGTGTTTGGAGCCCCGACCAACTCCTGGCGCACCTGCGCCCGGAGGCCGAGCAGCTGCCGGCAATACCAGCCGAGATGTTTGCGCGCGATCCGTACCCCGCTCTCCTCGCCGTAAAAGAAGTACAGGGAGTCGAGATGCGCAAGAATGATATCACGCACCTCGGCGCGCTGAAGTGCCGGAGGCGCAATTCCGTTTTGCAACTGGGCGTTGACAGCGCGAAAGATCCATGGCGCACCGTGGCTCGCGCGGCCGATCATTACTCCGTCGGCGCCCGTGAAATCAAGTACCTCGCGTGCTTTTTGCGGCGCGTCGATGTCACCATTGGCAAACACGGGAATGCGCACGCGCGACTTGATGTCGCGAATGGTGTCGTACTCCGCGCTACCGTCGAAAAAATCTGCGCGCGTGCGTCCATGCACCGCGAGCGCCGCAATGCCGCAAGCTTGCGCGATACATGCAATGTTCGCGCCGTTGCGGTGAGCGTGATCCCAACCAGTGCGGATCTTGAGCGTTACCGGCACGTTGACCGCCTTGACAACCGTCTCGAGAATGCGCGCCACCAGCGGCTCATCGGTCAGCAGCGCTGAACCACACAACCTGCCGCACACTTTCTTGGCCGGACACCCCATGTTCAGATCGATGATCTGCGCGCCGAGCGCGACGTTGGCGCGCGCGGCTTCCGCGAGCGCGCGAGGGTCCGCGCCCGCGAGCTGCACCGCGCGCGGCTCGGGCTCGCCCTCGTGGTTCATGCGGTGACGGGATTTGGACGTATTCCACAGCCGCATGTCCGCAGTGATCATCTCCGAGGCCGCAAGTCCGGCACCGAAGCGGCGGCACAGGATGCGGAACGGACGATCCGTCACCCCCGCCATGGGGGCAAGCACGACGGCCGAAGGCAGGAGGTAAGGTCCGATCCGCATGAGGCCTCAGCGGCGCCGGCCGGCGAGACACACCCAACCGTCGCGCGCGCCGTACCGGGCCAGATCAAAGCACGCGGCATAAGCGTGTGTCACCTCCGCGGCCTCGTGCTCCATGAGGCCTGCCAGCACCACCTGCCCGCCGGGGCGCACGAGCGCAGCGAAGCGTGCGGCCAGGTCGCACAAAGGGCCTGAGAGGATGTTCGCCAACAGGACATCGACCCCCGCCGGCAGCGTGCCGGCACTCGCGTGCACCTGCACCTGCGCGGCCACGCCGTTCGTGCGTGCGTTCTCGCCCGTGGCCGTGAGCGCCTGCGGGTCGATGTCGAAAGCATGCACCGGGGCGGCACCGAGTTTTGCCGCCGCGAGCGACAAGACACCGGACCCGCAGCCAAAGTCGATGACGCAGGGTTCGGCTGGAGGACTTGACCCGAAGAGGTGCGTGTCAAGCCACTCCAGGCAGAGTGCGGTGCTGGCATGCGCGCCGGTGCCGAAGGCGAGTCCCGGGTCGAGCCTGACGACGATGGCTCCCGGGTCGCTGACGTGCTCGTGCTGCGGGCACACCCACAGCCGCCGGCCAAAGCGCATCGCGTGGAAGTCCCGCAGCCATTCGCGCTCCCATGCGCGGTCGGCAATCTGCTGTGTTGCGATCCGCGCCGGATCGATCCCGACAGCGGCGCCGAGCGCCTGCGTGAGGCCGGCGATGTCCTCACGGTGGGCGAACAGACACTGCACCCGCGTCGTGCGCCACAGACGGAACTCTCCGGGCGCGGGCTCGAGCACCTGGTAGCGCGGATCGTCGTGCGCATCGACTAAGGTCACCGCGCACGCGCCGCAGGCGAGTGCCCCCTGTTCGGCGGCCTCGCTGGGGAGCGACCCGAGGTCGAACGACAATTCCAGAAACACCGCTCGATTATGCGCCCGCGGCGCGCCGGCACTTCCGGCCAATCAACGCAGCCCCAGCCGACGCTCCAGGTAATGAATGTCGGTGGCGCCTTTCTGGAAGGCCGCGTGGTTGCAGATCTCCTGGTGCAGAGCGATGTTGGTCTTGATGCCCTCGATCACCATTTCCGCGAGCGCGTTCTTCATGCGCGCGATGGACGTGTCGCGCGTGTCGCCGTGAGCGATGACCTTGCCGATGAGGGAGTCGTAGTACGGGGGCACGTTGTAACCGGAGTACACGTGGCTGTCGACGCGGATGCCGGGACCGCCCGGGGCGTGCCACAGCCGTATTGGTCCGGGTGAAGGCATGAAGGTCTTCGGATCCTCGGCGTTGATGCGGCACTCCATGGCGTGACCGCGGATCTGCACGTCGCTTTGCGCGTACGGCAGCCGCTCACCGCCGGCGATCAGCAGTTGTGCCTTAACCAGGTCGATTCCGGTGATCAGCTCGGTCACCGGATGCTCGACCTGGATGCGCGTGTTCATCTCGATGAAGAAGAACTCCCCGTCCTGGTAGAGAAACTCCATGGTGCCGGCGCTGCGGTAGCCGACCGCTCGACAGGCTTCGACGCAGCGCTCGCCCATGAAGCGCCGCTGGCGCACGGTGATGCCGGGGGCCGGCGCCTCCTCGATGACCTTCTGGTGGCGGCGCTGCATGGAGCAGTCACGCTCGCCGAGGTGAATGACATTGCCGTGGCCGTCGGCCAGCACCTGGAACTCGATGTGGCGCGGCTTTTCCAGGAATCTCTCCATGTACACCTGGTCGTTGCCGAAGGCGGCGCGCGCTTCGGCCCGGGTGATGCCGATGGCGTTCAGGAGTGAGGCCTCGGTGTGCACCACCCGCATGCCGCGCCCGCCACCGCCGCCAGAGGCCTTGATGATGACCGGGTAGCCAATGTCGCGGGCAATGCGCAGGTTCTCGTCGGCATCCTCACCGAGCGTTCCATCCGAGCCGGGCACGCACGGCACGCCGTGGGCCTTCATGACCCGGATCGCCGACACCTTGTCGCCCATGATGCGGATGGTCTCGGCCTTCGGGCCGACGAACACGAAACCGCTGTTCTCCACGCGTTCGGCAAAATCCGCACTCTCGGACAGGAAGCCGTAGCCGGGATGGATGGCGACCGAGTCGGTGACCTCGGCGGCACTGATGATCGCCGGCATGTTGAGATAGCTCTGGGAGGAAGGCGGTGGTCCGATGCACACCGACTCGTCGGCGAGCAACACGTGCTTGAGGCTGTAGTCCGCCGTGGAATGCACGGCCACGGTCTTGATGCCCAGCTCCCGGCAGGCACGCAGAATCCGCAACGCGATCTCGCCGCGGTTGGCGATGACGATCTTCTCGATCATGCGCGGCTTATTCGACGACGAACAGCGGTTGCCCGAACTCGACCGGGTCGCCGTTGCGCGCCATGACGGAGGCGATCCGGCCCGCCTTGTCCGCCTCGATCTGGTTCATCATTTTCATCGCCTCGATGATGCACAGCACCTGACCGACCTTGATCTCATCGCCGATCTCGACGAAAGCCTTGGCGCCCGGAGAGGGTGAGGCATAGAAGGTGCCCACCATCGGCGCGGTGATCACGTGCTCGTTGGGCTTGGGCTTCGCCGCCACATTCTCGGCGGCAGGCAGCGCCGCCGGGGACAGCGCTGCCGGCGGGGCGGCCGCCGCGGGCAGCGTCGCGAGGTGCGCCATCGGGGGGAGCGTCTGGATCACCCCGCCCGCCGGCATGCGGCTGATGCGCACCGCTTCCTCGCCTTCCTTGATTTCGATCTCTGCGATGCCGGACTCCTCCAGCAGCTCGATCAGTTTCTTGATTTTTCGAATGTCCATGCCGGGACTGCCCCCAAAAGATCGGAAAGACGAGACCGTTCGCGTGTCAGGATGCGCGGCCGAGGCGCAGCGCTGCGGCGCGCACGGCAGCCTCGTACCCGAAGGCGCCGAGACCGCTGATCACTCCAACTGCGATGTCAGAGAAGTACGAATGTTGCCGGAACGCCTCGCGCGCGTGCGTATTCGACAGGTGCACCTCGATGAACGGCAGCGCGACCCCGACAATCGCGTCGCGCAAGGCAATGCTCGTATGCGTGAACGCCCCGGGGTTCACGATGAGGAACGCCACGCCCTCCGAGGGTGCGCGCTGCACGCGCTCGATCAGCTCGTGCTCGGCGTTGCTCTGGAAGGCGAGGAGCTCGTGTCCCGTTTCACGGGCGACCGCCGCCGCGCGCTTCTCGATCGACTCGAGGGTATCCGTACCATAGACCGCCGGCTCCCGGCTCCCGAGCAGGTTGAGGTTCGGGCCGTTCAATAGCAGCACTCGGGCCATGACCCTAAGACTTCGTTGTTCGGCGTACGCTCTGACGAACCGGCGCGAATGTAACCTAAATCGCAGCGATTAGGCTACTTTCTGGGGCGATTTGCGAGGATCTCGCAGAACTCGAGGACAGGGGAAGGGGAGGCCTCAGTGGCCGGACGCCACCCGCGCGGCGCTCAGGCGCCTGATGCCGGCCTCGATCTGCGCCCGCGCGTCCGCCACGGCGAGCTTTCCGGCATCGACGTCCCCGAGCCGCTCGAGGATGAGCTGCGCCTCGTCAGGGTGCAGCTCGCCGACTTTCAGGGTGAGGATTCTGCCGCTGGCATCGGCAAAGACACTGAACGGCAGTACGGTATCGACGCCGAAGGCGCTGACCGCCGCGAACCCCCCCTGCTCGCCGACCAGGACAGGATAGTCGATTCCGTGATCAGCGGTGTACTTGCGCACCTCGTCCGGGGAATCGACCGCGATGCCGATCACCTGCAGCCGGTCTGCCGCGTGTTCGTGGCGCAGCGACTTGAGCAGTGGGATTTCGCGGCGGCAGGGATCGCACCAGGTTGCCCAGAAATTGATCAGCAGCGGCCTGCCTTTCCAGTCCGTGAGGCGGTGGGCGATGCCCTCGGGGTCCGGGAGAGCGATGTCCGGCAGCCTCTCGGGGACTACGCGGACAGCGGCAGCCCCGGGCTCTGTTGTCGCGTCCGCGGAAGCGAGGGGCCGCTGTGGCCGGGCGGGGGATGCCGGGCTGGCATGGACCGTGGTTCGCGCCGGGGCGAGGAGCCGATACACCAGAAAGCCGGTCGCCGCCGAGGCGAGCAGCACGGCTGCGATGAGAAGCCCGGTGACGCCGATCGGGCGCGAAGGCGGCAGGGGATCGTTCACGAGCGCGCCCGCAGCGCGGCGCGGGCGTGCGCGGCGAAGGCGTCAGCCTTCATGTAGCCGACGACCCGATAAGCCGTGCGCTCCTGCCCGTCCGGGCCATAGAACGCAATGGTTGGCGGGCCGAAGATGCCGAACCGTTTGAGCAGCGCCTGGTCGTCGGCACTGTCCTGCGTTACGTCGGCGCGCAACAGCACGATGTTGCGCAGCGCCGCCTGCACGACCGGATCGGTGAACGTGTAGCGCTCCATCTCCTTGCAGGAGGTGCACCAGTCCGCCGAGAAGTCGAGCACAACGCCATGGGCCTGAGCGCGCGCCTGTGCGACTTGGGCGTCGAGATCCGCCACGGTCCTGATCGGCAGGAAGGCCAGGGGCGGGGTCCTCGCGGCGAAGGCGGGAATGGGGGCGAGCGGGTCGGTGCCGCCGAGCGCTGAGCCAGCGGCGAGCGCCACGCCATACAGGCCGGCGGCCAGGCCGATGATGCGCAGCCCCCAGATTGCGGTCGACCGGGCGCGCAACTCAAACCACAGCAGCCACGCGAGCACCAGCGCGGGCAGCGCCCACAGCAGCAGCGCGATGCGCTCCGGCACCACGCGTGCCAGCATCCATGCGGCAACCGCCAGCATCATGACGCCGAAGAGCTTCTTGACGAGATCCATCCAGGGGCCCGCCCTGGGCAGGAGCTTCCCGGCCGAGGCCCCGACGATCAGCAGCGGCGTGCCCATGCCGATGCTCATGGCAAAGAGTGCGGCGCCGCCGCGCCCAATCTGTCCGCTCTGGCTGATGACCAGCAGCGCGGCGACGAGCGCCGGTCCCACGCAGGTCGTAACGATGAGCGCCGAGAGTGCACCCATGATGGCGACGCCGCCGAGGGTACCCGCCGACTGGCGATTGCTGAGGCTGGCGAGCCGCGTCTGCATCCCGACCGGCATCTGCACGGTGAAGAGTCCGAACATCGACAGCGCCATGGCCACGAATACCGCCGCGAACAGGGTGAGTACCCACCATTGCTGGAAGAACGCCTGCACCTCTTTGCCCATGGCCGCCCCAAGCACGCCGGCCGCCGTGTAGGTGAGCGCCATGCCCAGCACGTAGCTCAGTGACAGTGTGAAGGCGCGCCCGGTCGTCAGGCTGCCCGCTCCGCCGGCGATGATCCCCGAGAGAATCGGCACCATCGGCAGTACGCACGGGGTAAAGGCCAGCAGCAGCCCGGCGAGATAGAAACCGCCGAGCATCAGAAAGAAGTTGCCGCCGATCAGTCTCGCGAACCGTGATTGCTCCGACAGCCCGTCCGCGGCGCCGCCTCCCGGTGAAGCACCGCTCGCGCCCGCCCCGGCCCCGGCGCCACCGCTGTCAGACAGTCTGACGCTGACGGTCTTGGTGATCGGCGGGTAGCACAGGCCGGCCTCGGCGCAACCCTGGTAGGTCACCTGCAGCGGCAGCTCCAACGCGCCGCCACTCGATCGCGCCACCGGCACCGTGGCGCTGAGCTCGTGGTGATAGATCTCCTGCTTGCCGAAGTACTCGTCCGACTTCACCTGCCCGGGAGGAAACTGCGGGGTACCCAGCTGCGCGCTCTGGCTCGGCGTCCTGACCTTGATTCGTGCGCGATACAGGTAGTACCCGTCGGCGATCTGCCAGTTGAGCCGCACCCGGTCCGTGCCGTCCGGGAGGGCCTCGAACCGGAAGGCCTGGTCGGGCGGCAGGAAATCGTCACCGCTCTTGCTGGCCGAGCGCAACAGTGCATCGATCCCCGAAGCCGGCCCGGAGCTCGCAGGCGCAG
>Ga0123356_10005930_pt1 | contig 12399 bp, 7 predicted proteins | sample TergutEmb28metaG_2_FD_92546 | JGI IMG/M metagenome (GOLD analysis project Ga0123356, IMG submission 92546) | Embiratermes neotenicus P3 segment gut microbial communities from Petit-Saut dam, French Guiana - Emb289 P3 | ecosystem: Host-associated > Arthropoda: Insects > Digestive system > Gut ... | reverse complement strand
TTTAGTACCTGTTTGATACGAAGCTCATCGCCGATGAAATCAAGCGGTGTGTTTTCGTCTATTTTAAGGACAAACTCTATAGGTTTGCTGTCATAACGCAGGAAAACCAGCTGCACCGTATCGTAAATAATGCTCGGAATGTCGTATTTTTCGTTTATAATTTCAAGCTTGCCTGCCTCTATTTTTGAAAGGTCAAGAATGTCGTTAATAATGTTTAACAGCAAATTCCCGGAGTTGTATATCATATTGAAAGCTTCTATGATTTCCGGTGAGGTATCTTCCTTCTGCAATTCAATTTCAGCAGTGCCAAGAATCGCATTCATGGGGGTTCGTATTTCATGGCTTACATGCGATAAAAACACGCTTTTTGTTTTATTGGCCCTTTCTGCCTCCAAGCGTTGTTTTTCCGCTTCATAGATAAGATTCTTTAATTCCGTCAACTCATGAATAAAACCTACAACGGCAAAACTGTTTTCATGCGGGATTTTTTTGAACTCTACATCAAGAACGCGTTTTTGACCTTGCATATTTAATTCAGTTTCAAATTTTACTTGTCCTTCTTCGATAGTTTTAATAAGCCGCTCGGATAGCGGAATGGATTTATTTCCGTCAGGCTGAAATTCAGGTATGGCTTTCGTTAAACGGTCGATAAATCCTGAAAACATTTCCTCTCTTGTTTCAAATCCCATAAAAGCCATAGCAGCCGGGTTAAAATCAATTATTTTGAATTTACTGTCAAACAAAAAATTAATTTGCGGGTTTATTTCCAGCAAGGTGCGCATACGTTCGTCCGCATCGCGCATTTTTTCAATTATAGCAAGCTGCTCCTTATGCTCTCTCATGTCCATCGTATAACAGATTACTACATCGTTTTCATCGAACTTCGCGCGAACAAGGGTAACCTCCGTGGGGATCAGCGTACCGTCATCCGGTTTTTTTAAGGTCCATTCAAAAAAGCAATAACCGGTTTTAAATGCTTCACGCAGCAGGCTTGCTGCTTTTTCGCCGGAACGTTGACCATTCGGCTGGTATTCGGGCGAACAATCTGTATAAAACCTTTTTTTATATTCCTGTTTATCTGCAAGTCCCAAGAGAACTAAAGTCGATTCATTACAATCAATTATTTGGAGATTCGCATTCCACAGCACAATGCTCATTGGAGAGGTGTTAAGCATCAGCATCAACTTTTCCTGTTCGACCTTTGCTTCACTTCTTTCAATCAATGCCGCTTTCCTGCTTCTGTAAAACATAAACAACACTAAAATAACGATGAGCGCAAAGGTGAGCGCAATCGAAATGATTATACCTATCATCAAAGGCACCCTTGCCTCGGCTATTTTTGCACGGTAATCAAATGTTCTGTGCATCCACCGGTCAGATACCCCTTTTGTGTCGATGGATTGGAGGGCTTTATCGATAATGGAACAAAGGATAGTATCATCCTTATGAAACCCGAATCTGGTGTCTATACTTTGGTCAAATACATAGTTTAGTTTATATCCGGTTAACTCCTGATAATGCGTCAGGAACATGAGCCTTCTCTCTGTAGTCATGACAAGGTCAACCTCACCGTTACGCAAGGCAATGAAAGTTTCCTCGATACTGTCAAACTCAACGGTATTATCATGATCCGGGAACCATTGCCTGAACATGGCAGTGTAGCCGGTATTGCGGGCTAGGCCTACTTTCAAACTTCGGATCTCATTGATGGCAACATTAAAGTGGTCGTCCATAGATATAAGCGCGTAAAAATCATTTTGAATTACTGTTTTTGTCCAAATGAAGTGTTCTTCGCGCGCTTTTGTCCACAGTAATTCCCCAATTAAAGATACTTCTTTATTTTTCAGCATTTCCAACAGAACGAAAAAGTCGGTGTATTCATTAGTGATAAGCTCAAAGGAGAGATCGGTTAGAGCTTCGATCTCTTTCAATAAGTCGAAAAAGACTCCCTGCCATTCTTTTTCACGCGCATTGTAAAATGTGATGGGGTAATTACTGGAGACTGCAGCGATCGGTATAACCGGATTGTTTCTTATATATTCACGTTCCTCGTCTGTAAGCCGCACAGACAGCTTATGTTTTTGATACTCCTTATACCCGCGTTTGTATAATTCGTTGTGATAGATACTCGCACTGTTACGCTGCGCTTTTGTTACAACAGAGATTATGGATTCAAAAGCCGGGTTTGCTGTTGCCATTGCAACGGGATTAAAAGTCAGCGGAAAAAAATCTTCAGAAACCACATCACCGTATTGGATATACAGTGCGTCATTATTATTCGATGTAAAGAAAGCATCGGCTTCTCCGTTTTTAATAACATGATACCCTTCCATCGCCGTCCTGACCCACACGGTTTCGTATGACCCTTTTTCGTTATGTGCCGCAAAGAGGCGTTCGGCGGGAGCATTCTCCAAAAATGCGTATCTCGGAAGACGTTCAGCCGCTATTCGGTTAAGACTCCTGCTCCCTGCAATCCGGAACAATACAAATTGCCGTTCGGCAAAAACGTCAGTCATATAGTATTTTTGTTTATTTTCGTCGGTTATCATTACAACTCCCGCGAAGTCTAGTTCCCGGGCGTCTAACTGTTCATATAAAGCACTCAACGGACGAAACTCTATTTTGAAAGGGATATTAAATAAACCGGTCAGCCACTCGCTGAACAAAGCAGCATACCCGCCAATTTCGCCGTTTTCCATTACGAATGCGTCTGTTGACTGAACCATCGCGTATGTCAAAGATTCGTATTCCCTTTGCAGTTTTTCTATGTCTGTTATCTCCTGCTCGGTTATACCTGGAACGTCACGGAAGTCAGCGAACGGATTTACGTTATATTGATTTAAATGCAATTGTTGTTTGCCTTTTACAACGAAGTTTTCCGCGCAAGCGGAAAAACCAGTAATAAAAAGTGCGGTGATAAGTATTGCTGCTAAAATTCGTTTTAACATTTTGAATCTCCTGATTCCAAAACTGTTTTTATGCGGTCAAGAAGAATCTGCTTTGAAAATGGTTTTTTAATAAAATCCATAGCGCCCATTTTATAACCGCGGGCTTCTTCTGCGGCATCGTTCATGCTCGTTAAAAAGATGACCGGAATCCCCGCATACCGCACATCGGCCTTTAAGCGTTCCAAAACATCAAACCCGTTAATATCGGGCATCATTATATCCAACAAAATCATATCAGGGATAACATCATCAAAAAGTTCAAACATTGTAAAAGCGGATGAGATTGTAATCACATTAAAATGATCCGATAAAGCTTCATCTGCCTTCATTAAATTAATGCCGTTATCGTCAACTACGAAAATCGTTTTCATCCCGATTCTCCTTTGTTTCTTCATTGTAATTTTCGATGGTGATTAAAACTTTTTTGAACTCTCCGCATAATAAATTAACCGAAATTTCTTCGTTTATATTGGCTATCCTGCGCGGCCACGCTTTTTGCTTTAAGTCAGCTAACGCTTTTTTAGCGGTTTTTACGTTATATTTTTCGCACGCCGTTTTTATTTCATCATATTTTTTGTGAAGAAAAACTATATCTTCCCGGGATACCTCCCAAACTTCCTCTGTTTCTCTGGATTTAAAATCTTTAACCAAATTTGAAAGCGCTTCCATTAATTCAGGTGTAAAACTCGCCATTATGCCGAAATTCCTGTCTTTTCCGGCTTGCTCTAATTTATACGCCAAATCGGACAGCGCTTTTTCGCCGATACCTGCAAGTGCGCTTTTTATACCATGTACGGTAATTATGTATGATTCTAAATCCTTGCTTTCAAGGTTACTTATATTTTTGGACAGTTTTTCTAATACGCTTATCGCGTTTTCTGCGTCTAATATAAATATTTTTTCCATCTTTAAAAAATCAATTGTTTTATTAAGGAGTTCTGATTCATCAAGATGTTTAACGTTTTTTATAAACCTCGTTACCACTTGGTCTAAAATATGTGAGTCTATTGGTTTTGCAATAAAAGCGTCAAAACCGTTTGTTAAAAACATTTCCTCCTGCCCCAAAACGGCGTTGGCTGTCAAAGCGACAATGGGGTGCGTATATCCGGTTTCACGCAGAATCTTTGTTGCTTTTATGCCGTCCATTACCGGCATCATATGATCCATAAAAACAATATCGTAGTTTCCGTTATTTTTGATTTTTTCTACAGCTTCCAATCCGTTATCGGCAGTTTCAATATGCAGCCCATACGATTTCAGCATTTCTTCGGCAATTAATAAATTAATATTTATATCGTCTACAATTAAAACCCTGCCGTCAGATATTTGATCATAAGAAATTTTAGATTTTTTTGAAACTAATTTATTATAGAAACTAAATGTCTGCAGTATTTCTACTATTTCGCTGCCGCATACTTGCGGACCGCTTCTCTTCTGAGGCAAATGAACTGTGACCACCGTACCTTTACCAACGCAGCTTTCTGTATCTATTTTGCCGTCCATAGCTCCTATAAGACGCTTCGTGATATTCATTCCCAAACCCGTGCCGTTTATACCGCTGTTTACATCAAGGTTAAACCGTGAATAGGCATCGTAAAGGCTTTTAAGCTGCTCCTCGGTCATGCCCTGTCCTGTGTCGCTTATTGTAACAGCGAGTTTCACATTATCGTCGTCATTTTCTTCATTAACTTCAACAGAAATCGAAAAACATATTTCACCGGCATCTGTGTATTTATAGGCATTGGAAAGCAGGTTGTTAAGAATTTGCTTGATACGCAATTCATCGCCGATTAAATTAGCGGGTATATTTTCATCTACTGAAAGTTTAAATTCAATCGGTTTGCTGTCATATCGCAGGCGATTTATTTGCACTACATCGTTTATCATGCTCGGAAAGCTGTATTTTTCGTGAGCGATCTCCAGATTGCCGGCGTCAATTTGAGCAAAATCAAGAATATCGTTAATAATGTTTAAAAGTAAGCTTCCAGATTCGTATATTTTTACAAACCCATTTTCCACTTCTTTTGAAAGATCATTGTTTTGCAAACGAATCTCCGCAATGCCAAGAATAGCGTTCATGGGGGTGCGTATTTCGTGGCTCATTTGAGAAAGGAATATACTCTTTGCCTGGCTGCTTTGCTCAGCCGCTTCTTTTGCGATTTTCAACTGCGCGGTATTTTCCTGTATTTTATCCATCAGTTTTTTATGTTCCCGCAAATCGCGTGTATATCCGGCTACAACATATTCGTCTTCGTATTTAATCCGTTTTAAAGTGACTTCAGCGGGCATAACAGTACCATCAAGCATATTATAAGTCCAATTAAACGGCCCGCAGTCACCTTCGCTAAATGCCTGCAGAACATACATTTTTGCTTTTTCAACAGAAAGTATGCCATCCGATTGGTATTCCGGATAAAGTTCATGCGACCTTTTCAAAAAATCCTGTTTATCATTGAACCCAAAAAGCCGGATAGCTTCTTCGTTACATTCAATTTTCTTTACATTCTTGTCCCATACCTGACAGCACAACGGCGTTCTGTCCAGCAAAATTTTTGTATGTCTGTACGCTGTATCAATTTCTTCTCTCATGTTATTGCGGTTAATTTCGGTTACTATCATCAAACCTACTGACCGCAGAATTTCAATTTCATCCTCATTAAATTTATTTTCTATCTTGCAATGGTCAATGCTGAACATTCCCCAAAATTGATCTTCCAAAAACAGCGGTATTATAGCTGCCGACTTTAAACTGGCGCCGTGTTTCCGAAAATATGCTTTATCGTCTGGCGGCATTTCAGAAAATACATTGTTGATATATTCACCGCACATAACTTTTCGCTTCCATAGATGTTTGTCATTATAGGCAGCTTTGAAATTTAAAAATGTTTCGGCGTTTTTTTCTTCAGCTTCACTGAACCAACTGTGAGTGCAGACATAATGCAGGCAGCCATCTATCATTTTGTTCTGCCAGATATGGACGCGGTCAGCATATGCGGCACGGCCTATAATCCCCAAACTTTCTATAAGCAGAGTGTGGGCGTTATTATTATTGTCCACAGTAAGCAATAGGGATGCTATCTGATTAACTGCCTGCATTGTTTCATCACGGCGTTTAATTTCCGCTATCATTTTATCAAATGTTTTTTCAGTATGTTTAACAACTTTTTTTACAGTAAAAAGAGTAAAAACGGCAAAAACGAACCCTAAAATCAATGTGAAAAATATGGACATCCGCCTTGCTCGGTTCATTGAATAATAAAGATGTCCAGAATCATAATCTATTCCAATGACACCGATAACATTTCCTTCGTAGTCGTGGAAAGGGAAAGACATTGAAAATAAGTATCCATAATCCGTAATCATGATTCCGTTGCTGGATACTATTTCATCATTCATGTTCCGATCCAAATCTGCAATGTATTCGTCTTCGACAAGCATACCTGCATGAGAAAAAAATTCATCGTCTTTATCCAAACCGTCTATCAAATAAATATATTCGTTATTATCGTTTAACTTTATAGTATACAGAAATTTGGCATTCGCTATACGCCTGATTTCATCTAACTGCCTTTGCGTGTTTATATAAAGCTCAGATTGCTGATCCTCAATTGTGTTTATTTCTGAAAAAATGCGTATGTCAATCGCTTCCTCCGCATAACCGTGAAGGTTTATGGCGTCTTGTTCAAGATCAGACATTGTTAATGAATAGAATTGGGTGTAATTTAAATAATAAATACCAACGGACGCAGATAATGCAACAAAAAGAAGCATTAATCCTATTTTAATTTCAAGATTTTTCCATATTTTTTTGTTCATTCTTCGCAGCCTCCGTTTTATAGTAAATTTTCAACTATGCTTGCGGCTCTTTAACCGTTACTGATTTCTTCATTTCTTCCAGCAACTCAGCAAAGAAGCCGTTGATTTCAAGAAACACACTAACAATTTGCGGGTCAAATTGCGTTCCGCTTCCTTCGGTTATGATTTCAACGGCTTTTTCATGTGTAAACGCTTTTTTGTAAGGGCGATCCGAGACAAGAGCATCATATACATCGACTACCGCCATAATCCTGCCTTGCAGTGATATTTCTTCACCTTTTAATCTATAGGGATAACCTGTGCCATCCCAACGCTCATGGTGATTACCAGCGAATAATCCTGCGTTGCGCAGAAAATCTCCTTCACCTGATTGTGTTATTATAATGTCAATGAGTTTTTCACCTTCTATGGTGTGTTTTTTCATTATTTCATATTCTTCTGTGGTTAATCGTCCGGGTTTATTAAGAATCAAATCAGTAACAACGATTTTTCCTATATCATGCAAACGTGCTGATGAAACTACAGAATCTATACCCCAGCTCTGTATTTCATCAGCATATACTCCGCGTTCAATCATTGCATTCACTAATATATACATGTAGTTTGTCGTGCGTTCTATATGATTGCCTGTTAGTGTATCGCGCCCCTCAACCATGTTGGCAAGAACGGATATTAAGCTGTTTTGTAATCTTAGGTGCTTTTCCGTTCGTTCACGGATTTTACTTTCCATATACAAATGAGCTTCTAAACGGTTAAGAAGAACCGGCTTGGAAAACGGTTTGGTTATAAAATCAACAGCGCCCATTTTAAAACCGCGAGCCTCAGTAATGGCATCATTCTGGCTTGTCAGAAATACAACCGGTATATCCATGTATTTCTTATTTGATTTCAATTTTTCCAATACTTCAAAACCGTCCATATTAGGCATCAATATGTCCAATAAAATTAAATCCGGCTGAACATTTTCTAAAACATCAAACATAATCGAAGCGGACAACAAGGTGAACACATTGTAATTCTCTGATAATGCCTCTTCCGCATCTAAAAGATTGATTTTAGTGTCGTCCACAACGAAAATTGTTTTCATTTCGATCTCCCTTTTTTTTACCAAATTTCAAAATTATACAATTCAAAGTGCACCAAATCCGCATTAAAATGGGATAACTTATTTTTTGTTACCAAATTTCATAATTTTACCGAAACAGGCGTGCCAAACCTGTACCGAACAAGTAAGTGTAATCTATAAGTATAGTTTATATTACGCTTCCAGTATACACGAAATAATCAGGTTAAATTCCCAGTTCTTCTTTAATCGCTGAATAAACCCTGTCACAAAGGACGTGTTTTCTGTCCTCTAAACCGATGCTGGATGTGTCTATCGATTCCAGGAATGTTATCCTGGCTGGAGCGGTAACTATCCGGTAGTTTTTCTCGTAAACATCGTAGCTGCCTTCTATCGCAACAGGTACTATCGTAGAATTTGCCTGAGTTGCAAGCTTAAGAGAACCTTGATGGAACGGCAAAAGTCCCCTGCCCTTGGAACGGGTTCCTTCCGGGAAAATAATCATGCCGCCGCCTCTTTTTATCCGTTCTACCCCTTTGTTTATTGTGCGAATTGCTTTTCTAACATTTTTTCTGTCAATAAACAAACCGCCAAGCATAAAAATCCAGGCATTTACAAATGGTATATAAATAAGCTCTCTTTTTGCAATAAAACCAAAAGGACGTCCGCAATAGGCAAGTAACAATGCTATATCAAAAAACCCGCAATGGTTACTGACAAAACATACTCCGCCTTTTTTGGGAATTTTATCCCTGCCGGCAACTTTTACTTTACATCCAGTGGCTGATATTACCGCTTTCGCCCAACCCTGTGCAAGACGATAGGTAAAGTACGACATAGGTTTCCGCAGTCCTGGTAACGAAATAATTAATGATAAAAGCGCAAAAGGGAACAGAATTAGCATACCTATAATCAAGTAGCAAAAAACCAATATAGTCCTTATCATAATTGTCTATTATCCACAATTTTTACAAAAAACGCAACTATGTAAAAAGTAACAGGCAATCCGCAACCCCTGTCGGCTTGACAATAATTTATTATTGTTACAGTATAAAAAAATGTCAAATATCAAGAAATTTCCTGGCTCAGATAAAGAAATTGCCCAATCAGTGTATCCTGATCATGCGTTTCATGTAAAAGAAATAGCAAAAAAAGCCAATATCTCCGAAGATTTTATCGAATATTACGGAAATTATAAAGCAAAAGTAGATTATAGTTTTCTTCAGAAAAACCAGGGTAAGCAGGATGGAAAGTTAATTTTAGTAACTGCCATAAACCCAACTCCTGCCGGAGAAGGAAAAACAACAACGACAGTCGGTGTGGCAGACAGTCTGTGTCACATTGGAAAAAAAGCCATGGTAGCGCTTAGAGAACCTTCTATTGGACCGATATTCGGTGTCAAAGGCGGAGCTGCAGGCGGCGGATGGGCGCAAGTCATCCCGATGGAAGATATCAATTTGCACTTTACAGGTGATTTTCACGCTATAGGAGCTGCAAATAATCTTTTGGCAGCAATGATAGACAATCATATTTATCAGGGCAATGAGTTAAATATTGATCCTCGAAAAATAGTCTGGCGCCGCTGCATAGACATGAATGATCGTCAGCTTCGTTTTATTACAGATGGTCTTGGCGGTAAAATAAACGGGTTTCCGCGTGAAGACGGATTTGACATTACAACAGCGTCAGAAATAATGGCTATCCTTTGTCTTTCATCCAATATCGAAGATTTAAAAAACAGGCTTGGGCGGATAATCGTTGGTTATCATACGGAAAACAAACAGATAACAGCGAACAGCCGGTTACTGCAGCTCAGCTTAACGCGCATGGCGCAATGGCTGCTCTGCTTAAAGATGCGCTTAAACCAAATTTAGTACAAACTCTGGAAGGAAATCCTGCATTTATTCACGGCGGTCCTTTTGCTAATATCGCTCATGGATGTAATTCCATTATAGCTACCAGGTACGCGTTAAAATGCGCCGATTACGTTGTTACAGAAGCAGGCTTTGGCGCAGATCTTGGCGCGGAAAAATTCCTGGATATTAAATGCCGGATTGCAGGGATTAAACCATCTGCTGTAATTATTGTAGCCACCATCCGCGCGCTTAAATCACACGGAGGAGTAAAAAAAGGCGATTTAGAAAAAGAAAATTTATCCGCGCTTGAAGCCGGTATGCCGAATCTTTTACAGCATGTTGAAAACATCACAAAAGTTTACAAACTTCCTGCTGTGGTTGCAATTAACGCTTTTCCAAAAGATACAAAAGCAGAACTTGATCTTGTAGAAAAAAAATGCAAAGAATTAGGTGTCAATGCCGCAATCTCGGAAGTTTGGGCAAAGGGCAGCGAAGGCGGAGTCCAGCTTGCGCAGGAAGTAGTGCGTCTTTGCGAACAACCCAATGATTTTGAATATTCTTATGATATTAATTCCTCTATTAATGAAAAAATTGAAACTATAGCAAAAAAAATATATCGTGCCGATAGTGTTGTAATTTTGCATAATGCGCAAAAAAAGATTAATCAAATAGAAAAAATGGGACTGGATAAAGTTCCAATCTGCATGGCAAAAACCCAATACAGTTTTTCTGATGATGCAACTTTGCTGGGAGCGCCAAGAGGATGGCGGCTTGAAGTAAGAGATGTAAAAATTTCTGCAGGCGCCGGCTTTATTGTAGTCTTTACCGGAGAAATTATGACTATGCCTGGGCTTCCTCCGGTTCCATCTGCTGAAAAAATTGATGTTGACAGCACAGGAAAGATATCCGGATTATTCTAGCGTTTAAATAAAAGTCTTATAGAATGCCATATTCGTTTTAAAATATTACCTTTTTCATAAGCGGTTTTGGTAACAAGAGGTGTACGGCTTAATTCTCCGTAAGCATCAGAGATTTTTAAATAACCGACTGGCTCTCCTTTTGCAAGCGGAGCAATCAGCGGGTTTGGGATTATAGTCTCGTACTTTAGCGAACCTGTGCGGCTAATGTGCGAAGTAAAATCTGCAGGTTCTGCAAGTTCCAGTTCAGCAAATTTTAATTTACCTTTCCACAAGCGCGCATTTTCTAAACTACCGATTAGCGGACGCACAGTTTTAAAATTATCAAATGCCCATGTTAAAAGACGCGCTCCGTCTTCATCGCGAATCCGCGCACCCCTGCGAGTATTCGGAGCACCTAAAAGCACAAGAATAAAACGTGTTTCATCTCTTTGTGCAGAAAGCGCGACATTGTATCCGGATTCATTAATGAATCCTGTTTTTAAACCATCAGCGCCGGGAAATGTTTTTAAAAGCGTATTTCTGTTCTCCTGTGGAATGGTGCGCGGATTATTCCGGTACCTTTCCTGCTCGTTAGCGGCAAGCGGATAGGAAAATTCCTGAACAGAATGAAAATCTTTCAGGCTGTCCGGATGTTTTGCAAGATACTGCCGGCAAAAAGATGCAAACTCTGCTGCGGTTGTCCTGTTTTGCGCAGAAATACCGGATGCCTCTGCAAAGCGCGTAACACTAAGACCCATACGCCGCGCTTCTGCAGTCATCATGGCGGCAAAATCGTCCATTGTCGGCGCAAGGCGCAAAGCTGCGGCAACGGCGGCATCATTACCGGAAACAACCGCAAGACCTAGTAATATTTCGCGTAACGTAACAGTTTGTCCCGGCTCCAGAAACATTAAACTTGATCTATACGGCTGGCTTTGCGCCCAGCTTTCTACAGTTATTGGAATTATTTCATCGTATGAAGCTCTGCCTTCTTTAATTTCTTTCATAACAAGGTTCATTGTCATAAGTTTTGTTAAAGAAGCAGGAGGTATGTTTTCGTCTGGATTTTTTGAATATAATATTACACCTGTATGAGCGTCGATTAAAACAGCAGCCTGAGAAATAATTTCCGGAGCAGTTTCCAGATATGGAACGAGAGCCGCCGGAGTATGAAAAATCTGCGCCGAAACAGAAAACTGGAATCCAAAAATAAACAGTAAAGCTATAAAAAGGCGCATGATAATTTTTATCCTTAAAACTCTGCCTGACCTACTGCACGCGGGAAAGGAATTACATCACGGATATTTGCCATACCGGAAATATATTGAATAAGACGTTCAAATCCAAGACCAAATCCTGCATGAGGCACTGTTCCGTAACGGCGAAGATCCAGATACCAGTAATAGTCTTCCGGTTTAAGACCCATCTCGCTCATGCGCTTGACAAGTTTTTCCAGATTATCCTCGCGCTGAGAGCCGCCGATTATTTCTCCCAGCCGCGGAACAAGCACATCCATTGCGCGTACTGTTTTTTCGTCGTCGTTTAGTTTCATATAAAACGCTTTTATTTCTTTTGGGTAATCGGTTACAATTACAGGACCGCATATTAATTTTTCTGTTAAAAACTTTTCATGTTCGCTTTGCAGGTCACAGCCCCAGCGCGGATCAAATTCAAAAAGAGTATTGTTTAAAGATGCTGCTTTTTCCAGTTCTTTTACAGCGTCGGTATATGTGATATGTGTAAACTTTGCATCTGCAACCTGCCGCAGGTTTTCGATTAAGCCTTTTTCTACATGAGCGTCAAAAAAAGCAAGTTCT
>Ga0123356_10005929_pt1 | contig 12399 bp, 2 predicted proteins | sample TergutEmb28metaG_2_FD_92546 | JGI IMG/M metagenome (GOLD analysis project Ga0123356, IMG submission 92546) | Embiratermes neotenicus P3 segment gut microbial communities from Petit-Saut dam, French Guiana - Emb289 P3 | ecosystem: Host-associated > Arthropoda: Insects > Digestive system > Gut ... | reverse complement strand
TTCCATTGATGATATTAGAAATGAATTTGACATCGTTTTTATTAACGGAAAAAGTATTGCCATAGTTGAAGTAAAGTACAAAGCAAAACCCGACAATATTGATATTGAACACTTAATTTCACGTGCAGAACGTTTTAAAAAGTTCGCACCTATATACAAAAACCATAACATTTATCTGGGGGTTGCCGCCATGTCGTTTAAAAAAGGCTTGGCTTCGGTTTTACACCAAGCCGGCATCGTTACTGTGCATCCGGTAGGCAAGAAAATGGTGATTTATGATAAAGAGGCAAAGGTGTTTTGATTATAAGATAGTTAACCTATTCTACTTTTTAATTATTTTGTTAACCACTTTTCCACCACTATAGTCTTCCAATATTATGAAATAAATTCCACTATTAAGATTTTCTGTGGCAATTGATTTGCCGTTGAAAACAAAATTTTTAACATTTCGACCGGCTGCATTCGTTATTTGAACGCTCTTCACCACGGAAGGGTCGCTGATATAGATCTCATTCGTAAACGGATTAGGATAGAGTACGATATTGTCTGTTGAAATGCCGATTATTCCCAGTGTTATCAGCGGGATATTGATCGTTGTGGATGCGTTTACATATTGAGTAGCACTATATATTTCATAATCAGGATGAAAAACAGTATATGCGTAGTTTCCTTCACTTATTTCTACTTCATATCCTTCCAATTCTTCTCCGTTAAACGTGATTACTGCATCGAGAACAGGGAGTTCGGTGTCCGCATCGAACACATAAAAAGTGATGGTGTATGTTTCCTGATCACAATCTGCCGGCTGATTGTTTTCTATGGTACCGATGATTGTACCGCAATTGATGATTTCGCCGTTATTGATAACAGTACCATTAACCGTAAGCGTTTTTCCATTCGGTATGATTAATGTGCTCCCTGCAGGTATGGTGAGTTTGTATGATACAGGTATTTCAAGATCATCGGTGATCTTAACAGATGCTCCGTAAAAAATTCCGTTTATATCGTCAAAAAGAATTCCATTCACAACGCCGTTGATATCTGTTTGTATTCCATTGTATGTTTCTAATATGGAGGCAAATGTTACTCCATTAGCTTCCATAGTGAGTGTGCCGCCGTGTTTTGATGCGCCTCCGCCTCCAATTCCGGCGCTTGTTCCCGGTTCTGCAGTTCCTGTAACTACGCCGCCGTTAACCGTAACATCGCCACCCAAACCTCCTGCGCCTTCAAAGGAAAAGAAGACAATACCGGCGCCACCGCCACCAATACCCGCACCGCTATGATAAGAATGAGCAGGCCAAATAGATATACCTGATATAGTGCCTCCGTTGACCGTAACGGTACCCGCATTCTCACAGAAAGCGCCACCAATACCTGCACCGCCATATTCTCCGCCTGTTGCTTTCAAACTGCCTGTGCCGGCTATGGTAACAGTTGCACTTTCAGGTACTTGCAATCCCGCTTTACTCCTTCCCGCAGTTAAAGTGTTCACCCCTTCAATGGTTAGATTTACTTCAGCGCCTGCGTTAATTAAGAACGGGGTTAGATAAGCGCCAATACCTGTGATCGAGGCATTGTTTAGCGCAATGTTTGCCATAGCGTTATGGGCAACCTCAACGCGTCTTGGGCCGGATCCTGAAATATTAACATCAGCGCCATCTAAAATAGCATATACATTGTTTGCAAATACCCACCCATCGCCTACACGAGAAGGATTTGTATTGCTCAAATCAATATGGCTGCCGGCCGGCGTAACAGTTGTGGGCGCATTGCCGTTAACCGTACCGCTAACTGTTCCTGCGTTTACATTTAAAATGGAGCCGTTATTGATTAACGTTCCATGAATGGTAATTCCGGAATAATTTACAATCGTGCCCTGATTGATCATGGTTATACCTGCAGGTATGGTTATGGATTTTCCTTCGCCAATAGTTAGAAGATTGGTGTTGGGAACAGTTGTATTATACTCTAAGGTAAAATTATCGTTTCCATACCAATGGGTAGCATTGCGAGTAACTAATATTCCGCCGGTTTTAATTTCGGGGTTTGGATCGGAAATGCCGTTTGTGAAAATAATCGGGTTTCCTGTAATGGTAAGCGTTCCTATTTCTTCATCAATGCCACCGGTGCCAATTCCTTTGGCTGTTTCGTTTCCGGGAACTCCAATTACTGAGCCGCCGTTGATGGTAATGTTGCCATTCGGATATGCAGCTCCGCTACCAATTCCGGCCGAAGCGGTGCCAATCCAACTGCTGTTCCCTCCTTTAGCGTAAATGGTGCCACCGTTGATTGTTATCGTGCCACATGGTCCATAATAATCGTAGCCGCCGCCAATTCCGGAGGCTGTCCAACCGCCGGTTGCCGACAAACTTCCCGTGCCTCCAATGATAATCGTTCTGCCGAAAGCCACCGATATACCGGGAACATAATCTCCCGCTGTAATAATATTTTCTCCTTCAATGGTGAGGTTAAGTGTTGCTCCTTGGTCTAAGTATATTGGATGCTCAAGATCCCCTGACACATATTCTCCCGTAACTATAGAAGCGTCGCTTAACGTAACGTGTGTTGTAGCGCCTGCGGCAATGACTACCCTGTGATGGTTGTCCGGCTGATTCGCACGACCTGTAATCGTAACGTTTGATGCATCAAGAATGGTGAGAACGGGCGCATTCCAAGTCCATCCGTCGCCGGTGCCAGTTCCTGTTGCGATGTTAAAAGTTCCTGTGCCCGCCACGCCCGTTACCGAATTAAAATAGGAATCCGCTTTAATTTCAAACCCTTTTACCGCACTCATGTCGGTAAATTCAACATTCACCTGAGTGGGAAGGTTACGCATACCTTCAGCATTTTCTTTTTGTTGAGCATAAATTTTTTGTTGAGCAAATATCCCAACGCACAACACTAAAGCAAGTGTTATGCAACTTTTTTTTGCAAAATACTTTTTCATAAGACTATAGATTAAAAAATAAAGGGCGAAAATAATAAAATATGTCAAATCGTTCAATTTAGGCATCTATGGAAATACGGTTTATTTTTTTTAGCGAACTTTTCTATCTTTGCCGACATGACTAAATTCCAAATATGAAAAAACTATTCCTCTCTATTTTCGTCTTATCTGCTTTGCAAACAGTGGGTTATTCTCAAAATGCAGGGGCTGGCGTATCTCAAAATAAAGAGCTGTTTTCAAACTTTATTCAACTCTCTCCACAACAACTCTTCGATACTGCAAACTATTATTATAAGAAAAACAGTATGGATACCGCTTTAATTTGTTTTAACTTACTCATTTACACAACTCCTAAAGATGCTGATTATGAACGGCAAAAAAAGGTGATGATCGTGTGTAATCGTTCGGCAGCGATCCATTTTTTCAGGTGCGACTATCGCGCAGCCTACGAATTGCAAATTAAGGCGTTGCTTTTAAGCGAAAAATTTAATGATACTGACCAGGAATCAATAAGTTACACCAATATTGGAAGCATTTATTACCGGTTTAACGAATATGATTTGGCAAAATCGTATTTTTTAAAATCGCTTAATTTGTGTTCCGACAGCACAATTCTTCCGGCAATATTGAACAATATAGGCGTTATTGAAGGAGAAAACGGAAGAACAGACAGTGCACACTATTTTTTAGACAAGGCTTTGCAACTCAGTAAATTACATAATAATGCTTATTTGAATAACATCTTGAATGATATTGCTTTGTTTTATCAAAAAGATAAAAACTATGATTCGGCATACCATTACTATCAGTTGGCATTAACTGAATCGAAAAAACAAAACAAAATAGAAAAAGAAGCCGAAAGTTTGTCGCAATTAGGCAAATTATTCTTTGAAACCGGCAAAAACGACTCCGCACTGTTTTACATTAACCTCTCTAACGAAATTGCGGGCAAAAACAACTTTTTAAGAATCTTAGCAGATAATTACTTAATATTATTTAAAATAGAAAAATCTAAAGGACTTAAAACAAGTGCTTTATATTTTTTTGAGAAATACGCTAATCTAAAAGACTCTATCTTCAACATTGAAAGATTTAGCGAAATCAGTCAGTTACAACATTCGTATGAAGTCTCAAAAACAAACCAGCAGATTGAACAACTTTATATAGAACAACAAATTAAAGAACGCACCATTCAGTATCAAAAGGTCTTTCTGTTTTTTACACTACTCATTTTGTTGCTGGTGAGTATTGGATTATTGTATATTTATTTTCAAAAGAGAAATCTCGGTCAGGCATATAAGACGTTGTTTGAAAAAAATATTCAAATTATTGAACTTCAGAAAAAAGTACCAGAAAGTATTCATGAAATACCCGGTTTATCGCGAACTAATGTGATTTTATCCGAACAGAGCCAAAAAGAACTCTTAAACTCCATATTGACTTTCATGGAAAATACTTCCCAAATTTGTAATCCTGATTTTACGTTGGAAAAATTAACCAATTCTATACATTCCAATCAAAAGTATGTTTCTTTTGTCATTAACAATGTGTTAAAGAAGAATTTTAATTCGTTTTTAAACAGCTATCGGGTGCGTGAAGCGCAGCGATTGTTTTCGGATTCCGACTCTTCAAAATATACCGTTGAATTTGTTGCCAACCAGGTAGGGTTTAAGTCGCGAAACTCTTTCAGCGACGCTTTTAAAGAGATAACCGGCGTAACCCCAGGTTTTTATGTAAGATCGTTGCATAACAGTCAGCAAGATTAATGTGTAGTTTTTTTACCAAATTTGCCCAAATTTATGAATTTCATTAATTTGGGCAAAAATCTTTCTGATGAGATTGCTTTTGTAATCCTATTTCATATTTTCGCTAAATTATTATTTAGTATAAAAAATTAACCAAAATCTATAACAAAATGAAAAAAATTTTATTCTTTCTTTTTGCGACACTGTTCGCAATTTCGGTTCCAGCACAAAATGTGCAAGTCCTTGTTGGCGATCCCGACATTAACATGATGCCCAACCAAGTTAATTTCCGTGAAGGACCCATTCCGGGGTATTATGGGTATCACAATGCGGCGTTTCTTTATACCCCTGCCGACATGCAATATTTTCGCGGCGATATTCAAAGTTTGGCTTTTCAGATCGTTACTCCTGCCAGTTGGCATGCAAACCGTTACATGAAAATTTCCATGAAAGAGGTGGATTATGAAGTCCTCGCGTCCACTATGGTTATGAACTATTTTCTTAACGGATCCACCGTTGTTTTTGAACAGACAAACGTATCGGCAGAGAGTGCAGGATGGCGTACTTTTTCGTTTTCGGAGCCCTTTCATTATTCCGGCGAAAAGAGCCTCTTGGTGGTTGTTAATGGCGCCGGTTGCGACGTGACAAATGCGGGATGGGTTAACGGGTGCCAGGTGCATCAACGAACAACGCCGGCTACTAATATGGCCTGGATAAAAATGGCGGCTGGGCAAAACATAAATTTTAATTCAGAAGGCGCAGACCAAAGCATGATGAACCGCCGCTTTAATACGCTATTTACGATAACTCCGGATGCTAACTTGTGTTACACGCCGAATGATTTAAACGCGCCCTCTGCATCTATCACCAACAATTCTGCAGTGCTCCAGTGGACAGATTGTCCAATAGGGATGGAGTATTTCATAGAATGGAAAGCCTATTCCGCAAACTGGGGCGAAAACCCTGCATACACTGCCATGGTAGATCAAGGCACGGAAACATATACCATATCCAATCTTTTAAGCAATACGCTCTACAATGCAAGAATACGTACCAATTGCATGGTTCGTAACGGAAACGGCGACTGGGTAACGATAAATTTCCGTACCGACTGTGGCATCATAACGGAGCTCCCGTATTTCGAAGATTTCGATACCTATAACACCGCCGGCACCGCATTTGCTACGTGCTGGGAAAGATATAATGACGGCGCTGTTTCAACAAGCACACCTAATTTTGATCCTTATACCGGACATAACTCTCCGCCATGCGTGTATTTCGGCGGCACTGATGCTACTTTGGTTTCTCAGCCGTTTATTATGGATATTAAAGACTTCCAGGTAAATTTATGGGTACTTAAAGGATCATCAACAGGAACATTCGAGGTAGGTTATTTGGCTACCCCCGCCGACCCTACTACTTTTGTGGCATTAGAAACTTTGGATGATGTTTTCAATGTATGGACACAACACTCTGTTAGCCTATCCGGCGCTCCCGAAGGCGTTAAACAAATTGCTTTCCGGGGCTATTCTTATTATTTGGATGATATTTTGGTTTTTGAACCCGATAATTTTATTGATGCAGAGATTGTTGCCATTACAGCGCCGCCAACATTAGGAATGAACTTTACTAATGAACAGGTAAAGGCTGTGGTTAAAAATAATGCCGCCAACCCACTTTCAGGTTTTACGCTAACGTTGGAAGTTAATGACATCTTCGTGGTCACAGAAAACTTTGAAGGAGCTATTCTTCCAAACGAACAAGTAACTTATACTTTCACTGCGCTTGCCAACATTTCGGCAGGAGGTGCACACACCATAACCGTTACCGTAAATGCAGCCGGCGACGTAGTGCCTGAGAATAACTCGAAAACGATAACGGTTACCAATCAAATATGCCCATTGCTTACCAGAGAGCTTTTACCTTTAATGGAAAATTTCGACAGTTTTGGAGCAGATTACAACACTGATAATTTCCCGGAATGCTGGCAAAGAATGGCAACAACTTCATGGTCTCCTGTAATTTACCCATTCCAATACTTTTCTTCTCCCAACTGTTTGTTTATGAACCAGGTGTCAGGAGGTGTTTCGGATTATGCCATAGTTGTTCTGCCGCAGATTGACCCGTCGGTGGGTATGGATGAGCTGCGTTTAAAATTCAAGTTGAGAGGAACCGATAATACTCATCCGTTACTTGTGGGAATAATGACGAATCCAAGTGATCCCAATTCTTTCGAACTTGTTGAAGCAGTTTATAATATACTTCAGGTTACGTACGAAGATATGACTGTTTTATTTAACCAGTATACCGGAACAGGGCGCTTTATTGCCTTCAAAGTAGTGGGAGGTCCGGGTGGATTTGGCGGCTCGGGAACTACCGCGTACATTGATGATCTGGTACTTGAACTCTTACCTCAATGTTCGGAAGTAGCGAATCTTGCTTTCTCTAATGTTTCTACCACTTCTGCTATGGCCACATGGAGCGATGGAACTATGGGAACTCCTACCTCATATACCGTTGAAATCCGTGCAGCCGGAACAGGAACGTGGACAACCTATAGCACTACCAACCGCTCTTATATTTTCACAGGATTATTGGAAGCTACTAAATATGAGGTGAGAATATTTACAAACTGCGGAGAGATGGTGAGTGAAAATTATGCCTCCGGCAATTTTTCTACCCAATGCTTCAGCGGCGGTGAACTTCTGTTCAACACGCCGGCAGGAACCATTAACCAAAATATTCCGCTCAGTAACTTTGCAAACTATTCTTATACGCAACAAATATTCCTGCCGGGCGAATTTGGCGAAGAAGCAACCACCATTAGAGGAATAGCCTTTGAATATAGTGGTTTGTTACCCACTTTACTAAAAAATAACTGTAAAATTTACTTATCACACACCGTGCTGAGATCAGAATTTAATAATCCCGTTACAGACTATATTCCGTTTACTACTACGGGAGGCGCTGCATTTGTAGAGGTATATTCCGGACATTTGAATATGACTTATGGATGGAATTACTTTTATTTTGACACTCCTTTCAATTATGATGGGATGAGAAATTTGGTGATTACGGTTTATGACGAATCCGGACAAGCGGGTGGATATGATCGTTGGTTTAATCAACACAGTACAGGCAATGTAAACCGTACCGTTTATTATTATCAGGGTACGTTTATTGACTTCCGTATTAATCCGGGAGTTGCAGTAACTGCATTTGCGTGGAATACCCGTGCCAATACAAGATTCTTAGTAAGTTGCGATGCAGCGCCTACTTGTCCTGCACCCAATATAGTGCTCCAAAATATAACACCCTCTTCAATTGATGCAAATATTGTGGCAAATGGTAATGAAACTTCCTGGATATTAGAATATAAAATGGATTCCGAAACGGGTTGGACTTCAATAGGAACCGTTTCCACCATGCCCTATACGATTGATAACTTATCGCCCAACACCACATATCAGGTAAGAGCGAGAGCTATTTGCTCGGGCGAACAAAGTGACTGGGCAACAGAAACGGTAACCACCCCGCAACTTCCGGTAGTGCCTGCCACCATCCCCTGGTATTGTGATTTTGAAGAGACTTTTGAAAATGACCAGTGGAGGTTTGCTAATTTTGATATACCCACGCAAAACAATTGGTATATCGGAACGGCTACCAACAATGGCGGAACGCGCTCGCTGTATGTTTCAAATACGGGCGGAGCAACTAACGTATTTTCGTTTAGTATAGCCTCTACCGTTTGGGCTTACCGAGATATTGAGTTTCCAACCTCTACCAACGACTTTTTGCTCTCTTTCGACGTCAATGTATTTGGACATTCACAAGCATATTATTCAGAGGTTTTTATAGGTGAACTCATACCGGTAACAGCATCTGCGTCTTTTTCTTATTACGGTTTGGATCCGGTACCCGCCGGACTAACAAAAGTGGGAGAATCATTAGCAGGGATTCAACCCTGGCAAACGCGCTCTTTTGTAATCCCTGCATCCTTAGTTTCCGGTAAAATCCAGCGATTATATTTTGTATGGGTGAATGCGAACCACGGTATGTCTTATGTAAGTCCGCCTACTGCATTAGATAATCTCTCTATTACAACACTCACCTGCAACACGCCCACCAATTTAGCTTTTAGCAATCTGAAACATGACTGCGTTGATTTGACCTGGAACGAAAATGGAACGGCCACGCAATGGATTGTTGAATATGCAATTTCGCCCTTTACTACATGGATACCGGTAACGGTAAATCAATCTGAATTAACAGGTGGTGTTTATACCTTATCAGGACTTTCCGGAGGAACGACCTATAATGTAAGGGTAAAAGCGGTTTGTAGCGCCAGTGACATCTCCTTTTCTTCAAATACCGTCAATTTTACCACGCCTTGCGCTTCTCTGTCTATTCCTACAGCGCTGGAAGAGTTTGAGGCTGTTCCGCCCAATACTTGCTGGACACGGTTCAACGGACAATTGCCCGCCGCCGGAAGCCCAACACTTACGCCTATTGCGCACAATTTACAAGGATACCAATATTGGTCAAAGTCAACTTTAGTTACCCCTCATAATGCCTACACAAACCTGTATTACGCAACAGACTTTAAATGGTTGGTTACCAATTCCATAAATCTAACAGGTGCGCCGGCGCAAATTGAATTTGATCTTTTCCTTACCGGATATGCCAACGCTAATCCTCCTAATATCTCAAGCGGATTACCTAACAAACGATTTGTGGTACTTATTTCACTTGACAACGGCGCCACGTGGAGCGCTGCAAATACGCTGAGACAGTGGGATAACAAAGGCTCTCAATATGTATTCAACGAGCTCACTAATGTGCCGTTGCCTGTGATCATCCCTCTTGAAGACAGTAATGGAAACCCCTATACCGGCGATGTAAAAATTGCTTTCTATGCCGAATCCACCGGAATTGATGGTGGAGCAGACATTGATATTCACATTGATAATTTCCAGGTTACTGTTGAAGAGATTGAAGACCCATGCATGCTGAAGAGAGCCGATTTCCCTTTGATTGAAAATTTCGACAGCTATTCGTCGGAGTACAGCGTTGATAATTATCCGGAATGCTGGCAAAGATTTTCAACAACCGGCGTATTTCCTATGATTTACCCATTCTATTTCTTTTCTGCTCCCAACTGTTTATTTTTAAACCAATATTCCGGCACAATCTCAGATTATTCCATCGCAATCCTGCCTCAAATAGACCCGTCCATTGGTATGGATGCATTACGTCTAAAATTCAAATTGAGAGGAACAACCACTTCTCAGGCATTATTGGTGGGAGTAATGTCGGATGCCAATGATCCCAACTCTTTCGTGCTTGTTGAAACACTTTATAATACACTCACCGCTACTTATGAAGATATGACCGTTTTATTTGACCAATACACAGGAACAGGACACTATGTGGCGTTCAAAGTAATGGGTGGTCCGGGTGGATTTGGCGGTCCGGGAACTTCCGCATACATTGATGACTTAGTACTTGAACTTATGTCTCCATGTTCCGAAGTTGAGAATCTTGCTTTCTCTAATGTTTCTGCTACTTCTGCTATGGCAACATGGAGCGATGGAATTAGGGGGACTCCTGTATCATATACCATTGAAATTCGTGAAGCGGGAACAGCAACGTGGTTATCCTATAGCACTACCGAAAAATCCTATATTTTCACAGGGTTATCGGAAGCCACAAAATATGAGGTGCAAATTTGGACAAGCTGCGAAGGTGATATGGTGAGCGATAATTATACCTCCGGAATTTTTTACACCAAATGTCTCAGTGGCGGTGAGCGCGCCTTCAATACGCCGGCCGGAAATGATAACCAAAACATTCCGCTGAGTAACTTTGCAAATTATTCTTATACGCAACAAATATTCCTTCCTAACGAATTAGGCGACGAAGCCACCACTATAAGAGGGATCTCCTTTGAATATGGCGGACTGTTGCCCACAACAGTAAAAAATAACTGTATCATTTATTTATCACACACCTCGCTGCGATCAGAATTTTATAATTCCTATTCAGACTATATTCCGTTTACTACTTCAGGAGCTGCTGCATTTGTAGAGGTATATTCAGGGCATTTGAATATGACTCCGGGTTGGAATACCTTCTATTTTGACACTCCTTTCGAGTATAACGGATTACAAAATTTAGTGGTTACGGTTTTTGATGCTTCCGGACAAAATGATGGCTCGGGTCGTGTCTTTAAGCAACACAATACAGGCGTAAATCGTACCGTCTATTATTATCAAGGTTCATATATTGATTTCCGTTTGAATCCGTCGGTTGCTGTAACCCAATTTCAGTGGGATACCCGTGCCAATACAATATTCTTAACAGATTGTACTCCGGATGTTACTTGCCCCGTTCCCAATGTAATTATCCAAAATATTACAGCCACTTCTATAGGTGTTAATATTATTGCGAACGGTACTGAAGATTCCTGGACTTTGGAATACAAGCAAGTTTCTGAAGCAACCTGGACTTCGTTGGGAGCTGTTTCCTCTATGCCTTATACTATTGATAACTTAACGCCCAATACTGCATATCAGGTAAGGGCGCGGGCTGCCTGCTCCACATTTGAAGCAGATTGGGTAGTACACACCGTAACCACCCCATTTCTGCCGGTTGTGCTTGCCACGATCCCGTGGATTTGCGACTTTGAAGATGAAACCGAAAATGCACAGTGGCGATTTGCTAATCTTGAAACGACGCCGCAAACCAATTGGTTTATTGGTTCTGCTGTTAACAATGGAGGTGCACAATCCATGTACATTTCAAATACAGGAGGGGCAACCAACGCCACAATATTTGGATCAGCCGTAACCTGGACTTACCGAGACATCGAATTTCCAGCCTCAACAGATGATTTTATGTTATCTTTCGACATAAGGGTAAATGGAGCAGAAAACTTCTATTCAGCGGTTTTTATGGGCGATCTTACTCCGGTAACGGCAAATGTAACAGGTAACCTTATTGCTCCCGGTGGTACAACAAGATTGGGAGGATCATACCATAGCATAAATAATTGGACCAACTACTCTTTTGTACTTCCTGCCTCTGAATATGCGGGTAAAGCGCAGCGTTTATACTTTGCGTGGGTTAATGGCGCCTTCCTTATGGGATCTCCGGGCTTGCCGGCTGCCATAGATAATATCGCCATTACCATACTTAGCTGCAACTCACCGGCCAATTTAACTTATAGCAATTTGGCGCCCTTCAGCGTTGATTTGTCCTGGACGCAAAGTGGAGACGCCACAGAATGGATTGTTGAATATCAAGTTTCATCAGCATCTACATGGATACCCATAACGGTATATCAACCTTCTTATACATTAACCGGATTAAGCGATGGCGCAACCTATAACGTAAGAGTAAAAGCGGTTTGCGGTGAGGATGAGATCTCCTTTCCTTCAAATGTCATCACTTTTACCACGCCTTGCGGCGCTGCAACTGTGCCCACTGCGCTTGAAGAGTTTTTTGCCGTTCCGCCCTCTACCTGCTGGACAAGGTTTTCCGGAGCTTTGCCTGCCACCGGAAATGCGACCCTTACTTCTGTGGCACACAGTATGTCTGGATGGACAGTTTGGGATTTCTCCAATGCTGTTACCCCACATAATGCCAGAGCAAACATGTATGTTGGATACGAAAAATGGTTGGTTTCCTCTTCTATTGATTTAACGG
>Ga0123356_10005928_pt1 | contig 12400 bp, 9 predicted proteins | sample TergutEmb28metaG_2_FD_92546 | JGI IMG/M metagenome (GOLD analysis project Ga0123356, IMG submission 92546) | Embiratermes neotenicus P3 segment gut microbial communities from Petit-Saut dam, French Guiana - Emb289 P3 | ecosystem: Host-associated > Arthropoda: Insects > Digestive system > Gut ... | reverse complement strand
GCGGAAGAAGCCAATAAGGCAAAAAGTGATTTTCTTGCTAATATGAGCCATGAGATAAGAACACCTCTTAACGCAGTTATCGGTTTATCGGACTTGGTTTTGGACACTGACAGCGGCATGAATGAGGAAAGCCGCTACAGGTTGGCACAAATCAATAATGCAGGCGCGACTCTTCTAAGTACGGTAAATGACATACTGGATATCTCTAAGATCGAAGCAGGTAAGTTTGATCTTGTTCCCGTAAAGTATGATATTCCGAGTATGATAAACGATGCTGTTACGCAAAGCATATTGCACAAGGGTGAGAAGTCCATAGAGTTTGTAATGGACGTTTGTGAAAACCTACCGACGCATCTTTACGGTGATGAACTTAGAATCAAGCAAATACTGAGTAATCTCCTGTCAAATGCTTTTAAGTACACAAAAGAAGGAACCGTCAACCTGTCGGTAAAATGTACACGGGAGAAAGAGACAGTGTGGCTCTTTTTCGAAATAAAGGATACAGGCATCGGTATTCGGGAGGAAGATGTTGGAAGCCTGTTCGGCGACTATGTACAAATAGACACATCAGCTAACCGCAAAATCATCGGAACAGGACTTGGTTTATCAATAGCCAGCAGGCTTGCAGGGCTGATGGGTGGCAAGATCTCTGTTGAAAGTGAATACGGAAAAGGTAGTGTCTTTACAGTTAGTCTTATGCAAAAAAGTGTGACCGATGATGTAATCGGCCCTGAGGTCATCGAAAGCCTCAAGCAGCTTAAGTATTCGGAGCAAAAGCGTCGCCAGGTAGGTACTATGTCGCGGCTTTATATGCCGTATGCACGGGTACTCATCGTTGATGATGTTGTGACGAACCTTGATGTTGCAAGAGGGCTCATGAAGCCATATAATATGCAGATCGATTGTGTAACAAGCGGTCAGGAAGCCATCGAGGCTATTCATGATAAAAGAGTACGCTACAATGCTATCTTTATGGATCATATGATGCCGGGTATGGATGGTATAGAAGCCACACGGCTGATACGTGAGATAGACAGCGATTATGCAAGAAATATCCCGATCATCGCTCTTACGGCAAACGCCATTGTCGGGAACGAAGAAATGTTCTTACAAAAGGGGTTTCAAGCATTTATTTCCAAGCCAATAGAAATCGCGCATTTGGATACTGTTATACGCGATTGGGTAAGAGATAAAGAGCAGGAAAAGCTGTATGAACGCAGGGATGAGCAGTTGGTTCAAGCTCAGGCGAACGATAAAAACTGGCAGGCTCTGCAGAAAGGTGTTCCGGGCTTAAACATCGAAAAGGGATTATCACGTTTCTATGGTGATAAGGATGCATATATCGATGTTTTGGGTTCATATGCAAAAAACACCTTACCCCTTCTTGAAGAATCCGGTAAAGTTAGCCGTGAAAATTTGGATGATTATGCTACGATCGTACATGGGATAAAAGGTTCGAGCGGCGGCATTTGTGCGACTGAAACCGCCGAAATAGCGGGGGCTTTGGAAAATGCAGCGATTGCCGGAGATTATGACTATATAACAGCTAATAACCCGATACTGCTGGAAACTGCTAATAAGCTCATATTAGATATCGAAAAAATGCTTAATGAAGTAAGCGCGGATAATCAAAAACCTAGAAAAGATAAGCCGGATAAAGATGTACTGGACCGGCTTTGTAAGGCTTGTGAAAACTATGAAATGGGCAACGTGGATACAGCTCTTGATGAACTGGAGCTATACGATTATGAGGCGGACGGGGAGCTTGTTGTATGGCTTCGAGAAAATGCGGAGCAAATGAATTTTGAAGAAATCATTGAAAGACTATCGGAATAAAGATGTTTCGCTTACTGTGTGAAGCGTGATTAAAAAAGTGGAAGGGGGTAGGTCATTGGGTAATAAGCGTAAAAAAGTAATTGTCGTAGATGACAATGCGCCGGAGTTATCGATTGTCAGAAATCTGCTAAAAACCTATTACGACGTGTACCCTTCCCCTTCGGGCAAAAAACTTTTTGTGCTTCTGGAGAAGTTTATACCCGATATTATTTTACTTGACATAGAAATGCCGGTAATGAGCGGATTCGATATTATTAAAGCGATTAGAGAAAACCCGCGTTTTAAAGATATCCCGGTAGTTTTTATTACAGCAAAAGATGATGAGGAAAGTGCCGTTCAAGGTTTAGAGTCGGGTGCTGTGGATTATGTGACGAAACCGTATTATGGACCGTTACTGCTTCGGCGTATCAGCAACCTTCTTTTGACGGAACAGTTAAAAAGGGAGCTGCAGATAAGCAATTTAGAGCTTGATGAGCTCCGCTCAAAGCAATAGGACCCCATGCGACGTAAAAGCTGCAACAAGAGCATTTGTTGCAGTTTTTTTGCGCTGTTTTTCAAAAAAAATCAATAAAAAGTTAATTTTTTTCAAAATTAGCTAAAGTTTATGCAAAAAGTATCGATAATTCGAGGTAGGAGAAATTATGTCATGGATGCAGAGGAGAGGGATATATGATAAATGAGTATTGACACAAATTACGCATGTACCGTACAATCTGTCCAGAATGAAGCAGCGGTGTACGTACCGTCGTATCAGCCAACGGAAGAAGTAGAAGCTGTAAACCCTGTTTTTCAGCCTGATATCGTATCACTCGGCGAAACTGAGTCACCATATGAAATATACGCACCCCCTGAACCACCTGCGGCTCCTCCGGTAGAAAATCCGGTGTCGCCAGGTGTTTTTGATATTGGGAATTTTTACCCGATACCTGAAGATAAAGTGATTGAAAAGATTCGGGAAGTCAGACATCACATTAATAACGAAGACTTATCCGATAAGACAGAAGTTGAAAAGTATGAGTTCATCGAAAACATGTTTATCGAAGCATTTGGCGAAGACTTTATGATGGCTCGCGACTTAAGCCTGCCGAGCTCAATGTTCTATATGATAGGTGTCGAGTTTCTTAATACATTAAACAGGCTTGTCGAAAACCCCGAACTGGTGAATAGGGAACGCCTGTACGGCGATAAAACTGTTAAAGAAATCCAGGATATAATAAGAGAAAAGTATCCGAAGGAGTTGACGAACAAGGATCTGCTCCTGATGACCAATGAAATGCGTAGTGTAGGAGTTCTTGACAGCGATTCTGTGAAAGCGATTGGTGCAGAGGGTGCAACCAATTTAATAGACACCCTTGCCCTGCTGAAGAGCTATGCAAAAATCAGCACTCAGAAACCTGGTGATAAGATCGAAGAGCTGACGCTTGAGGAGCGGGACAAACGTTGGATAGAGTTACTTAACAAACCGGTCAATGCCGATTATATAAAACGCCTTTATAATGCATGGTCTCAAGACGGCAGGTTTAAAATTGGTATGGATGTTGCAACTTTCATCATGAATTTCCTTGGTGGAATAAAGAACGCCAGTGGTCTTTTCGAAGTCTTAAGCAACGGCGGTGAAATCGTCATAAATGGCGACGGTGGTCCCATCTATATCAACCTTGTTGGCGGTGGCGGCGGACCAATGCATATCGAGTATTCACCCGGTGGACCCGGCGGATCCGGTGGACCAAGCGGACCCGGCGGTCCCGGTAACGCAGGCGAAACTGCACCCGGTGTAGAAGATGATGAAGAAGACTGGGATAAAATGCTTGAAATGATGCTAAAGGGTATGGACGATTATGATAACTTGATCCGCGAACGCTTGGAACTTATCGCTAGCGAAGAGTATGACGGAGCCGAAGGTGGAGCCGGAGCGGGAGAAGGTACCGGATCTGAAGGCGGTGGTGTTGAAGGTGGTACCGGGGCTGAAGGCGGCACCGGGGCTGAAGGTGGTGCAGGAGCTGAAGGCGGCGCCGGAGCTGAAGAAGGCGCACCTGTGGAAGACGGTTCGGGAGCAGGTGAAAGTGGCTCCGGAGCAGGTGAGAGCTCGGAATCAGGCGAGAGCTCAGGAGGTTCCGGTGAAAGCTCGGGATCAAGTGAGAGCTCAGGAGGCGGTTCCGGTGAAAGCTCGGGAGGCGGCTCGGGAGGCAGCTCGAGTCAGGATGCAGCATAATACTCTAAGCAATCTGACTATATATAAGTACTAAATTAAAAGACCGTAAGTTACTGCAAAGCAGCGACTCGCGGTCTTTTTTGTTCTTGATTGTACTTCACTCCGTACTTGCCCGGCGCGTGATTTTTGCGAATATAATAATTGTTGCAACAAAAACTAAAAGCGCAGGAGCGAATAAATAAAGCATTTGCTGCAAAACACTCTCAAACACTCCGTCTATATTTGGTATAAGTTCGAGAATGTAACCACCGCTGTTAAACGCCATGTGTGCGATGATAGCGACAAAGAGACGACCACTTTTATGGTACATCCAGCCAATCAGCAGACCAATCAAAAAGGCATAAGCAACCTGGATCGGAACACCATGAACCAAACCGAAAAATCCGGCTTGCAGACAATTGGCTGCCCAGAATGAAAACTTCTTATAAAAGTGATTCTGTGATAAACCTCTAAAGCATAACTCCTCAGCTACAGGCACAAGAAAAACTACCAGAACCACTGAAATAATTGACTGTTCAATAGTTAAATCCTCAAATTCCAGTCCGCTTGTCTGTAACTCAGTGCCCAGTAAAATCTGAATAGAACTGAGAACTGTGATCAACATAAAACTTCCGGCAACAGCTAAAAGAATCGTGATTGGAAAAACAACTGGACTACCGGCTTGCCGGATTGAGAAATTTTTCTTTTGTTTAAAGTACATTATAGAAAAGAGTATGATGCTCATTATTGTACTGCACAAAAGTCCGTTTATCACAATGGAGGTGACGTCACCATAAGCAATTGTGTCAAAGAAATCTTTGGTTTCGCCGGAAAGTATATCTGCAAACCCGAAAATAAAGTACATAACGATGGCAACAACGGTCGCTATTATTTGCAATGATATAAATAACAAAACAGGTAGAGTTCCACGCCAAAAGACACGCCCTTTACTGAGCGGCTTTGGTCCGATTGGTGGCATAGCATATGGTGGATAGGGCGCATAAGGCTGATATGGTGCGTAGGGTGTGTAGTGTGCGTGTGGCGGGTACTGCGGGTAAGGTGCGTATGGCGTGTTAGGTGCGTATGGCGTGTTAGGTGCGTAGGGTGTGTGAGGTGCGTATGACGTGTGAGGTGTCAGGGGATTCGATGCATTCGATGGATATTGTGCATAAGGTTGAGCATAAGGCGGGTAATGCTGATTTTGTGTATAATCAGCATTAGTCGGTGTGTGGAGTGTAGTCGCTGTGTTAGTTGGTGTGTGGAGAGTAGTCGCTGTGTTAGTCGGAGCAGGTGCTGCTTGTGCACCACAGCCTACGCAGAATTTATCGTTTACATTTAGCTGGTTTCCACAACGAGTACAGGTTTTGTTATACATTTATAAGGGCTCCTACTTTATCATGGTGAATATCTGAGATACATATTACCACATTATTTGTGGAAATATGTAAAATATAACATCATTTATGATAAAATAAGCTCACAGAATATTATTTTTCTTTTGTATGCAACTTATAAGGGAGATGAAACGTGTTTTGATTAGCTTGTTGTTTATGATCGAACAGGCGGACCCCAATTTCAAACCCGATGTAGTAGAACTTTTTGATGAGTTTTCCGACATGGTTTATAAAGTTGCGTTTTTACGAGTGAGCCAATCCTCTGATGCCGACGATGTCTTTCAGGAAGTATTCATGCGACTTGTCGCGCATGCAAGCAGGCTCAGAAGTCGCGAGCACGCAAAAGCATGGCTCATCCGCTGCACGATAAACTGCTGCAATAGCCATCATCGCAGCGCATGGCAAAAGAAAACTGTAGGAATAGAAGACAACATTTACTCCGGACAAACCGATTTGGGCTACGAACATATAGAGATGCTGGATGCTGTACGTTCACTGACACCGGAGCATCAGGAAGTGATACATTTATATTATTACGAAGGGTACTCGGGGAAAGAAATCGCCGACATACTGGACACCAATGAAAACACAGTAAAATCCAGGTTGCGGCGAGCTCGACAAGAGTTAAAGTCAGTATGGGGCGAGGAGGAAGATACAGATGGAACAGAATAAGTACCACCAAGCTATTGATTTGATAAAAACACCGCCCGAACTGAAGGCAAGAACCCGAAATATGCTGATTTCAGAAACCGGTAGACGCAGAAGTAGAAACATCCGGACAATTGGGGGCATTATGTCTATTGCAGCTCTCTTTGTATTGGTCATAGGGGTGAGTATATGGTTTATTGCCGGACCCGGCGGATGGTTAGGATTCGGGAGCTGGTTCGGGTCTGGAGAACCGACGAGAGGGTCTACTGACGGCTTACCTCAAAACATGGAGTTAAACTTCGTTTCGATCTTGGAAAGCACTGAGCCGGTAAGAATGGCGTCAACTTTCCCTCTCAGACAGTCGATTTCACTAAGCGATCTTCCCGGAGTACTACCTGCCAAACCACCGGGTGGATTCACTTTCAATGAAGCAGAGATAACAGCGTTTTACTCCGAGCCGTCAGATACACCGGACGCTATTATGGGTGAAGCTATTTACCGGGATAATAATGAAGGAACATTAACCGTAATATTTACTGACACAACAATGCTATACCTGCCGGTGGAAATTGGCGGCTCGTTCATTGAAGACGTTCAAGTCGGCGTCGGTTTCTCAGAAAAAGACGGAAAACTCCAAGCGGCATACGAAAAAGACGGATTCACCTACTTGCTGACTTCGGATGGACTTGATAGAAAAGATTTCATACAGGCGCTATCGCATTTTGTGTTGAATTAAAAATAATTATCTTATTGATGCAACTTTATACAACCGTGTTTCGTGTTATGGATGAAGCGTGTAAACACGGTTGCTTATATCTCAAGCACCGTAGCGTTATCTTAAACAAAGAGGAGAAAATAAATGAGAAAGCAAACAAAACGTATTATGGCGATCTTACTGGCTTGCTTGTTAATTGTAAGCATTGTCGGCTGCAGAGCACAAGTATCCGATGAGCCAAAGATCGATAAAGGTGTACAAACACCGCCGGTGGCGGCTGCTACACCGGAGCCGGAGCCAAAGCCGCAAGAGCCGGTGGAGGACGATTATATTCCCGAAGGTACTATGATATCCACTGAAGATTTGGCGGACGCTCTAAGGGAAAAATATGCCGAAGTAGAGACGATCGACTTTCAGGAGAGCCTTTGGAATATGCCTAAGGATCAAGAATTTATTATCGACTTTGCATTTGATTTGATCGAAGATACGGAATACACTGATTTCACTCAGGTATTTGCCGTATATGCAGATTCAGAGATGACACAAACTGTTTCGACCGCATGGGAAATAGTAACAAATGAAGATGACCCGAGCATTCCGGAGGGGCACAACAGAGTCATTGCCAGCCCGGGCAAGCATACACCCGGACGTGTATGGGGTTCTTATCACGACCTCGTAACACGCCAGGAAGTGAAGTTGGACGAAGCCGGTGAGTATTATCTGCATGCGCAGGATGAATATGAATCATGGGGCTTTTTAAAACATTATTACCTTGTGCAACATATTGACTTAATCACTGCTGAAATTCTGGAAAGGCCGTTGGTTACTATATTTACGCTTGAGACTCACCTGGACGCACCTCATTCGGAGTTCTACGTCACAGAAGATGGTAAAGCGGCATTTCGCTGGAATGAAGTGCCGGGTGCAGACTACTATTTGATCGTTGAAATCGATGAGTTCACATCATCACCAATATGGCCTATTGACAAAGTAACAGGAACAAGTTGGGAGTATCCTCTTGGGACAAACCCTGTCTCAATGAATCAGAAGTTTGTAAGTGTAAATATATCAGAAGATGATATGCTGGGTTGGGCAGAAAACATCGAGCAAATAGAGCGAGCTGAAAAAAGTTTCAGCGTCATTGCAGTCAATAGCGAAACACATTCAGCTCTAGGCACGATTCACAGAAGAGATGATTTAGCGCTGCGACTGCCGTACAGTCTGGCATATAACACTATCAGACAGGACGCTGAGGAATCTACGGACGGTAACACTAAGCATATTCCGGCCGTCGGTCTTTTGCCGACACATAGAGCCATTAGTATGGCGGACGGAGTTACAGTTTACCGCAGACTTATTTACGATTTCAGTTTCGCCGAAATCAAGGAGGATATGTGGTATCTTTATGACGGGTATGACGCTGATGGGAACATGATCAATCTAAGACAGGATCCGCGTATAAACCTTCATATAAACTATGTGATTGAGGGGACAATCTTCAAAGACAAAATGATAGTGACAGATGTTGACCCTGATACAGCCATGGCAGAACTTGAAGCCTTCCGTAAAATGCTCGACGATACAACGACGCGCGGGGGTGGTAGTACAGAAGCCGGTATAGAATCTGCTCCACTTAAAGAAGACAGCAAAACATCACAAGACGCACCGGGTGAAATCCTCGACAGAACCGAAGACCGCATATTCGCAAACTCCGCCCTGAGCGAGTTTTTGGCTTTGAACTTGATTGCAGCAAATGAAATGATCGACTTGTCCGAGTTTCCAGAAAGTGCGGACTGGGAGCATCTGCTGGATGCGTTTATGGAAGCAATGTATCAAAACCCGCTAGTCATGCATATAAACGGTGCAGGCAGCATCCCCGGCACGAATCTGCTGATCGTCGAGTATGCTGAGTCCGCAAGGAAAATCCACGAGCAGCAGGCAGCGATCCGCGACATCGTACCGGGAATCGTTGCGCAGATAATAAAGCCCGGCATGACCGATTTGGAAAAAAGCTTTGCCATCAACGAGTACCTGATAGAAAACTCAGAATACGACTGGGCGGCATTGGAAGAAGCTGAGCGCAACAACTTCCAGACAGTGGATGCAAGGTTTAATGATTCGTTCACAGCCTACGGTATCCTTATCAATCGCGTAGGCGTGTGTGCGGGTTATGCCGACGCATTTAAGCTGCTTGCCGACGAAGCAGGTCTGGAATCGATCGTCGTGACAGGCTATATGGAAGGAATACTGCCGCATGCATGGAACCGCGTGAATATTGACGAACATTGGCACACCGTTGACGTGACAAACAACGCCAATGAATACCTGCTCAATGTGTTTATGAACTTGCCTGATTCGGCGGCGGGAAGACTGCTGGTCGAAGACAACGACTTCATGATGAACGCCTTTATATCCAAATACAGATCAAACGATAACACCAGTGAATATTACTACGCAACGGGTCGCCTTTTTGAAAGGGATGAAGTAGCGGCGGAGCTTGCCAGGTTGATACGTCAAGACGGCAGCGCGACACTGCGCACAGACTACGACCTCACCGACGACGAATTCTACGAAATCGCAATGGAAGTAATTGAGTTGTTGAAAACAAAAGATCTCTACGGCTTCTATTTGCTTGGCGTCATCTGGATGTCGGATTCGGCGTGATGATTGCTGATTATCAATAAAAATATATCGAAAAACAATAAAAATATATTGCAAAACAATAAAACATATGATATCCTCTGTGTGTAGCGTCAAGATTACGATGTTGATGTAAATAAGCACAGGGGGTATTTTTATGTGGACTAACAGTAGATCGCTTTTGCTTAGCAAGATATGCATAGTTTTATTTATGGCGGTTCTTTTGCTTTGCCTTATAACGGCGCCGTGGCTTGTCTCTTTGTTTTTGAGGACTTCTTATACGGCACAAGACGCGGGCAGTTTGCTGTTTCTTTTAACCATTTACGTCGGCAGTGTTCCGGCGGCAGCATTGCTTGTTTTATTATTTAGGCTCTTACAGCGAATCGGTAGCGGACGTGTTTTCGTTCGTGAGAATGCTGCATGTCTGCGGTATATATCCTGGTGTTGTTTTATTGGAGCAGTTATGAGTCTGATATCCGCGCTATATTACGCCCCTTGGATCGCATTTGGTATTGCTGCGGCTTTTATGGGGCTTGTTATCCGTGTCATAAAGAATGTCTTTGCTGAAGCCATTGCGCTTCAGGATGACTCGGATCTGACTATTTAAGGCGGTGATTTGATATGCCGATAACTGTTAACTTGGATGTAATGATGGCAAAGCGCAGAATGCCATCAGGTGAACTAGCTTCAAAAATCGGGCTTAGTCAGGCTAATTTGTCGATCCTAAAGACGGGAAAGGCGCGGGCTGTGCGTTTTTCGACGCTTGAAGCGATTTGCAAAGCCCTTGATTGCCAACCGGGTGATATTTTGGAATACTCGGATGATTCGAATACAGATGTCTCAAAAGAGGATGGATCAACTGCAAAGATAGGAGAACAAGATGATGAACAATAGTAATGATACGGCAAATGATACCGGAGTTTCGCCGCAATCTGACAATGATGCAGAGTTGCAAAGCACATTCGCAGCGCCGCAACAGGCTTATTACGCAGCGCCGCAGCCTGCATATGGACCACAGCCTGCACACGGACCACCGCCGCAAGCAACTTACGCCGAATACCCGCAAGCTACAATCGGAGTACCTTATGCGCCAACGGTTGTTAAGAAAAAAGAGAAGATCGCTTTTATACCGGATGCTTATGATTTTTACTTTGCGCTATTTGCATTTGTGCTGGGATACCTTTGTTCCAGATGGGTGGCTTTCTCATGGTTGGGTTGGGGTGTAGCCTTATTTACGATGCTATACGTACTTACGGTGACTGTGTATTTTAAGATAAAGGGCGTCTTTGTAAACAGCTTTTTTGCATGGTTCTGGTTTGCAGTATTATTGCTTTTAGGTGCATCATATGCCTTGTTTGATAATCTCGGATTTGCTTTTGCGAGGTCGATTTTCATCTTCGGCGCTGCTGTATATTATGTGATAATAGCATCCGGACGAACGATAAAGGCAAAAAACGGGAATTACCTGCTGATCGACAGCTTAAATGCATATATAATTATTCCGTTTAGAAATTTTTTAAATCAATATAAGAGTTTTTCTTATCTGGCAAAAGGAAAATATCGCGGAAAGGTTCTTCCGGTCATCATCGGTGTTTTATTAGCAGTTGTTTTCATAGCAATACTGATTCCACTGCTAGTACGGGCGGACAGCGGTGGCTTTGGTTTAGTTTTGAAGTTTATATCAGACATATTCGATTTTCGTTTTGCCGAGTTTATACTTTATGCCGTTTTTGCGATACCCATCGCAGCGTTTATGTACGGTCTTGTGTCCGGCTCTGCACACGGTAGGCACACAGGTACGATAAAGCCGGAGTCCGCCGAGAAAAAAGTTGCCGCTCTGCGGTTTGCGCACTCGACTACAATCTTTATCGTACTTGGCACGGTTTGTCTTTTATACCTCGTTTTCATATTCAGTCAAACGCCGTATTTCTTTTCGGCTTTCACAGGCAACAGACCATTGGGCTGGCTTATTTATGCTGAGTATGCAAGGCAAGGATTCTTTGAACTGTGCGGTATTGCAGCCATCAATCTTGCCATTTTGATAGTCGCAAATATAACGTCAAAAAAACAGCGCGTGGATTCACGGCTGCTAAAGGTGTTTAATATAATTCTCGCATCGATAACGCTTGTGCTAATAGCTACTGCATTCAGTAAAATGGCAATGTATATCGACGCTTACGGCTTAACTATGCGAAGGCTGCTGCCTTGTGTGTTAATGGCTTTTCTTGCTATAGTTTTTATCGCTTTGATTGCGCTGCAAAAATGGGGTTTCTCTATTGTGCGTTTTGCGCTCGTAACCGGAGCAGTTATGTTTTGCGCTCTTTGCTTGTTAAATCCTGATGCGCTGGTCGTTCAGTATAACTCAAACAGGTTCATGAGCGGTACTCTTAAAGAGTATGACGTTGAGGTGCTTTGGCGTGCCGGCAGGGCAGGTGTTTCTCCCGCGCTTGATGTACTGGAGTGGACTGATGATTTCATTCTAAAGTCAGAGATATCAAGATACCTCGAATCACAACTCTTTTCTTTTAATTTTTATGATGAGTCTCACAGGTTGAGCCTGGAATCATACCATGCCCGTGAAAAGCTCATATCAGCGGGTGTAAAGTACCCTTGAGCCACGTTATCGGACTAATTAAACTCTAATCTGCCGTTAATAGTATTTTAATACAAGCGTGATACTATGCTCACATGGATTATGGCATTTTGGCACATTAGAGGAAGGAAGCAACTATTATGAACTTTATTGGAAACTTGCTCTGGCTTGTTTTGGGCGGATTGGTTTTAGCACTTGCATGGGCTGTTATCGGGCTGCTACTGTGCGTGACTATAATTGGCATACCTTTTGGTATCCAGTGCTTTAAAATCGCAGGATTTGTGCTTTGGCCTTTTGGTTGGGATTGTAATCCAGGCGGCTTCGGTGTTATGGGTGCTCTTGGTAATGTGATATGGATTTTGATATGCGGGATTTATTTATGT
>Ga0123356_10005927_pt1 | contig 12401 bp, 6 predicted proteins | sample TergutEmb28metaG_2_FD_92546 | JGI IMG/M metagenome (GOLD analysis project Ga0123356, IMG submission 92546) | Embiratermes neotenicus P3 segment gut microbial communities from Petit-Saut dam, French Guiana - Emb289 P3 | ecosystem: Host-associated > Arthropoda: Insects > Digestive system > Gut ... | reverse complement strand
TGGCAAGAGTCGGCTTAAAAACAGTTATAGCCGAAAACGGTAAAATCGGCGTTGACATGGTTAAGGAACGTATTAAAAAAGGAAAAAAACAATTTGATCTTATTTTCATGGACATGCACATGCCTGTGATGGACGGACTGGAAGCTGCGGCAAAAATCATTGAGCTTAACATAAAAGTTCCGGTAGTAGCGATGACTGCCAATATTATGGCAGGCGACCGTGAAGTATACAAAGCGAGCGGTATGGTTGACTATGTAGGTAAACCGTTTACATCGCAGGAGTTGTGGCGTTGCCTGATGAAGTATTTCACACCCGTCGGCTGGGAAAAAGAGAACAAAAAAAGACGCGCCCGTGATGAAGCTAAATTAAAGCAGAAATTGATAAAAAACTTTATAAAAAACAATTCGGATATGTTCGACAAACTGCAAAAACACCTCGATACAGGAGATATAGTTTCTGCACACAGGTTGATGCATACCTTAAAAAGTAATGCGGCACAGCTGGATAAAACCCTGCTGCAACAAATATCCGAAGAAATCGAAGAAAACCTGAAAGACGGAACGAATACTGTCTCTTTGACGCAATTGGCCAAACTGCAGGAAGAACTTGATAAGGTGATCACCGAACTGAAGTCTGTTGTTAATAAACCGGCAGAACCCGAGTCGGCAGGACCGGAAAACACTTCAGATATAACTCTCATATTGGAATTGATAAACGAACTTGAACTTATGCTTATGGAAAGCAACACGGATTGTTTGGAATATATCGACAAATACCGGTCGATACCCGATAGTGATACATTGATCGAGCAAATAGAAAGTTTTGACTTCGCGGAAGCAATGGAAACACTCCTCGGGATCAAAGCAAGATGGGTGGAGTAATTACATACACCATGTCAATGTGAAAGTTTTTCGATTATTTCGTCGAAGTTCATCAGTTCCACGTTCTCGCGCAGCCAATCGACCAGGGCGCCGTCCGATTCATAATCAAATGATTCCAGCTCCTCAAGTGCCGAGTCCACACCATTCATATCATAGTTGGTACATGCCTGATACAACCGGTCCAGTGTTTTTGCATCGGGTTTGGATTTCACGGGTTTGATATTACTTTCGTCTATCTCCGCGATAGTGCTTAATATGCCTGATATGACCATCTGCGCTGTTTCGATCAGTTTGACATTATTGGCAGTAATAAAGCTATAATCCCCGGCATTAGCCGCTTTCTCAAGTGCCGACGCCAGGCCGGCGGTCTCCTCCGCTATGATTCCACCGCTCGAACCCTTTATTCCATGAACTATCGTGGCATAATCCGCCAGTCGGTCTTCGCTTACCCCCGCAGCTGCTTCCAGAAGGGGTGGAGTGTTTTTGGCGTATGAACGAAGTACGTCAATGTAGGCATCCTTATCCCCGTTGAAACGCAATATCCCTTTTTTTACGTCTATACCCGTTATACCTTTGTCCAGCGCCAACCAATTCTTATCTTCGTTTATTGCATTCAGATCCGGTTCATCTGCATCCCGGTATTGTTTTTCCTGCTCTCTATCTCTTATCCATTCACAAATAACTGCATCCAAATGGGTTATCTCGATCGGTTTGGAAATAAATGCCTGGAATCCGTTACTTAAAAACATTTCTTCATTTCCGAGAATAGCATTTGCTGTCAGGGCAATAACGGGAATTTTTTTTGCATAATCGGTACCGATCTCCCGTATCAGCCGTGTAGCTTCGATCCCGTCCATTCCGGGCATCATGTGGTCCATAAATATTGCATTGTAGCGGACGCTGCTGTCCTGCATCGCTTCAATAGCCTCCGGCCCGCTCGTCACACAATCTATTTCCATGTTATAGGGTTTCATAATACCCTTGGCTACATCAAGGTTTGTTATCACATCGTCTACGACCAGTACCCTCGCATAAGGTAAGCTGATTCGTGACGCATTATCAAACTTCTGCCTGTTGTTTTCGGAATATTTCATTTCTTTTAGGTTTTCAAGCACCTCTGTTCCTATTACATCACCGGTAACATACCCCTGCATAAGCGACACTGTAAAAACACTGCCTTTACCAAACTCACTCTCTGCCGTTATATTACCGTTCATCAGTTCAACCAGTCTTTTTGCAATTGACAGTCCAAGCCCTGTTCCGACTATCTTGCGGTTGGCCGACATATCTATCTGGACATAATCGCCGAACAGTTTTTTCATATCTTCCTGCTTGATCCCGATACCGGTATCACGGATAATAAAGGTCAGCCAAACGGCATCGCCCTCCCGGACATTATTGACGGTCAGCTCCACCGTTCCTTTTGTAGTATATTTAAAAGCATTTGACAAAAAGTTATTCAGTATCTGTTTGATACGGAGTTCGTCACCGTAAAGCTGTGCCGGCATATCTGCACAAACATTCATTATAAATTCAATGGGTTTCTCGCCTTTGTGCAAGATGCTTTGTGTTACGGCATCATTTATCATAACGGGAGTGTCATATGTGGTGGGAATAAGCTCGAATTTGCCCGCTTCTATCTTGGATATATCAAGAATGTCGTTTACCATACTGAGCAGGGTCGCTCCTGCATTGTTGATGCGGTCCAGCCTGTAACGGCTTTCATCATTTAAGCCGTTGTCCGTGTCTAAAATCAAGTTTGACAAACCGATCACGGCATTTAACGGAGTACGGATCTCGTGGCTCATATTGGCAAGGAAGATAGTTTTTGCTTCATTTGCTTCCTCCGCCTGCTGCCTAAGCCGCTCCGCTTCGTTTATAAGGTTTTTGGTTTCTGTCATATCAAATGCAGCGTTGACAAAACGTATAGGTGTCCCGTCATTATCCCGGATCGCTTTGCCGACAGTTCTGAACCATGCATATTCCCCGCTTTTCTTTTTGAGCCGCTGTTCGATATCAAAAGGAGTTTTACCGGTTTTATCAAGTATATGGTCGGAAAAAGCCTTAAACGAACTGTCCAGATCATCGGGATGCACGAGACCGATCCTGCTTTCTCCGAGGCTCTCGGGGGACATATCATCTTCGGTAAATCCGAGCAATTTTTTATATTCATCGGAATATTCGGTATGATTATCGGGACTCAAGGGGTCGTCTTGATCCAACTCCATGTTGACCATACCTATTTTTGCAGCTTCTATGATCAGATTCAACTTCGCAAGTTGAAATTTGATTTCTTCGCTTTCTTTTAACTCAAATTGTTTGATCTGAGCCGAGTACATGGCAAAACCGCCGAACATTATTATAAATGTAAACGGTGTAATATCGAAACCGAAATCAATAACGCCGAATGTATACAATATGTTTGAGATCACGGTCAAAAATACGCCGAACCCTACATAAGCAAGTGCCTTTATCTTTTTTATATTTTTGAATATATATATCGTCAATAAAACGATACCGGTAAATAAAGGTGTGTAACCCAATATCGCATGAAGCGGAAACAAAGTACCGGCGATCGGGCGCATTCCGTCGTAACCGGCTATTAAATTTTGATGCCACGGGTTTGTCAAAAGCAATAAAAGATCGGCTGCCATAATACTTGACATCACCAATGGTGTCCATTTTTTACCGGCAAGCTTTGATCCGGTAAAATAAAGGATATACCATAAATAAATGGTCGGCAGAAAACATGCACTGGTAAAGTAAACCGGATAGATCTTCTCAAAAACATTTTGCGCCAGCAGTAATCCAACTCCATTAAAAAGCGTCCAAAATGAATGGATCAACCCCATTACGAAAAAAAGCGTCAGCGCAGGGGTGCGTTTGCTTTTATACCAGATACCGTATGTTATATGTAACAAAGCAATGAACATTACAACCGAAAACCAAAAGAGCACTATTTCAATCATCTATATTTCCTTTTCAGCCGGATCGTATTTCACTATACTTATTCTTTCGATTCATTGAGCCAGTAACATATTGTCCTGAGCATATCTTTCGGGACCAATGGTTTTGTTATATGATCGTTCATCCCTGCCTGCAGGGATTTTTCTTTGTCACCGTGCATTGCATTGGCTGTCATTGCCAGAATGGGGAGATTTGCATATTTTGCATTTGAACGGATGATTTTGGTTGCATCAAATCCGTCGGTTTCAGGCATTTGGATGTCCATCAAAACTAAATCGTAGTTGCCTTTTTCCACCATTTCTACGGCAATTGCACCATTTTCTGCTATATCTACCGAAAATCCTGCAATAGTGAGCAATTCTTCGGCGATCAGCTGATTTATTTCATTATCCTCTGCGAGCAGCAAACGGGCACCTTTAAGTTCCCCGGGCACAGTATAATCCGGTTCATCAGTACCTTCATCATGAAGTAACTCTTGTGCATCAACGGTTTCAAAACATGCCGTGAAAAAGAATGTTGTTCCGGCACCGGGGGTGCTTTCGACCCAAATCTCACCGCCCATGAGTTCGACCAGTGATTTGCATATAGCAAGACCAAGTCCTGTACCGCCGTACAGCCTTGTTGTTGAACTGTCAGCCTGACCAAATGCATCAAAAATTATAGCTGTCTGTTTTTCCGACATCCCGATTCCGGTATCCTTGACGGAAAACAACAACTTTACGTTATTATCATTTTTCCCGGACACATCGACCTTGATTACAACACTGCCTTCCTGTGTGAATTTCACGGCATTGCTTGTTATATTCAAGAGTACCTGTTCAAGTCTCAGCGAATCCCCTATCAGATTAAAATCAACTTTGTCGGATACTTCTATTTCAAAGTCGATAGTTTTCTGCTTTACCGAAAACGCTATGATATTACTGATCTTCGATACGACCGATTCCATACGGAACTCCGCCATTTCCAGTTTAAGCTTGTTCGCTTCGATTTTCGAAAAATCCAGAATATCATCCAATATCCTGAGCAGCCACCTTGCCGACTGATCGATTTTTGTCAGATAGTTTTTCTGGCTTTCGGACATTTCATGTCTAAGCGCAAGATTTGTTACACCAATTATCCCGTTCATCGGTGTTCGTATCTCATGGCTCATGTTTGCCAGAAATTCACTTTTAATTCTTGCACTGTCCTCGGCAAGTTCCTTTGCCTCTCTAAGCTTCGATTCGGCAAGCTCCATTTCGGCGATCATCGCTTTTTGCTCACGAAGATCTCTAAAATAACCAACCAGTCTGTAGCTTCCTTTATACTCGACCCTGACGAGGGTGACTTCAACGGGCAGGTTTAATCCGTTTGCAGTCAGATGTTCCCATTCAAAACTGTGCTGCCCGTAACTGAAAGCATGCTGCATTTTTTCTTTAAAGCCTTCGGCAGATAACCCGCCGTCCTTTTGGTATTCGGGACATAACGAGAAAAAGCATTTTGCAAATTCTTCCTGTGAAGAAACCTCAAATAACGACAACGTTGCGGGGTTACAGTTGACGATGTTGAACTCGTCATCGAAAAAGACAAATCCGATCGGAGTCATGTTTATCATTATCTCGTTACGGTCTGTTATTTCCTTGATTTCCGCCTGTGCGTTAAGCTCCTCTCTGAGATCGCGGATATATATGATAACTGTGACTTCGTCTTCCAGTTCTATTCTGCGAACCAGCACCTGACTTGGTATCTGCGTACCATCCTTTGCCCTGAATACCCACCTTGCACTTGCTTCTCCGGATTCAAAAGCCGCACAAACAAGCTCTCTTGAATACTCACCGGCAAACTTCCCGTTTGGCTGTATCGGAACGTTATATAAAAATATATTATTTATAAAATCTTCTTTATCGGCAACACCGATTATTTTCATAGCCGTGTCGTTGCAATCGATAACTTTGTAGTCCCGGCTTATTATCATGGATGCAAGCGGGTTGGAATTAAACATCATATTATTCCATTTTGATGAACTACCGGGCATAGTCGTACTCATACGTCCACCCTGCTTCCTTTTCCCGACTGGAGATAAGCTGTATAATACGCATTGACGCGTTCTTTGCCAAGTATGCCGGCAAGCTCTTTAACAACCAAATCATCGTCAAGAACAGCCGCAACATCCGGTGAATACAAAGTGCCGGCACCGCTGACGATTTTTTTGCATGTTTCTTCAATGCTTTCGATATTAAAATGAGTATTTCCTATGTCGTCCGTTGCATTGTCGAGTTTGTTTGCAACAGCTGCAATTGCAACCATTATTTTACATGGTGATGCATTGATATCATAATCATCGGGATATCCGCCGGAATTGTCAAAATGCTTGTGATGCCCTTTTACAATGTCTACAAGTGCGTCATGGAATTCATTTTCATCTTTTCTGGTAAGTAATGCCACTCCGGCATCCGGATGCCCTTTAATGACTTCAACTTCCTCTGCTGTGGGTTTTCTTATATGCATATAAGGGTTTGAAATGTATGAGTTTTTCCCGACATCGTGGCATAGACCGCCGGTATCTGCAAGGTCACACAGTTTTTCGGCTTGCTTAAACACTTCGTTTTCATCGGTTATTCCCGGACAACCGACAAAACATGCCGGGTTTCGCCGGATAAGATGCTCCGTTAAAAATTTTGCGATTTTTCCTGTCATGATCGAGTGTGCATACATGGGAATGTTACGGCATATGGTCATTTTCAATATGAAATCCACATGCCCGGCCGGGTCAAATATTTCGTTAAACTGCGATGCGACCGCAGTTACGTTTGAACTGAGTTCATTTGCACTCAGTGCAGTCGGCACAGACATGAAGTAATCGATTATTTCACGTGATGCCTTCTTAATGACTTCATCTTTTCTGTCTTGCAGCCAGCTTAACTTTATTGCATAGAACATCAACATTGTGGGCATGTGAATTCTTGCATACATTGCATCCAGCGAATAATCATCGATTTCAAACTCCGCCTTTTTATTATCGACAAGCTCCATAAGGTGGTCAAACGATATCAGTCCGTTTACAAATTGAGCTTCCCACAGATGATAATCATACCTTGTTCCGCCAAAGACATTAAATTGCTCACGATTTCTGTTGTAAAGTTTGTTTTGCGATATTGCAGTATCCAAAATCTCACGTAAAACAGGTTTCTCTACTTTCTCGGGTTCGTCGTGCAGGTCTTTTACAAGACGGTTATGTCTGTGGGTCAGTCCGTTTAAAAAGTAGTTCACCCATGGAAAATCCGCATCCTTGCCGCTAAAAAGTATATTGTTCCAAAAACTGAAGTTTTCCTCCTCCACTTTATATGCTTTTTCCGGATCCTCGCGGCTGCTGTACATCATTCCGGTGTTTCCGAGACATCTGTGGATATATTTACGTATATCGGGATCTTCGAAGGTGTAATATCTGTCCGCATAAGCCGCACCTTCCGAAAAATACCTGAAGATCTCCTCTTCCTGCGATCTGAAGAAGAAAAACAATGTGATCCCGCACCAGTAGCTGTACATGATGATTTTTGCGTCATCTTTAAATTCGTGTGCACGTTTATACAGTGCTTCATATATTTTTAAAGCCAAACCCGGGTCATGTTTTTTCTCAAACGACGAAAAATTTTGCGCTGCATTAAATAACTCCAGTTCATCTTCCCCGGATAGATCATTGATACGTTCCAAAACAGGAAACAGCCAGTCGCCGATCAGTTCATTTATGCTGCTGTTAAGAGCTGTGCTGACTTGCATTGCTTCTTTACATGCCGATACGACTTGACCGGCATTGTAGCCGGTATCAAGCCAGCTGACCTGAATTTCAGCTATTTGCTCATAATCGGCCCGGAGTTTTGCAAGATTACTTTGTATATCGATACTCATGTATATATTTTCCCTTTTATAAATGTGTAAAAAATACATCTACGATTATATCACAATCGTAGATGTTCATTCAACATGCACCGGAAACTTGTTGTACCTGAAACTTGTTAGTCATCCCTGTAGTGACCGGCTTGCGCTTCCCACAGTTCATGATAACGCCCGTTTTTATCGGCGAACAGAGCTTCATGGGTGTCCATCTGGATCAGCCTGCCTTCTTCGAAAACTGCTATACGTGCGCAGAAACGGCAGGATGAAAGTCTGTGCGATATAAACACTGCAGTTTTGTTTCCTATTGTTTTATCAAAGGTGGTATACACTTCATATTCCGCGATGGGATCCAGTGCAGCTGTTGGTTCATCCAGAACAACGATCGGAGCGTTTCTGTATAATGCTCTTGCGAAGGTGATTTTTTGCGCTTCCCCGCCGGAAACCTGTGTGCCGTTTTCATCGTATTCTTTTCCCAATATCGTATCAAGCCCGTCGGGCATCGTTTCGAGTCTTTCCGAAAATCCTGCGTCATCAAGGCTTCTTATTACGTCTTTTTTATTATAACTGTCCGTAACGGCGACATTTTGCCCCAGCCATAACGGAAACAGTATATTATCCTGAAAAACGACCGAAAATAGCGAAGTATACTGCTCATAATCATATTCTTTGATGTTAACACCGTCGAGTAATATCTCACCCTCCGCAGGGTCATACAAGCGGCAGAGCAGCTTTATCATGGTTGTTTTTCCGCTGCCGTTTAACCCGACAACAGCAAGCCGCTCCGTCGGATTAAATTTCAGGCTGAGATTCTGCAGAGCAAATGTTTCGGTACCGGGATAACGGAAAGATACATTACGAAACTCGATCTCATGACTGTGACCGTCAGACAAGTCTACATCCTTTGTTCCGCTTTTTAATAAGTCCGGCAGTGACAGAAAATCCATAAACGGTTTCAGGAACGGTGCATTATGGTAGATCGAACCCGCACTTGAAATCAGCGATCCTATTGCCGTTGCGACGGCGGTTATTGCCCCGACCGTTTGGACTATGCTGCCGACCGGAACAGAGCCGTCGAGTGCGCTGTATCCGACAAGCATATAAAAACCGCCTGCAATTGCCGCCAGTATCCCGAGTTGAAACGCAGCGGTTTTTCCTTCTCCGTACATAAATGAAATCCACCGGAAAGGTCTTAACCCTTCACTGAAAATTTTGCTCAATAGCTCCTGCTGGTTATAAATACGTATATCTTTTGCGGCAAAATCCGGGAAAACATAAGGAAAATAATGATTTGCCAATGTGTTTGACGCGGTAGCCTCCGCAACTATTTCCAGCATGATGATTTTATTTTTTGCCTGCTGCTTCAATCCGAATATTATCCCGAAAACAAACAGTACAAGCAGAGCAAGTCCGCCCCATGAGACGAATCCGCCTGTACCGCCTGCCGTAAGCCCGCCTGCTGTAAGCCCGCCGGTCAGAAGTAAACATGCGAATATTAATGTAAAAAGATTGTCGGCAGCAAGTGCCGGGTATTGATACAAATGAACAAGACCCTTGCCGCTGCTGTGTGCCTGTACATTGATCGTAGCAAGTGATTCGCTCACTGCGCTGTCTTCCGTGTGGGCGTAATCCATCATAGCAAACTGCTCGGCCTGCATCATATCCAGACGCCTTAGTGCCTGATCAAAACCCGCACGTGATTCTATCTCACGCACAAGCAGTGCTCTTGTCACGGACAATACAAAGGTCAGCCCCACGGTCAAAGATGCAAACAATAAAATCGTGTTAAGGTTTTTTGCTCCGGCAAGTTCGTTGAGGATCCGTGCAGAAAAGAACAGCACAACAAGCGGCTGCGCCGATGTCACAAAAGAACGTGCTGCTACGCAGGGAAAGTATGCCGGCAGGATTTTATGCGCGGTCTTAAACCCGAAACCAAGCAGCTTCATCGACTCCCGGAATGTAGTTTTACCGGTGCCTTTACTCATGCAAAACCCACCTCCCCCGTGACTGTGTCATTGGGAGCCTGCGAAGCAATCCGGCCCTCTTGTAATTTTTCTTCTCCGGAATCCTTATAGTAACTTGCCTGTATATTAAACATATCGGCGTATATACCATCAAGTGCCATAAGCTCATCATGTGTTCCCTGCTCTGCGATCTTATTGCCGTCAAGCAGTAATATGCGATCACAAAACCGTGTGCTTGCAAGGCGGTGAGAGATAAATACCGAGGTTTTGCCTTCGGTAAGCTCCGCATATTTCCGGTAAACCTCATTTTCCGCAAGCGGATCGAGCGCTGCAGTCGGCTCGTCAAGTATAAGTACGGGAGCGTCCTTATATAACGCTCTTGCCATGGCAAGCTTTTGTTTTTCTCCGCCCGATAATTCTATCGCGTTTGAATGCACCGAACGTACCAGTAAGGTATTTTCCTTTTCGGATAATGTCTCTGTCTTGGAGATAAGGCCGCTGAGTTCGAGACATGACCTGATCTTTCCGGCATCTGTTTTTTCCGGCGGCTGCTGTGATATATTTTCCGAAATGCTTGATGCAAGAAGATTGATATCCTGAAACACGGCGGAAAATAATGAATAATACTCGTCTCTGTTATAAACGCCTACCGGATTTCCGCCAAGCCAAACCTCTCCCTCTGTCGGAAGATACATTCCGCAAATAAGCTTTATCAGGGTCGTTTTTCCCGCTCCGTTAGCGCCGACGATTGCGATCCGCTGTCCCGCTTCGATAGTTAAATTTATATCACTGAGTGCCGGCTTTTCGGCATTCTGATATGTATAAGAAACATTATGCAGTTCAATTGAAGGCGGCAGTCTTTCGCCGGACGGCAGCGGCTTCCCGGCTCCGGTATTCATTTTGTCGGGGAATTCCTGCACTCTCTGTATATCACCAAGTTCAATGCTTGCTTTGGATATATCGCCTGCGGCGGTGAGGATCCCCGAAACCCAGCCTGCCAGCGCACCTATTGCGGCAAAGATAAAAACAAAATCTCCAAGGGTCATCCGTCCGTTTAATACCAGCCAAATCAAAAAAGCATATGCAGCGGCATCCCGCAGCAGTATCATAAGGGCATCGACAAGCTGCGCCTGCATATCCTTTGTCATTACACCGCGTTCATTATAACGGTAGGCGGCATACTGCTTTCTGTAAAGACGGCATAACCAGCCGGCCGCACCGTAAAGCCTTATATCCTTTGCAACTTCCGGCTTCATCAGGGTATCCTTAAGAGCTGTGAGTCTTTTTGTCTGTTTGCTTCTTTTGTCCCTTGTTGATTCCATATACCGGCGTGCACGGGAAAGCATCAGCCAGTTGATCGTTGACGTAAACAGTAAAATAAGTAAAATCATCGGATGGATCAATGCGATCGTGGTTGCATATAAAATAAATCCAAAAGTGTTGGACAGAAATTCGACCATGTTCCTCGGAATGTTCATTGCGGGAGCACGGTTGCTGTACATAGCCTTTTCCGCTTTGCTGTGAGCCTCCTTAAACCCTGGGCTTTCCATAAGTTCATAGTCCATGCTCATCAGTTTTTTATATGAACTGTTCAGCACTTCGGTTTGAACAACTATTCCCGTGGTTGTGTCAACGGTCCTGTCGGTGAAAGATTTTAAGTAATTGACAATAACCAAACCCAGCGCCATTAAACCGATAACAATAAAAAACCGCTGCGGCGTTGCATGAGCCGTTATCTGGTCAAGCACCACCTTGGGCATCAGTATTCCGATATACGGCAGAGCTACCCGCATCAGAACAGCAAGAGCGCAAACAAAATATACTGACTTACTGTACCTCCAAAGAACGGAAAACGAATAACGTATCCCATGCCATATTGCTATTCTCAAATTTGTTTTTCCCGGATTTGCTTTTTCCAAAACACTCTCCTTGCGACACCTATCCTTGCGACACCAACACTGGGCTACTGTCTTAACTTGCGACACCTACACTGGGCTACTGTCTTATTCCAAAACACTCTCCTTGCGACACCAACACCGGGCCCTTGTCTTATGTGACTATCAGGCCGTCGCTCAGGTTTAATACCTCGTCGGCTTCGGAGGCTACGGCGGGGTCGTGGGTAACTACTACTACGCAGATGTTTTCCGACTTTGCCAGTTCCTTCAGAAGCAGTACGATGTTTGCGCTGTTTTCCGTATCAAGATTACCGGTCGGTTCGTCCGCCAGCAGAAACTCCGTCTTGTTTGCAAGTGCACGGGCTATTGCGACACGCTGCTGTTCCCCGCCCGAGAGCATTGAAGGCAGACGGCGGAACATCGATTCGTCTATTCCTACGCTTTTTAGCTTTGAAGCGGCAATTTCCCGCGCCTTTGTTTTGCCGGTTCTTTTGTATTCCAATGGAAACATTACATTTTCTATTGCCGTCAGGAGCGGAAACAGGTTTAATCCCTGATATATTACCGAAATATGGTTTAGCCTGTATTTATCCTTATCCATTTTTCGCACCGATTTGTTTTCTGCTTCACTGCCGATCGATACACTGCCCGAGGTCGGGTTATCAAGCCCTGCAAGCATTGAAAGCATCGTAGTCTTACCGCTGCCGCTTTTCCCGACAACTGCGTAAAATTTCCCGCGTTCAAATGTGCAGCTCACACCCGCAAGCGCGTGGACTGTCTGGTATTATTCCTGTATTCATATTTCACATCCGTGAGTGACAGTTTGT
>Ga0123356_10005926_pt1 | contig 12402 bp, 13 predicted proteins | sample TergutEmb28metaG_2_FD_92546 | JGI IMG/M metagenome (GOLD analysis project Ga0123356, IMG submission 92546) | Embiratermes neotenicus P3 segment gut microbial communities from Petit-Saut dam, French Guiana - Emb289 P3 | ecosystem: Host-associated > Arthropoda: Insects > Digestive system > Gut ... | reverse complement strand
CTGTATCCTGATCCCTGACTCCTGAAATAAGCCGCCAAAGCTCATCTCTGCCCCGGCCCGTCTCCGAAGAAAATGGGATAATGTCTTCCGCGCCGCAGTCACGCAGCTCTTCCCGGAGTTCCTCCATGCGCCGGGCGAACTGCATGGGCTTTAGCTTGTCGCTCTTGGTCAGGACGATCACGAACCGCAGGCCCGTTTCCCGCAGAAATTGAAGCATCGTTTGGTCGTCCCTGGTTGGCGGGTGGCGCATATCGATCAGCTGCACCACCAGCGCTATATTCCGCCCGGTCTGGAAATAAGCGTCCAGTAGCTCGGCGAATCTGCGTAGTTCTCCCTGGGACCGCTTGGCGTAGCCGTAGCCCGGCAGATCCGTCAGCCGCAGGCCTCCGCCGAGATAAAAATTGATGGTGACGGTTTTGCCCGGCATGGAGCTCACGCGGGCAAGGCCTTTTCGCCTCAGCAGGCAGTTGAGCAGCGACGACTTGCCTACATTAGAGCGCCCGGCAAAGACGACCTCCGGCAACGTGGAGGGCGGCAGCTGTTTTGGCGTGCCGAAGGCCTGCTCGAATTCAAAAACGTGCGTGTTCATATTGCCTCCTGATTTACAGCCAATCTTCGGCCAAAATTTCCATCAGCACTTCATCAACCCACCTGCCGTCGTAGAGCGCCGAGCCGCTGCGACAGCCATATTGCCGGAAGCCCGCTTTCTCATAGCAGCGAATAGCGCCGGCGTTTTCAGCGTTGACCTCAAGGGCGATATTACGCAGCCCCAGCCATTTAAAGCCGTAATCAACCAAAAGCTTGAGCGCTTCGGCGCCGTAGCCCTTGCTTCGGTCTTCCGCTTCACCAATGTGCATGCCAAACGTGGCCGTGCGGTTGACAGGATGGATATTCTCAAAATGGATATGGCCAATGGGCCGATTGCCCTCACGCAGCACAATGACAAACTCATGGTTATCGGGCTTTTGCGTGTCTGCGTCAAACCATGCGCGTATGCGGGCCAGGCTGAATTGCATGTGCGCCCCGCCAAGAAAACGGATGACTTCCGGGTCGTTCATCCACTTGGCGTGAAGCTCCGCGTCATCCGGGTGCATGGGCGAAAGGTAGAGGCGCTCACCGGGAATTTTCTTGAAATAACGCATCTTCTATCCTTCCCACGCAATCAAAATTTCAGGATCAACCTTGCTTGCGTCCCAGCAGAAATGCCCGCTGACGCCCCGGTCCCCCCCGACGCCCCAACTGGCCAGCCTGTCGTCCTCGCGATCGTATTGTCCCATATTGTGCAGGATGTACGGCAGGCCGTCCTCGTTTCTTCTGTCAGAAATAATGCCGATGTGCCATGTCCCAAATGTGACGATATCGCCGGGCTGCCATTCCTCGATTGCCTCTAAATCCGTGGTCAGGACCTGCGCGTGGCGCTGAAAGAATACCATCAGGTTGGGCACCCGCCGGAAATCGATGTTCCGGTCCGGCCTGCCTTCCACCCGCCAGTATTTTGCCGTGTTGGCGGCGATGTCCTTGTCAATCATAGCCTTCAGGTCATATCCAGCATGCTTAAATGCCCGCCAAATTAAATCCGTGCACACGCCCGCGTCCTCCGGCGGGTAGCCGCCGCTGAAGTAGGACGGATCGTAGCGCGGCTTATTTTGTGCGTCAAGCTTTGCGCCGTTCAGAATATCAGCATAGTCGTCCACGCCGTTGCCGTTAAAATCTACCGGGCTTGTGATTGCCGGGATGTTAATGGGTGGCTTTGTCGTGGTGATTGAAGTGGCTTCAGTTTTGGGCGCGGGGCTTGCACCCTCGCCACAGGCAAACAGGCCCAGTAAGGCAAGGCAGAGGAGGAGGGCGAGGGGCTTTTTCATGGTGGCCCTCCGATTTTTAGACGTTCATATTCGGCGCGCAGGTCGGGGTCGAGGAGGGTGGTGTCATCAACGTTAGCCTCGAGGAGCTGGGCGACGGTGAGGCTTTTTGCGTTGCTGAAATCAGCCCCTGCTAGATTAGCTTCTTTAAAATTTGTTCCCAAAAAGTTATTGCTTGAAAAAATCGCTCCATAAAGATTGGCGCCTTTTAATTCGGCGCGTTGGAGCGGTATCCCACCAAAATCAACATTGCTTGCCTTCAGATAATGCAATTTCAACCAGTTATTGGGCGTGCTAAAGTGCGCTACAACTTCACATGAAAGTGTCACATCTTCGCTTGGACGATGCTTGTTTGCATAAATCCTTGAAGGATGCAAGCATGTGGGGTTTTCAATCCGATCCCTAATATAGCGTGACAAAATATGTGTAATGCTTTTTTGTTCTCTTGGGGCTTCCAAGCCTAGTCTCTGCAACTCATACAATGCACCCATTCGAATATGAAGTGATTCGTCTTTGAGGTGCTCAATCGCACGGCTGAATCGCTGGCTGCGCGCGGCTTCCCGATCCGCCTGCATGGCCTCCCTTTGGGCTTCGAACTGCAACTTCGCCGCTTCCCTGTCTTCTTTCATCGCCGCCCGGTGGGCTTTATTTTGCCGCCCGGTCATGATGAGCGACACCGTCGTGAGGATAATACCGAACAAGGCTACCATCGCGGTGACAAGGCCCGTCATAACAGGCATATTTTCTGCAAGCCATTTGCTCATAGCAATCAATATTCCTTTTCAACCGTGTAAAACCGCATCCTGCAAGTAAACAGATTAATGAAGGAATAAAACTCTTTTGCCACCAGAGGGGTCGGATTTTTTTTGCTGTTCGCCTCAAACGCTTTGGCGTCTTCCAATGTTTCAAAGGTGCACATATCAGCCCACCTGCCACGGTCATCACACAGCTGTTTCCATGAGATATAGCCCTTTTGCTTCGATATATGCTCATCGTTTAGCCTTTCCGCCGCGGCCAAAAAATCAGGCACGGACGCCCCTTTTTTCAGCTTGAACGAAATATACAAAATTGCGTTTGCCATGTAAATTCGCCTCCTATCAATTATATATTATAGAAACGATTATGCCTTCCCCGCGCACCCCAGCACGTTCATAATCTTGTGCTCCACCATGCCCTGGATCGCGTCGCGCGCGGGCCGGAGGTACTCCCGGGGGTCGAAGTGATTCGGGTGCTCGGCAAAGTGGCGGCGCACGGCGGCTGTCATGGCCAGGCGCAGGTCGCTGTCGATGTTGATCTTGCAAACGGCCATGCGGGCGGCCTGGCGCAGCATGTCCTCCGGGATGCCGATGGCGTCGTCCATCGCGCCGCCGTATTTGTTGATCTCCGCGATAAATTCCTGCGGCACCGAGCTCGCCCCATGGAGCACGATGGGGAAACCCGGCAGGCGGCGCTGGATTTCCTCGAGGATGTCGAAGCGCAGCTGGGGTTTCTGCCCGGGCTTGAACTTGAACGCGCCGTGGCTTGTCCCGATGGCGATGGCAAGGGAGTCCACGCCAGTGCGGGCGACGAAGTCCTCCACCTCCTCCGGGCGGGTGTAGCTGGCGTCCTCGGCGCTGACGTTCACATCGTCCTCCACGCCGGCAAGCTGGCCGAGCTCGCCTTCGACGACGACGCCGCGGGCGTGGGCGTACTCCACGACTTTTTTGGTCAGCGCCACGTTTTCCTCATAGGGGTGGTGCGAGCCGTCGATCATCACGGAGGTGAAGCCGCCGTCGATGCAGCTTTTGCAGGTCTCGAAGTCGGGGCCATGGTCCAGGTGCAGGGCGACGGGCAGGCCCGTTTCCATCACAGCGGCCTCCACGAGCTTGATGAGATACGTGTGGTTGGCGTAGGCGCGGGCGCCCTTGGATACCTGGAGGATCAGCGGGGCCGAAAGCTTCCCCGCCGCCTGGGTGATGCCCTGGATGATCTCCATGTTGTTGACATTGAACGCCCCGATGGCGTAGCCGCCTTTGTAGGCGTCCTCAAACATTTTTGCGGTGGTAATCATTTCCATTCGCTTGCTCCTATACTAAATAATAAGGGTGCGCTGCTGCCATTATACAGGAAATGGCAGGCGTTTGCAAGTGGTTTGTCCGATTCGTGAGTTTGCACAATAATTTTCATAAAGTTTTTGAATTTTTTTGAAAAAAAGTATTGACAAATGTGTGGCAGGGGGTTATAATTGGGATGGCGAGTTGCATTTCCCAATTTAGGGAGATAAAGCGAAGGGGTATGGTAACAATATGGCAAAAAGCGAAGAAAAAGAGGCACTGGCTGGGGAAGTACATAAAAAGGAAGAAAAAGGCGGCGTCCTGCATCTGATAGCGACCATCGTTGGCATTGTGCTGTGCGCGGTGCTGCTGCCCGTCGTCATTATCAATATGACGCTGGTCATCAAGAGCTACATCAACCCCGAGCAGGTGCCCACGTTCCTGGGCGTGGCCCCGCTTATCGTCCAGTCCGGCTCCATGCATCCCACCATCGAGGTGGATGACCTCATCTTCACCAAGAGCGTCGACCCGGGCAGCATCCGGGCCGGGGGCATGAATTCCGAGAACCCGGGGACCGTCGTCGCGTACCTTGTGAACCGGGAAGGCCCCGTGGTCACCCACCGGGTGATCGAAATCAACACCGACGAGGAAGGCGCGCGCCGGTACCTCATGCAGGGCGACGCCAACAACACGCCTGACGAGAGGCAAGTGCGCGACGACCAGATCGTCGGCGAATTCTTTTTGCGGATTAAAGGGGCGGGCGCGACCGCGCTGTTCATGAAGGAACCAATCGGCATGGTGCTGTTCGTCGGCATCCCGCTGGGGCTGTTCGTTCTGTACGACGCGATACGCCGGGCCCTTTATTCGAAAAAGCAGCGCAAGCTCGAGCAAGAGCGCATCGCTGCGTTGGAGGGTGCGTTGGCGGAAAAAGAGGCTGCCGAGTCCAAGGATTAAGCCGTTTCCGCCGCCTGGCCTTCGAGGCGAGACAAATTTCACCGAAAGGGGGAATGCGCAAAAGCATAGAAGACCACCCACTTTAAACCGCCCCAGAAGGGGGAGAGTCCCGGGGGGGTTGTCCCCCACGCACATAAACCAATCTATTATTGGAGGAGAAACAAATCATGAAAAAAAAGCAAAACAAATTCCTGCGCATCGCAACCCTGCTGCTCATCGTGGCCATGGTCACGACTGTTGCCCTGACGGGCACCCTGGCCCGTTACACCTCGGCTGCTGAAGTCAACAGCCAGTATGTCCGTGTCGCGGCCTGGAACGTCGAGATCCGCTTCTGGGATGCCGTTAACGATGACTGGGACGACTGGATGAAGCTGAGCGAGGTGACCGACGAGCTGATGCTGCTCAGCAATGATCTTCTGACCCATAACCTCGTGAAAGCCGACGAAGATCCGGATCCCGCCACCGATGCAAAATGGACCTATGAAGAAGACAGCTTTACAATCCTCGATGCGTACAACGACGGGCTGGACGATCCCGACGCAGATGATCCATTAGACGAAGATGATGATCTTGGCGAAGAACCCGATTTCCTTCTGTTCCCGGGCGTCGGCGGTTTCATCAACTTCCAAATCCGGAACCTCTCCGAAGTTCCCGTTATGCTTGACATCGACACCGGTAACGCGCAAGTGGATGGGAAATTGGATATCATCAAACTCGCGATCAAAACAGACGGGGAAATAACGAATGCTTTGATGGACAACGACACAATATTTACCGGCGATTTGGATGCTGGTTTTGTTGGCGTCGATGCTAACGCTGGTGCCATTGCCGCTGACGGCGTGCCTACGACAGTAGGCATTGCCTGGAAATGGATTTACGGCGAGCTGGTCACCACGACAAGCGAAGCCTGTGCCGAATCTGATGCAGCGAAGCTATGCAAGGGTGTAGAGTGGGATGAATTCTGCCCAACGCATGGTGGTGTAGTCGGCCAGGTTTATGACAAGGACATTAACGATGCCGACACCGCGCTCGGCGAAGACGCTGTGCTTGCCCCGATTTTCGCCGCCCTTGCCGGCGCGAAAGTCGTTGCGTACCAGCTCGACTAACCTACCCCCTTACTATCCCCATTTAAGCGCCATACCCCCAGGGCCGGCGCGGCCCCCAAAACCCCGCGCCGGCCCAACCCCCCCACCCACTTTAACATAAGCAAACAGCCACCCTTGAGGAGGTTTGGGTTTATATGAAGAAAAGCAAAAACGGGAAGAAATACCCACTGAAAAAGAACTATATCCTGCGCATGGCCGGGGTTCTGCTCATCGCCTGCGTGCTGCTGATTTCCGCCATGAGCAACATCGCCGCGCGGTATTCGGGTGAAGCCGAGTTCGCGCAGCAGTATGTCCGCGTGGCGGCGTTCAACGTGCTGGTCAACGGCGAGAAGCTCAGCTTCGACAACGAAATCGAGGTGGACCTGTTCACCACGCTGTACTCCAGCGTGGACGATATCGACGAGAACAGCGACTTCGATATATTGCAGAACACCGACGAAGACGACGACACGGACCTGCACACAGTCGGCCCGAAAGACTGGGACTCGTCCCAAATCGCGAGCCCTGGCGAGCGCACCCCCGTCATCGCCCCGGGCAACGGCGGCGAGCTCGTCATCAGCGTGGTGAATCTCAGCGAGGTGCCGGTGCGCTTTATGGTGAGCATCGACGAGCTGACCAACACCGCCGAGATACCCATCGAGCTGCGCGTGAAGGATTCCGCCGGCGACTGGGAGCCCTGGGTGCCGTTTGACCCGGCGATCCCGCTGGATGTTTCCAGCAGCGGCGACCTGACGCCCCCGCACGCCTCGGATTCCCACAAAATGGAAGACGAGGTGGTCCTCCAGTGGCGCTGGACATACGGGGATTCGGACGACCTGGACGATCCCAAGAATATGCAGGATTCCACGCTTGGCGTCACCGAGCGCGATTTGACCGAAGCGGACCCGCTTGCGGGCCAGGAGCTGACCGTGAAGATCAGGGCGACGGCCGCCCAACTTGACTAAGAAAGCGATGCCCTTGGAGCGGGGTGTTCCGGGGCTTAACTTTAATTGCGACAAAGCTTGAATGGAGGGAATCTTTTTATGAAGAAGAATTATTTCCTGCGTACGGCGCTGCTTTTGCTGGTGCTGTGCATCCTTACGTCGGGTGTTTTTCTTGGGACAGGAACCGTGGCGAAGTACATTGCCGCCGGCGAAGGCGAAGCCTCGGCCCGCGTGGCGAAGTTTTCCGTCAAGGTAATTGGCCAGGGGCAAAGAACCGCGTTTGAATTGGCTGACGCGGCCTCGGTTGCGGCGGGCGAAGCCTTGGACCTTTCAACAAAGAATGAAACGCCGTTTCATGGGGCTGGATACACACCTCCGACGGGTAGTGCTCACGATACGGCGAACTGCGAAGACGAAGCCGCCTGCAAGGTTGTTGCCTTGGCAGATAGCATTACCTTCTTCAGCGGCATTTTCAGCAGTTCATATGAATCGGATTCAAAACCCGATTACAATCCTGACACCGTGATCAGCAGCGACGGCGGGCTGGTTGTCGCTCCCGGCACGAACAATGCCGGCGGCACGGAAAAAATCAGGATTTGGAACGAATCCGAGGTGGCGGTAAAAATTACGGCGCAGCTGCTTGAAATCACCGGCGTCGGCGGCGATGGTGAAGGAAAAGTACCCTCGGGTTCAGCCGATTGCGAAGTGCCGATTCAGATTTGGAGCGACAGCGAATGGAAAGCTGCGGCTGATCTGGATCTGGCGACTGCACCAGCTGACCTTGGCGACGCCGTGGATTTGCCCCCGAACCAAGAAGGATACCAGGACGGATTAGGCACACTAGGCACAGATTATGTGGAGTTTGATGCCATTGAATGGCAGTGGATTTTCGACGGTCGGGATGATGTATACACTGGGAACAGAAGCGGCGCTGCGCCTACCGCTCCTAAAATATTTACCGATACCGATATATTCGACACCCTGCTCGGCATTCATGCCCAAACCGCGGCGGATCAAGTGAAGTTCAAGATCATGATCACCGCCACACAGATCGACTAACAGGCCCGAGCGGCCCAAGAAGGGTAGTACTAGAGACAGAGCGGGCGGTGCGCGGGCAGCGCGCCTGGTATCGCCCGTCTAAATGGAGGAATGTCACGTGCTGAAACGTAATATTTTCCTGCGCGCCGCGGTGTTGCTGTTCGTCGCGTGCATGGCGCTCACCAGTTTATTCTCCGGCACCGCGACATTTGCGAAGTATATCGCAGGCGGCGCGGGTGAAGTCACGGCCAGAGTGGCGAAGTTTTCGTTCAAGGTAACCGACGAGGGATTTGAATTTGACGATCCTCCTGTTCCCGGCGGCGCCACTGCGGTTGCGAACGCCAATAAGGAGCTCGCCGACGCAAACAGTATTAAGGCGGGGATCGCGACGGAGTTTTATCTGCCCTTATTCGACACGGAATACCTTGGCTCAAACAGGCACGTCGGCGCTCCCTTATTCAATCCCGATACAAGAGGCGTCGTAACGGTACAGAGCAAAAACGGCGATCCGCTCATCGCGCCGGGCGTCGGAGGGGCACGGGGGAATCCTGTCAATGTTGGTGTGGCTTCAACAGATAATGAAATCGCCCATGAGATTGAGATTCAGAATTTGTCCGAGGTTGCTGTACGGTTTCGGATCGTGTACGATGGAACAGACGGCGTACAGGTTCCTATCCATATGAGGGGCGAGAATGTGACAGGCAGCTATGCGAACGCAACGTATGGGAACGCGGGAGCTTTAACCGCGGCAGGTTGGCAAACATTTCCACGTCCTGTTGCCGGAACGACTGAGTTTTATCCATGGTTTAACCTGCCGCCGAACAGCGCGGTTGTAACCCGCAGGATATGCTGGAGCGTACCCTTCGCTACAATGATGGCGACGGGATTAATACTGGATACAAATGATGACCCAGCAAAAGGCCATTGGGAATTTACCCACGAAGACACCGATGCCATTGACACGGCGCTTGGCAAAAAGGCGGCGAAATATTTGAAAGACGGCCTGAACCCGGAAGACGTTCATTTGGAATTGAAGTTCAGAATAGAAGTCGAGCAGGTTGACTGATTTTTGAAGGAACTTACTGAAGCAGAGAAAGGGGATGCCCTGTGAAAAAATTAAGGCATTCTTGGTTATTTGCGGCGCTCACCATCATGCTGGGCGTGGCTGTGCTTTCGAGTACCATGGCCGCGCCGGCCATGCGCGTGGTGCTCGGCACGCCGACGGCGGTGCTGGATCAAAGCGTTTCCGGCGCGCGCCTGTCGCAATCCGCCGCAGAAATTGCGGCAGCACAGGCGGGTGGTAGTGGCGGAGCAGCGCCCGCGCCTCAGCCGCCGTTGGAAATTCTGCTGGGGAGCAATTCGGTCACGTCGCAGACATATGTTCCCGGAAACCGGCCGACGCTCTTTGGAGTGGAAGATACGGTAGGCGGCGATTGGATGGCCGATTATATCGTAGACGTATTTTCCAACGCGGATGGCGACGCGACATGGCGTAACAGTGATATTGATAATATCGTTGTGGATCCCGCATACAAAGATGTGCATGACCAGGTATCGGGCAAAACGATCAGAGATGTTCTGCCAGATACAAATACGAAGTTGCTTTATCCCGGCGTGACGGGCAACTATAAGTTTACCCTAAAAAACCCGGAATCGTTTCCGATTGAGTGGCGCCTGACGATTACGGACGAAAACGTCAAAAAAATCCCCATGAGGTATCGGTTGCTCAAGGGTGCGGAATACCTGGTCGGTGACGACGTGGGCGCGGGCTCCTGGGTAGACATTCCGGCGACAGGTATTATTTATCCGCCGGCGGCAGATGATATGAAGGTACTGAGCGCCATGGCGTCGGAGCCTGAATTCACGCTGGAATGGAAATGGGAATATTTAGAGGATGACGATCAAGACGAAGCGGATACGAAACTCGGAGAAGACGCGGGTTCCTTCGTAAGAGAACTCATGCCGTATTATCGCCTGAACTTTCTCGTGAACGCCGAAGCGGCGGACGAGATCGAAGACGAAAAATATGTCATCATCTGGTACTATACCGATCCAATTACGGGTGAGTTAATTGAATGGGATCGCTGGGAAATCAACAAGGAAGACTTGGGCAAAACCATACGCGAGCTCATAGATATCTATGGCTTTGCGGGAATGCCTCCAGACCCGAAAATCCCGGGGTTCCGGTTCCTTGGCTGGCGGGATAAGGACGGCGTTGATATCGACGAGAACTATGTTGTCGAGGAAGATAAATTTGTCATGGGGGCCAATGGACTTGAACTAGAGCTACAACTTATGGGTAGGTTCAACTCCACCGGTTCCAACACATTGCCGCCGTGGAAACGGCCCAAGGCGTTGTTGCCGCTCCTTGCACTTATTCCGGTTGCCGGGTTGTTGCCGCTGATTCCGCTGATGGCGCTTCTGCCATTGCTCCCGCTGATTCCCGCGGCGCTGCTGCTGCCCTTCCTGCCGGGTTGGATTGCCAGGCTTATCCCGGATCGCTGTGACGACTGCCATCAATGGAAATGTAAGTGCGACGAGCCACCGGAAGAAGGTTACGTGAAGCCGCCGAAGACGGGCGACATACTCTACGACTTGGCGCCGGTGTATTTGCTGTTGGCAGTCAGCACGGGACTGACATTGCTCACAGTCAAAAAACGCAAGAAGGATGAACAGAATGCATGAGTAAATTTTGGCGAGGCTGCCGTATGGCGATATGCTCGCTGATGATATTGCTGTTGACGATGCTATTTGGCTACAATATTTATGTTTCGGCGGCGCGTGCTTCGGGGCAAGCGCTGCCGATGCTTTTTGGCTGGTGCAGCGCGGTGGTCATTTCGGGCAGTATGAGTGGCGATATTGAGGTCGACGATTTGGTGGTGGCACGGAAACGGGACAGTTATCAGCTTGAAGATGTGGTGCTGTATCGCGATGCGGAGAATACCACGATTTGCCATCGCATCGTGGGGCGGGAAGCGGATGGGTTTATCACGAAGGGGGACGCGAACAACGCGCCCGACATGCGCATAGTTCCGCAGGAGGATATTTACGCCAAGGTGGTTTTGGTGCTGCCGCGCGTGGGTTATATTTATCATGCGGTGCGGACCCCGGTGGGATTGATCCTCTTAATGGTTTCTGTCGTGGTATTGATTCTTCTGCCTTATTTCATGCGGCGGCGCGAACATCCATAAAAAGGCTTGCTAATGCCCGACATGTGTGTTATAATTGATATATCCCGGAAAAAAGGATGCATAGAAAGGTTGCCATGATATGAAACGTACATTATTCCGCGGCGCAATGCCATTATGCCTTGTTGCGGTGCTGATGTTATTCGTCGCTTGCGCATCGCCTCCGGATGGATTATCTGTCTGGAAAAATGAGGATCCATTTGAAAAACTGGACCTTAGCGAATACATTACATTGGGGGAATACAAGAACCTCACGGTGGATGATCCCAATATGGAAGTGGTGGAACTCAACGATCTTGTGGTGTTTGACTTCGAAGGAACGGCGCCCGGCCTATCGGAAGAAGCTCTGCGGAACATGAAGGCGCAGCGCTATGATGAGTTGGTGATTGGGAGCGGCGAGTTTATTCCCGGGTTCGAGGAGCAAATGGTGGGGCAAGCGATTGGGAAGCCCTTTGATGTGAAGGTCACGTTTCCCGAGGACTATGCGCCGCAAGACGATCCCGCGGCAGAGCTCAACGGCAAGGAAGTTGTGTTCAAGTGCCTGGTGCACGAAATTCCCTATAAGATCGCGAACCTGGCAGTCAAGAAGGCATATGAAGCGGTCACATTGATCGGTATTCCCGAGAGGGAAAAAGAAATGTACCTTGCGCTTTTCAGGGAGGGAGGAGAAAGCAATGGCATGAGTGAGGAGCAGCTATGGGAGGAGATGGGCGGACAGGAGCAGATGACGGCCGAAATCGAAGAGCGGATTGCACAGGAAATGTTTGTCTATGCAATTGCACAGAAAGAGGGGCAGGAGGCGACGCAGGCGGAGTTGCAGGCCTATTTTGATCTGGTGATTGAGAATAACCCGGACCTGGGCCTGACAAGAGAGCTTATCATTGAGCGTTCTGGCGGAATAAATTTGATATTGCGAGACTTGACGAGGCAAAAAGTGATCGCTTTCGTCCATGATAATTTAAAGGCCCCGGCATAGGATTCCAGGCATAAAAAAGAGGCAGGGGAGATCCTGCCTTTTTGTCTTGAATACGGCGCGCGAGAATGAACAATTGCGGCGCGCAGATTGAACACCCTTGGGCGCACGGGTTGAACAGACGCGGCGCAGTGATTGAACAGTGGCCTTTTCCCACAAGAAAACCTGTAGTAGAATTGAAGATGGCACACGGCGACGTGTGACTAAACTTCAAGGAGGTCAGAAGATGACCGACTACAGGGAGTTCATGAGGCTGCGGAGCCTCGGGCTGAACAACAGCCAGATCGCGGAGAGCCTGGGGGCGTCGCGCACCACGGTGATCCACACG
>Ga0123356_10005925_pt1 | contig 12402 bp, 8 predicted proteins | sample TergutEmb28metaG_2_FD_92546 | JGI IMG/M metagenome (GOLD analysis project Ga0123356, IMG submission 92546) | Embiratermes neotenicus P3 segment gut microbial communities from Petit-Saut dam, French Guiana - Emb289 P3 | ecosystem: Host-associated > Arthropoda: Insects > Digestive system > Gut ... | reverse complement strand
TTCGTTTTAATCGTCGTACATCGTCCAGTCGTGGCCAACTGTTTCGGCGGCTTTTGGAACAAGCCGTTGCGACGCTACCAATCACTCAAGCTGATACGCTCCACGGATACCACTGCAAGCCCAAAAAAACAGGAAAACAAACTGGTGGAGCAAAGTAGATACCCCCTTTTTTCCAATTTGCTCTTGGTGAGTTTTCGCAAACGTGGTAAGATAACTTCCCTGAGTTGTGATTGGTATTTGGCAAGTTGTCCGGTGAAGCCTTGATAGAAGTGAGCAGCTTTGCTGCGACCCGCAATAGGTTGCTTTGGTTTTTTTCAGCCCGGGGATGGCAGCGAGGAGAATGTCGAAGGCGGATTGAAAGGCGATGACGATGGTGGGTTCGCTGACGATCATCCAAAGAACGGCGGCCATGGCGAGCCGTTGCGGTTTCCAAAAACCTCCGGCATTGGTCTTGATGTTTTTGAACAATTTCGCCGGAAACAGTTCCTTGAGAATTTTTGCAATGTCGCGAACGTTTTTCGTGTTGATTGATTGAATGTCCATATTCGTCTTGTGCTTGTTTGGCCTTCATGGTTTGCTGTTTGAGAGTAGGTTCAAAAACACGCATCATACCATGAATCAACCAAGCAACGCAAGACGAATTTATTTGGACTCAAAAAACACTTAACGGCGTAGCGTGCCAATGGTCCGACGATCCGCATCTGCGAACGTGACACCGCCATCGACCTGCCCGACAAACTCACCATCACCGCCGGGGAACTTGAACTGAAATCGCGCGCAGGAGACCTGAAAATCGAAGCAGACCACGACGTCATCGTACAAGGTGATCTTATCCGGCTCAATTGACCAATGCAAGAAACTGCCGCGATGGTCAAGGTTTGGCATATCCTCCCATGACTTGGTTCATTTCCTCTTTAATACCAAGTCCCCCCTCCTCTTTAGGACCCCACCATCGATCAATGTAATCCGCTTCCCAAAACAATATTTGTTTTGCACCAAGTGAATTCGCTTCATCAATACAGTCATTAAAATCATCGAGGGATCTGGGCATCCAACGATACAACCATATATCGACTTGACCGTGAGTCAAATCTTTAAGATGCGAATAAGCGAGTTTCGCGTTCCCGCCGTCTCTGTAATAGCCTGCGGGAACTGCGGAATCAATCAACTTTTCACCGGCCCAAGTTTCCACATCCAGACAAAGCCCATTGAGAGCACCATCAATCTTATCTCCAAAACCACGATAGGACCAAGGATTTTGAACCATGATGGAAATTTTTAGATCAGGTTTATTTTCGCGAATCAGTTGCGCCGCCTGCCTCATGAAGATCGTTGATCCGAGCGTGCGGTACTTGACCCATCGCTCGTCATTGTTCGGTATTTCCCGCGGATCGACTCCATATTTTTCCTTAAAACCTGTAATATTGATTTCTTCATATCCGAAATCGGCGGTTCCGTTTTCGTCGTATTGCGGATCATCCCTGACGTCGCCGGTTCGAATCCAATCGAAGAAAATGCCATCAACATCGTATTCCAGAAGTTCTTTGAGAAGATTGAGTTTGTATTCTCTCACTTCAGGATAGGCGTAGCTCATTTGACTATGAAATTTCCTTCCGTCTCTTCTGACCCAAACATATTGAGGATGTTCCAAGGCAAAACGGGAGGTCATTCCAAAGCCGTGATCGTCTTCGTTTAAGGTGTACCATACATTGATGGACATCCCCAATTCCTTGGCGATCTTGCACGCAACCAACAAAGAATCAATCTCCATCTCCTGCAATTTGAATTTTTCTATGTAACTTTCACGCACCTCCTCAAAATTGGCAATGTATTTTTTTGTCACTGCGAGGTCTTCCGGAGTTTTTGGACCCCAGATATGATTCCTTTTGTCAAGTTCACTCCAAGAGTAAGGGTCGGCGAATTGACTTTTGAAATTCGCGAAGCCAGCGTCAAAAACACGCCAGTAAATCGTTGTGATTCCGGCATCTTTACATTGCTGTAGAACATATCTTATTCCCTCCTCGTCAGTCGTTCCGTGATGCAGCGTCCAATCAAGGAAAGTCAACGGAGCGGAAAGAATGATTTTGTTCTCTGGCGGGTTGTCGGCAAAAGCAACAGTCATTGCTTTCACAAACAAAAACACAAGCAATAATGTCACAACAAATCGTCTGAAACGAAATGAATCCCGATACACAAACACCTCCCATAATATAAAAAACAAAATTTTTGAAATTTTTATCTGTAGTTTCAACGAAAAAACTTATTTGATTTTGATATCAAAATCAAATCCCTTGTTTTCGCCGGCATTGACCGTTGCACTCAAGGGTGACCTTGCCGCATTTCGATATGAAATTGGCATGAGTTCAATAAACGTTTCCGTAAACTCTTTTCCTGAAATGGGTTCGACAAAGGGTTTGTCGAGTGGTTTCGCCTCTCGTTTGGAAAGAGTTACGACATAATCCCCGACGGCCGCCCCGCCGTATTGTTTTCCGCCCACGGATGTTAATTTGTAAACACCTTGAGCATCCGTGACACCGGAAGCCTGCAAACCCTTCCCATCCATTTTCGGAACAAAGGTGACAAGAACATTTTCGGCCGGTTTGCCGTCGATGATAATCGTTCCTTCAACGCGATAAGTTTTTATTTGTTTCGGTCCACACCCTGAACATAATACAAAAAGACAAACGCAAAAAACACTCACAGGAATCAATCTGTGCATTTTTTCACCCAATAAAATCATTGTGTCTGTTATCAAGTTCCACTTTCATTTCATATGCGACTGCGTACCCCTGTAGTTTTTCTACCAAGCGGCGCAAGCTCAAGCATGACAACCGGGAACACGAACATCACGAAAAAAAGCCAAAGCTTGTCGTTTTTCGCGTATTATGCGAATTTCGTGTGTTTCGCGTTAAAACTTTCTTCCCTGTTTTTTTATTAAAATACTCGCGAATCCTTTACGGGATGGAGACGGACAATCCGTCATCCGCCGTACAAAGGGCAGCAAGTGAAATAAACGATGTCGTATCAGACAAAAAGTGGACGGAACCGTCACCGACAAGGAAATTGGCACCTCCCGTATGATTGGAAACAAGTGCCGTATTGGCACAATAGGGAGCACCGACTCCCATAGAAATATCATCGTAAGTGATGTCAGTAACATCCGTATGCTTGAAGTTGATCGGATAGCGAACTGTTGTGATTCCCGTGCAACTCATAAATGAAGTAAATCCTGGAGTGAAGGAATCCGCTGTGAGTGCCCGATAGGGACGTACGTAATCACCTAGCCATTGATTTATGGTAAACCCACCCCAGCCACCCAGGTAATTACTGGAGCGGGGTTCCGGAGCACCTTTGATCGTGACCGTCGTTGACTGTTCACCGACAACAATCGTGTTAGAGGTTCCGTCTTTCATTGTACTCAAACCGGTCCATTGATTGAAAATGAGCGTACCGCGTTTTGAAATCATGCCAATAAGGGTAACTCCATTGGGACGTGAAACAGGATCAGGTTCGGCACCGGCAATACCGACATAATCAATCATCATGGTTTTGCGGGCATAGTCGAGTTCGTCAATAAAAACATTCAGATTATTTGACGGACATCGATAGCCGGAAACAACAACATTTTCCCCGACAAATCCCTGTCCAAGTCCCGGACTCATAAAAACAAAAAGTTGTGCGGCACTACCTGTGGCGGGATCATTTTTGTATTTTTCGGTCAGGTCGGCTGAAAACGCAGCCCATAATGCTTGTTGCTCCATATAGGGTAAAATGGTTGCTCTCCAATTAACACAATTAAATCGCTGACCATAAGCATCGGAAACGTTTCCTCGCGGCAGGGACTTAATACTGGCATCGTGATAGTTGTGCAATGCCAAACCGATTTGTTTGAGATTGTTTGTACATTGCATTCTTCTGGCCGCTTCACGGGCAGCCTGAACGGCAGGCAAAAGAAGTGCAATCAAAATACCGATGATTGCAATCACAACAAGAAGCTCAACGAGTGTAAAAGCTCTTAAATCGCCCCGCCCTCCCACTTTGACTTTTGCGTTTTTCATAATAACACCCTTCATAACAAAAGTTAAACAAAAATTAAACATCCCGCTCCAGTTTATTTGGAAGCAAATGTTAACTCAAAAACTGACGTTTCATTACACGATCAATTTGGTCAAAAAAACATAACCATAAGTATCGATAATCGATAATAATTCACAATCAATTTTATTTATTATACTCCGCAATCATTTGAGCTGTCAATGATAATTTTATGTCAAAATATGTAAGAAATCTATCATTCATTTTTGCGGTCACTCGTCGGATAACTCTGCAAAGGTATCAAGCATCTTGAATTTCCACGCATTCTTTCGATAACAAGCCGGCGTCTGACCGATATGGCGGTGGAACACCGCCGTAAAATATTCGACTGTGTTATAACAGGTTTTGGCGGCAATGGCACGGATGCTCAGGTTCGTCTGTGCCAGCAAAAATTTGGCATGGTCCAGACGGATTTTGATAATTTCATCATGCGGAGATCGATTCAGTACTTGATGAAATCGTCGAAAAAGAGTGCTGTAGGAAACGCCAACATGGTGAACAACGTCGGAAACCACGATTCTCGTTAGTGCGAACTCGGCGATGAAGCGCAGAGCAGTGGCGACATCCTCGTCTTCGATTGCGCCGATTTCCGTGGAACGTCTTGCGACGACTCCCTGGGGTGGGACGAGAATGGGAGTTGTGATTTCATCGTTTTTTCTCCTGACTGTTCGAATTATCATTTTTCGATTCAGCAGTTCCGCCGCCTCGTAGCCGATCATTTCGGCGTTTTGATCCAGACTGGACAACTGCGGCGTCGCCAGATTGCAGAAGTGTTCGTCATTGTCGATTCCAAGAATGGCTAATTGTTCAGGTACGGCGATGCCGATTACCTGGCAAGTATTCAAGACGCGAACGGCTTGGTAGTCGCAGGCGACAATGAGACCAGTTTGCGCCGGCAATGTTTTGAGCCACCTGGTCAACGGTTTTTCGTATTTCTCCGACCATTCGGGTTGTGGGTTGGGAGTTTTGGCAGAGTTGTCGACAAAACAGTATGCGGTGAGACCGAATTGATCGGTTATGTCAAGAAAGGTTTTTCTGCGCTCCTCGATCCACCAGTTCCGGCCAAATCCATAATACGCGATTGAGGAAATTTGTTTGTCCTGGTAGTGCTTGATGCAAAGTTCCATTCCACGATACGTGTCCGGCATGACTTCACGCATCTGTCCCGAGTGAACACCCAACAGTTCGACAATGGGACAGGAGAGGCGGCTCAATGTGTTGCGCAGGCTTGCCCGGGAAGTTCGGGTAATAATACCATCTCCTTTCCATCCTTGGGCCAATTGGAGGGGGATTGAAAACACGTCACGATCCTCAATGTGCAGCGTCCAATCTCCCCGTTCCTTCGCATATTTGGATATACCGAAGGCAATTTTCCTTCCATAAGCCGACGACGATTCGACCAAGAGGAGAATTTTTTTCTTTTTTTGCATGATTACATGAAAATCACTTGAATATCAATTCGTTCCAACTTTACAGCAAACGATGTTTTACTTCAGTCGGCATCCATGGTCATTTTTTACACTGATTTCAATCGGGCTCAGGAAATCATTCCGGCTTCAAAAAACGGTCGAGGAACTCGAACGATTTTACGGCGTTGATGCGGTGCGGACCTTTGAACCATTCGATTTCAAAGCGGTCGGGAATGTTGAGCAGTGCCTGATAAAGATGCAACACCCTGGCGGCTTCGTAACCGACTTCCTCGTCCCAACCGACACCGTCAAAGTGGCCCCGTTCGATGAAAAACGGACGCGGAGCAATCAAGGCCGCAAGGTCCGCATAGTTAAACTTCTCCGCAAGATCGAAGGTGAACATTTCGTATTCCTGCGTGAAAACGTAACTGTACGGATGAAACGTCGATGCCGTTTTGAGGTCCCAGCGATTGAAGTCGCCGGAACAGACGACGAGTTTGTACTCGTCGATCAGCGGCGGAATACGCATCGCCGACTTGCCGCCGTAAGAAAGTCCATAAAACACAAGACGATCCATGTCAACGTTCGGCTGTGTTGCCAGGAAGCGAACAATCTGACGATGCATGGAAATCATCAGGGCGAAAGCCGTTTTTTTAATGGGATACGCCCTCCGCTGGGTTTGTCGCTGCATGTCGCCAAGTACGTAAAGATGCTGCGGCGCAAACGTAATGTACCCCTTTCGCGGAAGTCGCGTCAGAATGCCGCTGTAGGGGTTGGATGCGTCAGAGTTTTCGATCTGGTCCTCGACGCGCCCATCAAGACCGTGCTGCACGACGACCATCGGATATTTTTCACCCGGCTTCAGATTCTTCGGCAAAAACAGCAACCCATATGCAAACATGCCGGGATAAACGTCCAGCACAACTTCGTAACCGATCATCTCGTCCGACTCGTAAGCCTGACGTGAACGGGCATTCAGTGGTAAAAATTCCTTGTCGAACTTGCCGAGAATTTCTGTTTCCAAATAATCCTTGTAAAACTTCTGCGTCTTTTCAAGGGCGTCGAGTGATGAAATGTCGAGCTTCTCCATAAACAGTTTTCGCGTCAACGGCGACCGCAGCAACAGGTTTTGCGTATGCTTGTCGAGGGCATCGGTCATCCGGTGTTCGCGTGCTTTGGCGGAATTTTCATAATCCGGATTTGGAGCACGTTTCAGAGGTCCCGGTGTGTGATTGACTGAAAAGTCCAACCAATCACGTTTTCCGATCTTTTCGGCGAGTGGCGCAACGAACGATTGAGCAAGTTTCGCTTCGGCAGTAACAGTTTCCGGATTCGGCGAAACGAGTTTACCGATGGCACCGCCCCTGCCTCGCGGAATGTCTTCGTTGAATTCACTTTCGGAAGTAAAAATATGCAACGTTTGCGGAAAGATCATTGCCGCCAATTGCGCGTCACCAAAGCGTTCCAGCCGCCCGAACACATTGCGGTCGATCGGCTCTTCCCACATATTGTTGCGATTGTCGAAATAATCGAAAACGTTCACTTCATCAATGCGCTTGTCAAGTACACCGGCATAGAGGGCGATCATCCCGCCATCGCGATTTCCCAAAATACGAATCCGAAGATTCTTCATCTTGGGGTCTTTTCGCAACCAATCGACAAGGGCAAGCACCTGCTGAACTTCATACCCAATGAGATGCCGTCCCAATTCGAATGCGGAGCGGTACAAATACTCGCGGTTCGTCAATACGGCGGTGCGGGAATTGGGATATGGAGAGGAAAATTCGCCGAGCGAACGACTCACGGTCGTCGTAATCAGTGTGAGAGGGCTTCTCTCCTTTGTAACACCGTTATTCAGAAATAGGGTCATACACTCTTCAGGAGTTTCACCGGCATCGGGAACCATGATGTTAACATGGCTCAAAACTCCACCTTTTGGCTCAACAAGCAAACCTTCGGCAATATAATCGTCGAACACCGGCCAACGAACTGCATAAACAACAGTGTTTTCCGTCTCCAGGACCACGGCGGAGCGGTTCAGGTTGTCGATTTTTTCCGGTGCCTCAAAATCGACACGGGCATCGACAACGCCGAGAATTCTCGCCAGTTCCTGGCGATTCGCTTCGATGGATTTCTCGTAGGCTTCGACGGACGACAGATCACGCTGCCAAAACGACTCTTGCCGCTTGACGGTTTCGAGCGTTTCGTTCAGGAAAAAAGCGTCAGCATCGGCGATCAGCTTTTCGACAATGTCGCCCTCCCAATCGAGTTTCGCCGTTCCCGGCAGCGGCCCACCCGCCGATTTGACGATCTCCGACGGTTGTTGCGCCAAAGCGGCAACGGAAAACAAAACGATGATTATCATTGTAAGAAGACGGCGCATACGAAAACCTCGCAATGGTTGAATGGACAAAAGCGTCATTTTACAAATCGGTTGCCGTCAAACGTTTTCGGGCACTTCGTAGGGTTTCCTGTACTCGCGTTTGAAGAGTTTCATCGCTTCGGGATTGTCGGGGATCGTTTCCGTTTTGGGATCAATCACGAGTTTTTGCCCGCCGAGCCGATACGAAATCGTCGCATAGTGGGTAAGTAGCGTACTGCGATGCCCGATTTCAATGTCGCCGTTCGGCAATTCACGGCTGCGAACACAGGCCAGGAAATTTTCCTTGTGTTCCGGATCGGGAAAGCGACCGTACATCGAATCCGTAACGACCGGCTCGCGGTTCTTCGTTCGGACAAAAACCTCCCAACCGCCGCCGTGACGTCCCATCATCATCAAACCTTCGGAACCGTAAATTTCGATGCGAGTCGCACATTGTAGCCAGTACGGAAACATGTCATTGTTGCGGACCTCTGGATCGATCTTCAGCATATACGGAGTGTATAGCGTCAGTTCGAACGTCATGACGAGGTCGTCGAATTCCCAGGTGGCTATCTGTGTATCCGGCGTTTCGGCACTGCCCTGGGAATTGAACCGTCCGCCGACGCAGTATGCCGACTTCGGCAGTTCCTTGCCGATCAGCATTCGGGCCAAGTCAAGTTGGTGAATGCCGTCATTAATCATATCGCCGGACGAAAAGTCCCAAAGATGATGCCACACCGAAGGATAACTCGGCGAAAAGGGTCGCGATGGTGCGGGACCGAGCCAGCGGTCCCAATCGACTCCTTCCGGAACGGCCGTTGCGGGGGCCAGAGTAAAGTTCGTCCATTCCTTCATGTTATAAACACGAACGTAATGGATTTTGCCGAGTTTGCCGTTCGCGATGTATTTTTGTGCGGCGATGCAGTATGGAGCACTGCGGCATTGTGTGCCGTGCTGGACGATGCACTTGTATTTTCGCGCGGCTTCGACCATTTTTTGCCCTTCCCACGCCGAATGTGAGGCGGGCTTCTCCGTGTAAACATCTTTTCCCGACTGGCAGGCCAAAATGCAGGCAAGTGCATGCCAGTGATCCGGCAAGGCACAGACCACAGCATCGACCTTGGGATCGTCGAGGACCGTTCGCATGTCGGTCGAGAGTGTCGGTTTCGTTATCAACTCCGAACCTTCTACGACTCCGGCGGCGGCTTCCGCTCTTTGGCGAAAAGAATCGCAACAATGCAAAACACTGACGTCGTTGCGTAAAACAAAGTCGCCGAGCAGTTGCCGTCCACGCCCGCCGCAACCGATAAAGCCGAGATTGATTTTTTCGTTGGCTGCCGCTCCGAACACGGAAGCGGTGCCGTTCAAGAGCGTCAGACCGGCACCGAAACCGAGTGCCGTCGTCTTTGTGAATTCACGTCTGTTCATGGGATTAAACCTGTTCCTGGGAAAAATGATTGTCAAGTAATGAAAAAAGTATGCCGCATTTCCGGAGAGGGGTATCCCCGGCTCATGTGTTATTGTATTTTACTGAATCGAAAGGATCGTTTCAATTATTCGAAATCGCACTTGGTCGGCAATGGTTCGATCTTTAGCGTCTTCCCAATTGAGTCGATCGACGCCGGGGGAACGGAGAACAGTATTGAGTGACTCTTTCAAAACGGCTTCCTCTTCGACAACCGATTTCCCTTCGGCCTTCCGTTGTTCGATCAAACGACATAACATTTGGATCGTTTCGAAATCTTCAACGCTTTCCCGGATTGCCTCCATCTGTTTTCCGGCGACAACGGTTTCCGAGTCAGGATCAATGAAAAGCGGCGTGTACATGTTTCTCGCAAGAAGGTATTCATTCCACGAAGATTGGCCTCCGGCATCGCCGAACGCCCAGAAAAACGAACCGGTCGCGCCGATCTCGGCACAGTGCCAAGCCTGTAACCGATAATAGGAATAAGGGTCGAGCAATCGGGCCGGGCCGGAACAGGAATAGAACTGCAACGTTTTTCCCCGTTGTTGCCAATCGCGGTAAAACGTTGCATACTGTTCCTTGTCGTCCAACCACATCGGACGGAGCGGACAGAGAACATCGCTCAGTTCAAAAACTTCTTTCGGCGCACTTGACAAATCGGTATAGACTGGATCGGTCCAGATTTTGATTTTTGGTTGTGCTTTTCGAATCGCCCTGGACCAAGCAAACGACGCTGAAAGGTCGTAATCGGGGTGGAGACCGGGTTCGTCACGAAAACACAGATTGATCTGCTGCGGTTCGATCCCCTTCGATTTCCAGTATTCGGCCCAAGCGGTAATCCACGCTGCTATCATCGCCTCGAATTCCAGCGAGTCATACCGGATTCCTTTGAACGACGCTTCGTCACTGAGGAAAAAACAATATTCTTTGGCATTTGGCCATTGAGCGAGCCAGTCGTCCATCAGTTTGGTATTCAAGTGAATTTTCGAATCGACAACATCGAATGACATAAGGACATGGCGTTGCGACCACGGAGCGTTGACGAAACGTTCCTGCAAATGTTTGAGAAACGACTCCCGGTTTTTCGGATTGACACTGTATGCGCCGTCTGCACTGGTGTAGGACCAACCGCCGAGAAGAAGCGACGTTTGCTTCGGAAACTCCAGCGGCCAAACTTTGAACTGCATCGCTACGGTTGCCAACCTCTTCGAATCCGATTCGAAGATGAAGTCTGCGTTGTAATCTCCTGCCGAAAGTTTGACCGGATGGAACGTCAACCAAACTTGTTTGACGAGTCCCGGCAGTACCGTGATCGGATAGACACCGTTGTTCGGTTCAACGATCGGAAGTGCGGCGAGGACGGGTTTTTGTTGATTCGTGTCGGTCCATGGGACATCATGAATCGTCAACTCTTCGGACTCAAACGCAATCCCTTCGATATGGAGATTCGTCGTGACCGGTTGTTGGGTGCCGTTATAAAGATTGATTGCCGCCGCCCGATACTCGCCGCGCAGTGCATGAACATTGATCCGGTACTCCGGCTCCTTTGGTTCCGGTTTTCCGAATAACGGCGTCTCATCCCATGTCGGTACTGCTTCAACTCGAAACGTTATTCCGGCGTGGTGCCAAATTTCAGCCTGGATTCGAAACAGTTCTGCGTGAGGTTCATTGTACGGAAAGATCGTCTTGAAATCTTCAGGATCACGAAACGCCTGTTCCTCCATCAGTTGATAAATCGTTTGGTCAATACCATCGATTCGGCGAGTCAATTCCGTTCGTTTTTCTTCGGAAATTCCGGAAGCATTCTCCAACAAGCGACGAATATTGCCGATATCAAGGATCAATCGTTGGATGATCGCTTGTTGTATTTGCACTTGTTTGAAAAACGAATGGACGTCCTCAGAAACAATTTTGCCGTTCGGTTCTCCCTGTAACAACGAATCGGGACCGCGAAAAATTCGAATCTCGTCGGTGAAAAGAAACATCCCCGAAGCGCACATCACGATCCGAACGAAACGTCCTCGTCCTTCCATGTCCCTTGCCGAGAGACATCGGATGGCGTATCCTTCGGGATATGGTCCATTGTCCTTGAAATCGGCGGCAACGATATTGCCGATGTTGCGATAAGTCCTGCCGTCGTCACTGACGAGCACGAAAACGGCTCGCGGCCAAGCGACTCCGGCGACTCCGGCGGCGGTCGTTAGTTCAACGCCTCGGATCGGTTCGACTTTTTCGAGATCAATCTCCACGACGGCAAAAGGAACGCCCTGCCATCCGACGGTTCCCTTTTGCGTCCAAAAATGTTGCGTTGTCGTCTGACCGTCCGTCAACTGAACAATATCGTCCGGGTCGGTGCAATGTACATAGACCGGCCCCGGCGACATCGTGTACTTTTTGCCAAGGGCAATATTTTCCTGCGCGACGACTTGTCCGTAACACAACGATAAAACGAGCAGTGTGAAAAACCTTACAGCCATTTTACGATTCCTGTTCAAATGAATATACTATACTCCGCAATCATTTGAGCTGTCAATGATAATTTTATGTCAAAATATGTAAGAAATCTATCATTCATTTTTGCGGTCACTCGTCGGATAACTCTGCAAAGGCATCAAGCATCTTGAATTTCCACGCATTCTTTCGATAACAAGCCGACGTCTGACCGATATGGCGGTGGAACACCGCCGTAAAATATTCGACTGTGTTATAACAGGTTTTAGCGGCAATGGCACGCTACGCCGTTAAGTGTTTTTTATCCGAGTTTTTCAGGGTATGGCTTTCGCCAGAAAGTAATCAGCAAACAAATGGCGGAAATTGTCCTTGGAGAAAAGATTGTAATTTGATAAACTTCTCTTCTTTGCAAACCATCATGGAGGAGACGATGTTACCACGTCCTGATGTCCAAACGATTGCGACCATTAAAGATGCAGGCAAGAAACTTAAAGGCTCAACCTTTCGGCGACCATCCGGCTCCCGAAACGCACATACGCGATTTCACCACCGTTTTGCACGCCGCTTCGGTCACGCCGCTGCCAATCGGCAGGCAACGTTGCACCAATTCCTCATAGACC
>Ga0123356_10005924_pt1 | contig 12403 bp, 9 predicted proteins | sample TergutEmb28metaG_2_FD_92546 | JGI IMG/M metagenome (GOLD analysis project Ga0123356, IMG submission 92546) | Embiratermes neotenicus P3 segment gut microbial communities from Petit-Saut dam, French Guiana - Emb289 P3 | ecosystem: Host-associated > Arthropoda: Insects > Digestive system > Gut ... | reverse complement strand
TGCTTCGCTGATCTCGGTGATCTTCTTGTCGTGGATCAGTTCGGCGATCTTTTCGTGTAGTTTTGACTTGTTGACCATGTACGGGAACTCATAGACCACGATGCGGTCCTTGCCCGTCGAAGTTTTCTCAAGGCGGGCTTTTGCGCGTATGACCAGCGAACCGCGCCCGGTTGCGTACGCTTCGCGGATACCCTGCTTGCCCATGATCATCGCGCCGGTGGGAAAATCTGGGCCGGGTAATACCTTCATGAGCTCATCAAGCGTCACGTCCTCGTTGTCCAGATACAGGCAGGTTGCGTCGATGACTTCGCCAAGGTTATGCGGCGGAATGTTCGTCGCCATACCTACGGCGATACCCGCCGAGCCGTTGACCAACAGGTTGGGAAAACGCGATGGCAGCACCGTTGGCTCTTTAAGCGATTCGTCATAGTTGGGCTGGAAATCGACCGTCTCTTTGTCAAGATCGCGCAGCAGCTCTATAGCGGCTTTCTGCAAGCGCGCCTCGGTATAACGCATATGCGCAGCCGAGTCGCCGTCAGGAGATCCGAAGTTGCCATGACCGTCAATGAGCGGTACGCGCATCGAGAAGTCCTGCGCCATGCGTACCATCGTGTCATATACCGCAACGTCGCCGTGCGGATGGTACTTACCGATGACCTCGCCGACCGTCCATGCGGATTTCTTGTGGGGGCGTGTGGGCATAAGGCCGCTTTCGTGCATCGCATACAGGATGCGCCGATGCACCGGCTTAAGCCCGTCTCGTATGTCGGGTAACGCACGAGCAACTATGACGCTCATCGCATATTCAAGAAAACTCTGCTTCATCTCAGTAGCCAGCTCGGTTTGCTTGATGGTGCTCCCGCTTAGGTCTATTCCCTGAGTCTTATCTTCTGCCACAGGATACTCCTCGTCTTGTCTTTACTGCCAAATCCCTGTTGTACGCAACATGAGATCGAAGATTTACCGCACAACCGCACAGTCTAAACAACCGCACAGCCTAAATGTCAAGGAAGCGCACGTCTTTTGCGTACCGCTGGATGAATTCCTTGCGTGGCTCAACCTTATCGCCCATCAGGTCGCTGACGACTTTCTCGGAGGCTATAGCCTCGTCGATCGTCACTTGCAGGAGCGTGCGGGCGTTTGGCTCCATCGTTGTCTCCCAAAGCTGCTGCGGATCCATCTCGCCAAGGCCTTTGTAGCGCTGCACGATGTGTTTGGACTCTGCCGGCAGTTTTGTTATCTCTTTGGCGAGCGCCTCGTCTGAGTAGAGATACTGGTGCTTGCGCCCGACTGAAAGACGATACAGCGGCGGCTGGGCGATATAGATATAACCGTTCTCGATCATCTCGGGCATGAAGCGGAAGAAGAAGGTAAGCAGCAGGGTGCGGATGTGCGCGCCATCGACGTCGGCGTCGGTCATGATGATGACTTTGTGGTAGCGCGCTTTATTGATATCGAACTCCTCCCCGATGCCGGTGCCCAACGCGGTGATGAGCGTATTGATGGCTTCAGATGAAAGCGAGCGGTGCAGGTTCGCGCGCTCGATATTGAGTATCTTGCCCCTCAACGGCAGGATCGCCTGGAAGGAGCGCTCGCGGGCCTGCTTGGCCGAGCCTCCTGCCGAGTCGCCCTCCACGATGTAGATCTCGGTCAGTTCTGGGTCTTTGAGCGTACAGTCCGCCAGTTTGCCGGGCAGCGAGGTCTCTTTTGCCTTCCGTTGTGTCTTCTTGTATTTTTCGACCGCTGTGCGGACACGCATCTCCTCGAGCGCTTTTTTCAGTATCTCACGCGCAGGGTTGGGGTGTTCTTCAAGGAATTCCGCCAGTCCTTTGGTCACAGCCCCACGGGCGAGCGTGCGTATCTCCGTGTTGCCGAGCTTGGTCTTGGTCTGTCCCTCGAACTGCGGCTCGCGGAGTTTGACAGAGATAACGCAGGTAAGGCCGGCGCGAACGTCCATGCCCTCCATGTTCTCTTCCTTATCCTTAAAGAGGTTGTGCGAGCGCGCGTAGTCATTGATGATGGACGTCACGCCAGCGCGATAACCTTCGACGTGCGTGCCGCCTTCTGTGGTGTGGATGTTGTTTGCAAAGGCATAGGTCGTCTCATAATGTGTCGAGTTCCATTGAAGCGCAAACTCGATTTCGCCCACGCCTTCCTGCTCAACCTTGAAGTAGACGGGTTTGGACAGGCCCGGCAGCACATCCTTGTCCTGATTGATGAACTTGACAAAGTCGCTGATGCCGCCAACGTATTGGTATTCCTCATAAAACGGCCCGGTTTTATCATCGTTTTGCTTACGTTCGTCTGTGTAGGTGATCTTGATGTTTTTGTTGAGGAACGCAAGCTCGCGGAAGCGCGGCGTGAGAATGTCGTTGTCAAAGACCAGCGTCTCGAAGACGTCTTCGTCGGGCATGAAGGTTATCTTGGTGCCCGTCTTTTTTGTTGTGCCGATCTGCTCGATCTTCTTTATGGTCTTGCCGCGTGAGAACGACATGGCATAGATACCACCGTCGCGCATGACCTCGGCGTCAAGACGAGAAGACAGCGCATTGACAACGCTCACGCCAACGCCATGCAGGCCGCCAGAGACCTTGTACCCCTCGCCACCGAACTTACCGCCAGCGTGAAGCAGCGTCAGAGCAACCTCGAGCGTAGATATCTTTTTCTCGGGGTGTTTGCCCACGGGGATACCGCGACCATTGTCAATAACGGTTACGGAGTTGTCTTTGTGGATGATGATGTCGACTCTGTTTGCAAATCCTGCCATTGCCTCGTCGATGGAGTTGTCTACCACTTCGTAGACCAGATGGTGCAGCCCCCGAGGGCCGGTGGAGCCGATGTACATGCCGGGGCGTTTTCGTACCGCCTCTAGTCCTTCTAAAACCTTTATGTCTGCTTCGGTATAACTGTTCTTTTGGGCGTTATCAGCCAAAGCCTCACCCTCCTTATATGTGCCATTATTCGGCGTAGGCACCCTACGCGCGGGGTGCATTTTTCGGTTGAAGAATGCCCGAGTACTAATTATACCACAGCGGCGGAAAATGATAATGTCATTAGGGCAAATTTTTGTTGTTTCTAGCGTTTCTGGTGCGTTTTAAGGCCACATTTGAGCTGCTTTGTATTACCCAGGCCGTTTTTTAGACATTTTGTTGCGCAGCGCGACGCTACGCGCTATAGATACACCTCTTTTGTGGCTCTTTGGGCGCTGTGGAAGGCGGTTTGGGTCGCCCTTTGATGTGGGCACTTGCGATACGTCGCTGTTGGCGCCTGGCACGTCTGGCACAGATGTTTGCGATAAGCCAACAGCGATGCCGAGCACAAGGCACAAGCGTATTTATCGCTTGCGCAAGTAAGCCTTTCGAGACACGAGGAATTTAACTTCTGAGATGGGGCGGCCGAGCTCGCTTTCCATTCTGATGCGGTAGAACTCCTTTTGCATGGCGAGCTCGGCCGCCCATGATGAGTCGTCAACATATACCAGAATCACCGGCTCTTTATTCTTCCCATACACCACGTTGTCGGTGTGTTCGCGCACGCGGGCAGAAGCGATCTTTTCCCAAACTCGCCAAAGCCCGCTTGTTTGGCGCGCCGCCTCGGGGACAAGCCCCTCCACGCACGCGCCTAATGCGTCGTTCAGGCTGATGGCCTTACGTGAGCGCAGGTTGTCGTCGTTTGTCTTATACATCGTTTTCCTCCAGTGGAAGACGGATGACTTGTGCGTGCAATAAGGTCTGTTCGTCGAAATAGCCGAGGTTGGTGGTGGTAATAAGCGTCTGGGTTGTTGCATCAATCAAATCAAGCAGCATGCTGCGCCGGCTTGCGTCAATCTCTGACATGACGTCATCAAGTAAAAGGATGGGGTCTGCACCGGTCACATCACGCAGCACTTCGACTTCTGCGATCTTGGTGGCAAGCGCGATGGAGCGTTGTTGCCCCTGCGAACCAAAACGTCGTGCGTCGGAGCCGTCCAGAAAAAACGAGATCTCGTCACGATGCGGGCCCACAAGGGTGCGTCTTTGTTTGAGTTCCTGGTTGCGGAACTGCTCGACCTTGTCAGCAAGTCCGGCACTGTCGTTGTCGTTGTCGCCTTCATCATCGTCACACAACGATTTCCACGATGGCACATAGGTTGCGGTCAACTGCTCGTGGGGGGCAATCCTGTGATAGGCCGCTGTGGTTTTCTCCATCAGCCGCCCAAAAAGAGCGGTGCGGTGCGTCATCAGTGAGCTTCCGAGCTTGATAAGGTTGCGGTTCCATGAGTCGAGGATGTACGGGTCGACGTATTCCTCGCGTAAAAGGCTGTTCTTCTGTTTGACCACGCGGGTGTAGTCGTGCAGGATATCGACATAGGTACGCGAGATCTGGCAGCCGAGGTCATCGACGCACGCCCGGCGGCGTTCCGCCGGCCCTTGCACGATCTGGAGGTCATCCGGTGTAAAGAGAACCGCAGGAAGCAATCCCAGGAGGTCGCGCCTGCTTTTTGGTTTCTCGTTGTGTTGATACGCGCGCGCGTTGTCGCACACGTCCAAAACGATACTGTTGTCGCACCCGTTCAAGCGATACTCGATGACAACGCGCGCGCTGTCCGCTCCTTTGCGCACAACGTCGCCCCAGGACGGCTTGCGAAACGAATCCATCATGCTGACAAGCTGGACGCCTTCGATGATGTTCGTCTTTCCGAGCGCGTTGTCCCCTACAACGATAACGAGATGCGCAAGATCGGTAAGTTCAAGCGTTGGATAGTTCCGGAAATCACGGAAACTAAGGCGTTTGATATCGAGCATGGGCGTCAGCCATGTCAGTCAAGATGAACCGGCATAGTCAGGTAGAAATAATTGTCGTTGCCCACCGTTTTTAAGATTCCTGGTTTGCGCGATGTCTGCGCTTCAAACAACACTTCTTCAGTGTCGATTGAAGTAAGGCCGTCCAGGATATATTGGTGATTAAAACCTATCTCCAGACGCTCCCCTTCAATATCTGCGTTCATGTTCTCACGCGACGAGCCGAGCTCTTGAGACTTTGTTGATATCTCAATAAGTTGTGCGTCAGGGTCGACCGCGAATTTGATTGATCCGTGGTTGTGGGCAAGAACCGCCGCTCGACGCGTGGCTTCATAAAAATCTGATGTACGAACCGTTGCAGACACAAGCCTTTGTTGTGGGATGAGCTGCTCATAATTGGGATAATTCCCCTCAATCTTTCGGGATATGAAGGTCGTCGTCCCAAACTGGAACAGTATCTGATTTTCTGACTCCCCTATTTGAAGCTCTTTTTCCCCGTTTGCAAGACGCGTTACTTCCTCAAACACGGTGCCAGGGATGATGAGTTGTAGAGGCTCGGTTATAGGGTCGTTGAGTTCAAAGCGAGAAACTGCCAGACGGTAGGAGTCTGTTGCGACAAGACGAAGTTGTTTTCCTTCAGCTTTTAAGAATATCCCGGTTAAAACAGCGCGGGATTCGTCACGCGAGACCGCTTTCGATACTTTCTTTACAGCAACTGAAATGACGTCTGTTGGAAGCGTAATTGTGCGTTCAGCCATGACGTGAGGAAACAGCGGAAAATCTATGGGGTTCATCGTTGTGATGTTAAATGAGGACTCAAGACAGGTTATAGATAGAAAATCTGCTTTCTGCTCAAGGGTGATTGCGGCGTCCGGCAGACTTTTGATGATCTCGTTAAAAAGTTTACCGGGAACAATCGTCGCACCACGCTTCTCAACCAAAGCGTCGGCTATATGTTTGATGGATATCTCAAGGTCGGTCGTTTGAAAAATTACACCGTCGATGGTTGCCTCGATATATATGCCGGCAAAGATAGGAAGTGTTGAGCGTGACGACATCCCCTTTGAGACCGTGTTGATTATTTGCAGAAGACGACCCTTCTCAACCGTGATTTTCATAGCTCCTCATTTCTCTTTCCGTTTCTTTTCTATTAGATAATAAATAATAATCAATAACAACAGTAATAAACATTGTGGAAACCTTAAAAACTTCTCTTCTTTCTTATAAACACCAGTGTGCCCACCATAAAAGCCTGTAAACAAACCCGCCAACTTTACACAAGAACATATGTTTTGGTGGAAGTTTTCCTCAGAACCTTAACACTATTCCACAAAACTCCCACCGTTTTTAACCACCCGTCACGCCAAAATAATTTCAGCAAGACCTTCAACCTCTCGCTTTCTAAACACGTCTTCCATGATTTTTTTATCAATGTTCTGGCACGCATAAATAACAGAGGTATGATCTTTTCCTCCGAACAACTCCGCAATCTCCGGATAAGACTTTGTGGTAAGACGCCGCGAAAGATACATGGCAACCTGCCGAGGATAAGAAATATTTTGTGAGCGGCGAGGTCCAATCATATCCGCGTGGCTGATATTAAAATGCCGCTCAACCTCCTTTTGGATATTACTAACCTTAATCTGCTTTGTTTCGCTATGGAGAAAGACCGTATTAACAATCTGCTCAGCCTCCTCAACCGTGATAATACTGTTCTTTCCTTCGCTGCGCCGGTGTGCGATGTATGCAACGATGGTCGATGTAGCGCCCTCAAGTTCCCTGATATTTGAACTGGACAACTCGATGATGTGGTCTGCCACTTCCTGGGGGATGGAGGCGTTCTTTAAATCAAACTGATAACAGTAGAACTTAAACAGGTTATTAAAGATCGCCATCTTCATTTCGAAGTCCGGCGGTTGGATGCCCGCGGTAAGACCTTGGGCGAAACGGCTTCCAAAACGGTTGTCAAGATGTAACTCGTTTGGCGCACGGTCGGCGCTGAGCACGATTTGTTTACGTTGGCCGACGAACAAGTTAAAGATGTCGAACAGTGCGTTTGTTGTTGACTCTTTTCCTTCAAGATATTGGACGTCGTCGAGCAAAAGCACGTCACACATGTGGTATTTAACCCTGAAATCAGTAAGGTCTTTGTTGATAGACGCCATCGCGGAGGTAAAATCGTTAACAAAGTCAGAGGTTTGGGCAAAAACAACCCTGCAGCCAGGATATACCTGGTTGATACTGTCTTTGATTGCAAGTAATAGATGGGTCTTACCCAAGCCGGAGCGTCCATAAATGAACAAGGGATTATAGCGCTGCCCAGGAGATTCCGCGACCCCTTGAGCGGCCGAATACGCAAAGTCATTGCTTGACCCCTTGACAAAGTTGTCAAAGGTTTTTCTGACAAATTTTGGCGGTTGTTCCTGCTCAGACGGTGTGTCTATTGGAACAGAAGCTTGAACCGGGAGAAACGTTGATGCCGCAGGTACAAACGACGCCGCCGAGGAGGCCAAAGAAACAGGTGGAGCAGCATGAGCGACAGCGGCAGGAAAACCCACCGCTGGAACGACAGGAGAAGCAGGAGCAGAAGCAGGCGGCGGCGCAGAAAGAGCGTCAACGGAAAAAGCTGAAGAAGAAAAAACCGGATAAGGAAAAATAGACGAAGGAACAAACTGTCCGTTATCTTGAACAACGATACGAATCTGTCTCCTCGACCCTAAAGCGCCTACTACTGCGTCGTCGATAAGTGGCAAGTAACGGCCCTCAATCCGTTCCTTGGCAGCCGCAGACGACGTGATGACCGTCAACGTTGTATCGTCGAGGTCTTGCGGCACGAGGTATGAAAGATACGCCCCCGCCACAGTGTTATTGGTCTCCACTCGGCCGGAAAGGTCCTCCCGAACCCTCTCCCATAGGCCGATTGCCTCATAGTGTCCCATACGTCCTATCCCCCCATCTTGTTTGAATCAAAACAACCCATCTTTTATCCTCCAATAACCACATTTATCGGCTTTGCGCATGGATATATGCAAAGCCTTTTTTAGAAAGAACCCGTTTTTTGTTATTTGACACCTCTAATAAACCGAGAAGCTCCAGTCGCTGAAGCAGCCGTGTCGCGGTAGGAGCGCTGATACCCAAAGGCTCTACCAAGTCGCCGCATCCGAGCAGCCCCTCGTTATAAAAAAGCGTCAACGCTTTTTCTTCTCGCGTGCTCAAGCCACCTGAAAACTCCTGAGAAAACGGAAGAGAAGAGTCTTGCGGAGCCTGATGAGCGCCCTGGGCAAGCCGAGAGCGCTCATGCCAGGTTTTTTGTTGCAAGAGATCTTGTGAATCGCTAAAAGAGCCCTGCCGAACAGCGAATTGGCCGCCAGCAGGTGTCGAAGGTTCGGCTGAAAGCAGTGTTAAGGTGACGACAACGCCGTCGACGGCGTTGTCGTCAACCGCGAGGCAACCGTTTACGCGCTCGAGATATTCACGTACGATCGGAAAGCCCGAGCCAACGCCACGGATATACTGCTTCATCGCTGCGGTTGCCGAGCTGATACCAGGCTGCAGCACCAGCTCTTTTTTCTCAATACCAGGTCCTTGGTCCGAAAACCGGACGGTGTTCCCCTTGTTCCAAATCGAGACGGTGCATTCTTTGAAATCGGCATGGATGAAGTTTTCAGCTATCTCGCGTATGACGGTATACGGAAGCTCTCCTCCTTGCGCGCGCGCCTTCTCATACGTAACAACAGCGATCTCTTCGATGAAGTCTGGAACAGCTGCGGGAGCCACGTCTATGATACGTGGCGAAGAAAGAAGGTCATCATAGACGGCGATTCGCGCATGGGCATCCGTGATACCATTAACAGTAGCCATGAGACCTCCTTGTCGTAAGTATGAGAGAAGATGCGAAAGCGTACGTACCTCTCGCACGTTCAGCATGAAAAAGCCCCGTTCTGAAGCAAAAAACCCCACAAAAAACATTGAAAAGCCACAGGCTTCGTTCACACGAATGTCGAAAGCGAAGCCTACGTGTGCGACGTGTATTAAAAAGAAAACAAGAACTCGACCCGGACGTTACGCCCAACGCCAAAAGAAGCGATGAAATAAGCAGTTTTTCCACAAGGAAAAAATGAAAAAGTGGAAAACTCAACCAAGCAACGTATAACAAACTCCCTAAACAAACCCGTCTCTATAAAGTCTGTGAAAGCCGATGAAAAACAGATACACCGGTTTTCCAGTTATTTTCTTTCTTGAAAAGAATATTTCACAGATACTGAAAAACGTGTGAAAAAATGAAAAACAGCGATACCCCTGCTGTGAAAATCTTCGTAATTGAGAGAATTCCCCTCGGAAACAACAACAAATACCCACCATTGCTTACCATGATGCGAGCATACTAAAAACATAGCGCATAACAACAAAAAACAGATTCAATTCTCAAGGTGCAGTTTGTAAAAGTGCAGATAAATGCAGCAATTTACAAACGATAGGACATTGAATGATGGTGAGTTTCCCACCACTTGTCAATACCGAAAAATATGTTCGATTTTGAGTTTTCCACAGGCTTTTTCCTGTTTTATTTGGTTTTCCACATTTTCCACAGATTCTAAAGTGAAAAGTTATGAAAACGTGAAATTTTATCCAGGTGCTTTCACGGGAGACTGGCCGGAATCGTCGCCCCATCATTTGACATAATAGCAGGAAAACCGATAGAATTTTACGTTCGCGAATATGCATGTGATTTATGTGCATACAAGAGACAGGGATAACAACAACCGGATGTTATCAAGGAATGTTGTCAGAGACCAAACGCGATGCGTCAGGTCTGTAACGATATGTGGTATTTAAGGAATTAACGATGAAAAGAACGTATCAACCGAACAGTCGTAAGCGTGCAAAGTGTCACGGTTTCAGGGCGCGGATGTCTACCAAGGGAGGACGCGCTGTTCTAGCTTCGCGGAGGGCAAAAAACCGCAAGCGTTTGTGCGTGTAATCAGCCAGCTGCTGTTGCCAAGTGTGCCGGAGATGAAAGGCACTATTAAGTCCAGCGATGAAATCAGCCGCTTGTTCAAAGAAGGAAGGCGCATCAATACTGCTAGTATGCTAGCGCTGATTTCGGAGGGAAGTACCTTTCCCGACAAAGCGCATGCCGACCAAAACAGCAGGGTCGCGATTATAGCTGGCAAACGTTTAGGAAACGCTCCACAAAGGAACAGGGCCAAGCGGAGAATACGCGAGGCGCTACGACAGGCTCAGCCCCTTCCGCAAGGAAGAGAAGTCGTTCTTGTGGTGCGGGAGGCGATTCTGAACTTAGATTTTACAAAGATTGTGAAAGACATGGATACGATAACAGCATGCATGACAAAGAGTGTGGGCAAAGGGATCAAACGATGAGGACAGTCGTTACATTTCTTCGCAACCTGCCACGCAAAGCAGCCGTTCTGCTCATCATGTTCTATCGTTATGCCATCTCTCCAGCATTTCCGCCTTCCTGCCGCTATATACCAACCTGTTCAGAATATGCTCTAACAGCCTTTGAGCGCTACGGTTTCTTCAAAGGCTTTGCTATGTCCGCAAAAAGGATCGGCCGTTGCCACCCGTGGCATCCTGGCGGCTACGATCCTGTTCCTTGAATAATCTGACTGGAGGCTTTTCATGGGCGCCTGGGATATGTTCTTACAAGCGATTTTTACGGTCATCCAATGGTTTCACAGCCTTGTGGGCGACTGGGGTCTTGCCATTCTTATGATTACCCTTGTATTCCGCATACTCATATATCCAATTACCAGAAAACAGTTTAAAACAACCTATAAAATGCAAAAACTGCAACCCCAGATCAAGGTTATCAACGAAAAGTACGCCGACGATCCGCAACGTAAACAACAGGAGATGCAAAAGCTATATCAAGAAGCAAAGTTTAACCCGCTTTCTGGTTGTCTGCCCACGATTCTCCAGATGCCGATCTTCATGGCGTTGTTCAGGGTGCTGCGTGATTTATCTACCGAAAAGTTTGACAACGGGGTAAACGGGCCCTACACCTTCTTTGGCTTGGATATTACTGTAAGCGCGAAAGACGTCTTTGCCGACGCAGGAATTCTAGCGACGTTACCGTACGCTCTTTTGCTCCTCCTTTTTGCGAGCTCGATGCTGGTTCCTTTGTTAATCAACCGTCAGGCAGAAAACCAAAAGCAAATGCGCATCATGATGATTATTATGTGCGGCTTCATGCTGTTTGTCGGATGGCAGTCAAACGCCGGCGTTTTGTTGTATTGGGATCTCTCGTCATACATAGGCGTCGCCCAGCAGTTTGCTTCGCGAGCGTTGTTGAAACGGAAAGACGATAAACAAGAAGAGGCGATCATTGATGTGACGCCTGTTAAAGTAGAAGTCGATCGCAAGGAGCGAAAGGCGCGTCCTCGAAAGAAGAACTAGTTGCTAAAGGCCTAAAGCCTTGTAATATATCCACAGGTTCGGTAAGAATAGAAGTCTGGGCAGGAATCTATCCGACGAACCTATACAGAATGGAGCAGACATGGAAGAAAGAATCCAGAAAAACGACGTCGCGAGCGAGCTTGGAACCAATGGCTTATATACGGACGAGGTTTTTCAGGAAACAGCAAAGGACAATGAACTGAACCAAGAACGAGAGGGCTTCGTTGGCGCAGACCCAATTGGAGAAAAGCCAGAGATGACCGAAGAGGAGCTTGACCGTATTGCCGACACTGCCATTGAGACGCTGCGCGAGATACTGGCGTTCTTTGGCGCAGAAGATAGCCCGATTGATGAATATGAGGGAGACGAAGGCGAACTCATACTGGATGTGGTCGGCGATAACCTGGCAGTGCTTATCGGTCGCTATGGGAAGACACTTGACGCACTTCAATACCTTGTTGCGTCGATTGTGAACAAGAAGATCGGATACCGACACCCAATCGCGATTGATGTTGAGGGATACAGAAACCGGCGTCGACAAAAACTGGAAAACCTTGCAAAATCAGCTGCTGCACGCTGCATTCGAACCAAAAAAGAGGTCAGGCTGCGTCCAATGACTCCGTATGAGCGACGCTCCATCCATATTATTCTGCGAGATGAAAGACGTGTCGAGACCTACTCAGAGGGTGTTGACCCTCAACGCCAGGTAATCGTCAAGCCCCGTTAGGATAAGCCCACGCAGGAAGGCAGATCCGAGCATGTTGCGCATTATGAGGGGACAGCCCAGGCTGCTCCCCTCTTTTGTTAGAAAAGATAATGCCAGAACTCACTGGAACAGAAAGTTTTGTCAGTAAAGCGAAAAGGAACACATAGTGAAGACAAAACTAGACGAATTAAGCCAGGATCAACAATCCTATATAAAGAAGCACCTACGGTTTGTCCTTGATTACAACAAAAAGGTGAACCTGACAAACATCATCTCGTATGAAGAGGGGCTTTTGCTACACATAGAAGATTCCCTCCTCGGTTTAGATGAGGTTAATCTGGCGCCAGAAGGGCCCTTAGCCGATTTAGGTAGCGGCGCGGGCTATCCGGGCATTCCACTGGCAATTGCCACAGGACGAAACACCGTACTGATAGAGTCTGTTGCAAAAAAAGCGCAGGCATTGAAGTTATTCATCGCGCAGGAGGGATTGGACAAT
>Ga0123356_10005923_pt1 | contig 12404 bp, 9 predicted proteins | sample TergutEmb28metaG_2_FD_92546 | JGI IMG/M metagenome (GOLD analysis project Ga0123356, IMG submission 92546) | Embiratermes neotenicus P3 segment gut microbial communities from Petit-Saut dam, French Guiana - Emb289 P3 | ecosystem: Host-associated > Arthropoda: Insects > Digestive system > Gut ... | reverse complement strand
TCGGGTAGTCGTCGAGGAAGGCCAGGGCGATGTTGCTGTCGAGGTGGGCGAAGATCGCTGCCGCTCCGGGCCAGTGAGGGTCCAAAACCGCTCGCAGTTGGTTCGTCATGGCGACCTTGGCAGCTACTTGGTCGTCGCGCAGGCGCACCAGCGCCTGGAGTTCGGCGGTTTCGACCCCGAGCGGTTCCAAGCGGCGCAGCCGGCGCCCGTCAGTGCGCAGTTAGTCGGCGAGCTGAATCTGTCCCCGGGTCGCTCCTGGCCCGAGAAGCACCCCAGCGGGGCCGGGTGGGGTGAAAGGCGTTCGGGCGGATCGGCACGACCGGGTGTCCGGAAGCCAGCAACCGATCGATCACCAAGTTATGCGTCGCCTCGATCGCCACCGCCAACCCTCCGGGGTCCCCCAGGGCGGCGAGGCGTTGGATCGTCGCCGCCATCCCGGCCTGGTCGTGGGTCCACGCCCAACGCTCGACGACGCCCCCGGCGTCGTCGAACACGGTCACATCAACAGCCTCGCTGGCCCAGTCCCAACCGAGGTGCATGTCTACGCTTCCTTATCGACGGGTGGTGGTGCACTCGTCGGAGTCGAGGCCTCGCGGCCGCTTGCTCATTGTTCGGCCCTCGGTCGCGCAAGTTCCTAAAGGCGGGTACGGGGTCTCGGCGCGCCGGGCGGCAGTACTCACTATTGGCCGGTCACGCGGACGTGAATCCGGCCGTCCCCCGGACACCCCCGAGTAGCAGCCGCTACCTCAGCACCAACCGCTCACGGCATGATGGAATAATGAGCGAACCGCCCTCGAAGCTGACCAAACCTCCTCGATGCTGAGGCGGCACAGTTAGGAAGGCGACGAGTATAGGAACACTTCTGCCGTGACCTTCCGGCAAGACAGGCTGGCTGGCCGATCCCGTTGCACAAACGTGGCTAGAACCTCCATGGACCCTGACCATGTCGATGAGGCCGCCCGAGCGAGCGATCGCCTCTACAGGCCAGGCGTTCCGGCACGGCCCTATATTGCGGCTACCTTTGTTGATAGCTCTGAAAGGTGGAGCACCTACATGCGTGTCTTGACGAACGGAGCAGCGTGACTGTGGCGATCCGCTCCCGCGCGCCCTTGCGCGTCAGTTTCGCCGGCGGCGGGACCGACGTGGCGCCTTTCTACCTGGATGAGGGAGGCGCAGTCCTCTCCTCGACGATCAACCGATACGTCTACGGGTCGCTTCGAACGCGCGATGACGGAAGGATCCGGATCGAGAGTATCGACCTCGGTATATCCTTCTCGTTCCGAGTTGACGAGGAGATCCATTTCGACGGGGAGCTCGACCTCGCGAAAGCCGCCATCCAGCGCGTCAGCGGCGCGATCCAGCGCGCCGGCGGGAGCGAGAGGAAGGGCTACGATCTGGTCATCCGTTCAGGGGCTCCACCAGGCTCGGGGCTCGGTTCGTCTTCGGCGCTAATCGTAGCCCTGGTAGCTCTACTCCAGGAGCACTACGGGCTTCCGCTGACCGAATATGAAGCGGCGGAGCTCGCGTACCAGATCGAGCGCGTTGATTTGCAGATTCAAGGCGGCCTCCAAGACCATTATGCCGCCACTTTTGGTGGGTTCAACTTCATCGAGTTTGGCGAACGTGTAGTCGTGAATCCGCTACGTATACGGCCCGCGGTGTTGAATGAGCTCGAATTGAATCTCATGCTTTGCTTCACTGGGATCACGAGAGAGTCGTCAGGCATCATCGAGGACCAGACGAGTCGGGTCACCACTAAAGAACTGGAGACTCTGGAGGCGATGCGGGCACAAAAGCAATTAGCGGGGGCGATGAAGTCCACTATCCTGCGCGGTCAGTTAGATGAGTTCGGGTCGCTGTTAGACGAGGCTTGGCGTGAGAAGAAGCGAATGTCGCCGATGATCACGAACGCTCGCATCGATGAGGCGTACGATCTCGCCAGAAAGAATGGTGCGCTCGGGGGCAAGGTCACTGGTGCCGGTGGCGGTGGGTACATTCTGTTCTACTGCGGGTTCGACGACAAGCACCGCGTGGCAGATGCCTTAACCCGCTTCGGGGCGACGGTCAGCGAGTTCAACTTCGAGGGAGAAGGTGTCACCACATGGCGAACCTAGATCCAGTGGTCGCGAGATGCCTCGTGGAACAGCGGATCGAAGAGAGCCGCAGTATCTTGGAAAAACTGGTCAATTCGTGCATGGAATCAACCGTAGAGGTGGCGCGATTGGTCGTTCGCTGCTTGGGCCAGGGGGGCAAGGTTCTGTTTTGCGGAAACGGCGGCTCTTCGATGGATGCCGGGCACTTGGCCGCCGAGTTGCTCGGCCGGTTCTATCGTGACCGCGCGCCCCTGCCGGCGATGAGCCTCGCCGACTCCACTGCGGCGATGACGGCGATCGCCAACGACTACGCTTATGCAGAGGTGTTCTCCCGCCAAGTTTTGGCGGCCGGGCGGGAAGGCGACGTCCTCGTGTGCCTCACCACCAGCGGTAATTCCGCCAACGTGGTGGCGGCGATAGAGGCCGCCAAGACCGTCGGTGTCCACACTGTCGCGTTGACGGGAGCGAAGGGGGGTAAGGCGGCCCTCATTGCTGACCACTGCATACTCGTTCCCTCCTCAAACACACCCCGCATCCAGGAAGTCTGCATGCATCTCGGCCATACCATCTGCGAACTTGCTGAAATGGCAATTTTCTCGGAGCCGTCTCGGTGACTCCCGTGCCCTCTGCTCTCCGGCCCTTCGACACTGTGTTCCTCGACCGCGACGGAACCATCAACGTAAAGGCACCAGAGGATGACTACATCACCACCCCCGACGACCTCATACTCCTGCCCGGGGCTGGCAAGGCCATTCGTGCACTGAACCAGGCCGGGTTTATGGTCGTCGTGGTCACGAACCAGCGAGGAGTTGCCTTGGGGCGGCTGTCCACTCGAAGACTGGATCTTGTGCACCGCCGATTGCGCTCCCTCCTGGCCGCCAACGGCGCGCGGATCGACGCCATCTACTCTTGCCCACACGACTTGGGTGCCTGCCGTTGTCGGAAACCACTCCCCGGTCTCCTGCAGCAGGCCCAAGTTGACATGCCGAAGATCGACCTGCGGCGAGCCGTCACGATCGGAGACTCGGAAGCCGATGTCAGGGCCGGCCAGGCCGCCGCCACAGCGACCGTCCGCCTCGGGCCAACCGACGTTCTCACCGAAGCCGACTTCCACTGCTCCGATCTCGTTGAGGCGACGGACCTGATCCTCCACGATTCCCACGTCATTCATTTATGCCCCTAGTGCTTCCATATGATGCCCGTAGTGCTTCCTGACGGGGCTCTTAGGTTTGACGGGCCCCAGGATAGGGGTCCACCTGCTGGGGGAATCCGAACCCGAAAGTGGGAGGGATGAGTACAGTCATAAAGCGCCACCGGCATATCCCGGAACAGGCCGTGCGTACGGTCCGTGAGGGCGAACGCCTGTTGAACGAGGCCTGGAACTCGCGGAGATCTTGCGTCGTCTCGAGATCACCGAGTCGACCTGGAACCGGTGGCGGAACCAGTACGGGGGCATGAAGGCCGAGGAGGCCAAGAGACTCAAGGAGTTGGAGCGGAGAACGCCCGGCTGAAGCGGATCGTCGCTGACCAGGCGTTGGACGATGTTGAAGGAGTTGGCCGAGGGAAAATGGTGACCCCGGAGCGTAGACGGATCGCGGTGGCGACCCTGGTCTGTCGTTTCGGGGTCTCTGAGCGTCGGGCCTGCCGTGTGGTGGGCCAGCACCGTTCGACCCAACGCCGGCATCGCCGGCCCCGCCCTGATCTCGAGACGTGAAGTTGCGGGGCCCGCCTGCGGGAGATCGCCCGGGAGCATCCCCGTTGGGGGTGGAAGACGGCCTATCGGATCGTGCGCCGAGAGGGGTGGGCGGTGAACCGCAAGCGGGTCCAGCGGCTGTGCGCGAACAAGGCCTGCGCATACCCGCCTTTTGTCCTAAGCGGCCGGCAGGGACCGACGCTGTCCGAGCGGCTGCGAGCGTCCCGACCGAACCAGGTGTGGGCCATCGACTTCCAGTTCGACGAGACCGCCGACCGGCGGCGGCTCAAGCTGGCCAACGTCGTCGACGAGTTCGCCCGAGAGGCTCTGGCTATCCGAATCGGCCGCTCCTGCACCGCCGACGAGCTTGTCGAGGTCATCGAAGGACTCGTCGCCACCCGCGGCGAACCCGAGCATCTGAGGATGGACAACGGGCCCGAGATGGTCGCGTGGGGCCTGCGTGAGTGGTGCCGGCTCTCCGGGCAGCCGGGCCACCTACATCGAACCGGGATCGCCCTGGGAGAACCCCTTCGTCGAGTCCTTCAACGGTCGCCTCCATGACGAGCTGCTCAACGGCGAGGAATTCGCCGATCTCTGCCAAGCCCAGGTCATCGTCGAAGACTGGCGAATCGAATACAACACCTACCGTCCCCACTCGGCCCTAAAAGAACTCACCCCGACCAGTTCGCCAGGACCTGGACCCAGCAACACCAACCAAAACTCCTGCAGTAGCTGGACCTACTTTCGGGGACCCCTCAGGTTTGCTGGTCCGTCATTCGCTGAGCCCTGGCGATGGCGTCTATCTGCCAGGTACCCCTGCGAAGGCCTGGGTTCGGATAACGGCACCCAGAGTAACGCGTTATGCACAGCGAGGTCGCCGATCAGCTTATTTGCCAAGACAAACTGAACTGCTCGGAGAGCGCCTATCACCTCCTGTAAACAGGAGTCTCCTAGCTCCTCCTCTTGCTTATGTGTGAGAGGCGTGGTGTATGATCTGACCAGTGTCGGAGGGTATGCGGATCAACATTGGTTGCGGTGCGACACCCACAGAGGGGTGGGTGAACTTCGACAACTCCCTCACGGTGCGCCTCGCCAGTCAGCGTCTCACCCATCGCTTTCTACGTGACACGCGCTTCTCAGCCTTAGCGATGAACGGCACCATTCGGTATGGGACAGCCCTACGGCTCCCGCTTAGGGACGCAAGTGCTGAGGTGATCTACAGTTCGCATATGCTCGAGCACCTAGATCGCACGGAAGCTCGCATCTTTTTAGCAGAGTGTCGGCGCGTCCTGCATCCGGAGGGATTGCTTCGTTTGGTTGTTCCAGATCTGCGTATCCGCGTTGACAACTATTTGGCGTCGGGTGACGCTGACCAGATGATCTCCAACACACATCTTGGCCACTCTCGTCCCAAGACGTGGTCGGAGCGGTTTCGATACATGGTAGTTGGTGAGCGGCAGCACATGTGGATGTACGACGGACCTTCCTTGGCCCGACTCGTCACCTCCGCAGGGTTCTCCGAACCGACAATTCTCAAGCCAGGAGACACGACGATCCATGACCCCGGTTCGCTCGATCTGTATGAGCGGGCTGAAGAGAGCGTCTATGTGGAAGCGAGGCGACCGAAAGACTAATTTGCGCCCTCCAACTTTGGGCTTGCGAGTCGACCCTCGAATAATAAACAGTGATCTGGCAGGCAAGTCGCGCCCAACGAAATGGACACGGCCATTCGCGGGGAACGACCGGTCGTCTGAGAGCAGCGAGCGTCGCCTCAACCTGAGATATGGGTGAACTCTTCACACATCGCGTTGTCCCCTCGTCACGTCGCGCAATAACACCACCCCGCTATGCACCGTCGACGCCCGAGCCATGGAATTCAGCCGAACCGCTGGGTCAGGCATCCAGGCTCGGATCCCAGGTGCCCTGCTGTTGCACAAGGACCTTGGCCATCCCGATTTCGCTGCCTGGAGGCAGTCTCCACGATACGCAGTCAGTTCACCTCGTTACTGGTGAATAGGAGTGGTTTAACCACATGCGTGTAGATCTACCCCGGATCTACTAGCGTCCACATCCGTGAGCGCGAAATTAATATGCAAGGAACTGTTGGACTCTCGAGCCCCAAGGCTTGCGCTGGCGTACCGCAGGTATCGCGACGTTCATTTCCGCTATAACAAGCTGAGGGAAACGCCTTGGGGATTTAAGATGTACGGCGAGGCTAACCTGGCCGAGGCTAGGGAAGAGAGCGGTGAGGCAAGGATATTCATGAGCTTTGCCGATGAAGCTGACCTGGTCGTCGATGTGGGTGCCCATGTGGGCGTCTTCACCCTCTTGGCGCGGTCCCGTGGGGTGCCAGTCGTAGCTATCGAGCCGAGCCCGAGGAATCTGATCCAGCTGTATCGGAATTTGCAGTTAAACGGCGATGCGGACGTGGAGGTGATGCCAGTTGCCGTTGGTGATCATGTTGGACTGGCCCAGCTCTTCGGCGAAGGAGGGGGCGCCAGCCTTCTCAGCAGCTGGGCGGGTCAGAGTTCCAACTTGAATGCTACAACGACCCCGCTTCATACTTTGGATGGCCTTCTGTCAGCACGATCGCCAGGAAAGAAACTGCTAATAAAGATTGACACAGAAGGGAGCGAACTGCCCGTTCTTCGAGGGGCGGAGCGCCTCCTCCGTAACGATCCAGCGCCTGCGTGGATGGTCGAGATCTGGCTGACCGAGACGTTCGGCGGCGAGGTCAACCCGGACTTCCGCGCAATCTTCGAAACGTTCTGGAGGTTCGGCTACACGGCGACGTGTGTTGAAGCTGGAGGGCGACCTGTCGTCGGGACGGACGTCGAAACTTGGATTGCCAGAGGAGATCGCGGCTTCTGGAACATTGATTATCTCTTTCAGAAATCGCCGGGCTAAACGGGGTGCTACTTGACACGCTCGGAAGATCGACGCCAATGGACGCGGTATCGAGGCCGCTAGGCTGTGGTGGCCCTTCCGGGACGAGGGTGTCGACATGTTCTCGCATTTATGAATGAGCGCCTAGTGTCAAGGCGCCGGTGGTGCTTTGTCCTGCGGAGATCTTCGGCGACGCCGTCGCCGTGGGCGCCGTCGTTGACCGCCTCGTCCACCCCGAAGTCTTCGTCCTCCAAGGAGACAGCTACCGATTCAAATACCGAGCCAAGGAGGTCCTACCCCTAGACAGCCATTGACGGCGTTGATAATTGGTCGCTCGGCCCCCGAGGCTGGGTGGGGCGTTGGGCCCCCACTCGGTCGTGAGCTTTGGTCTTGCGGTCTCATCGGGTTCCCCCAACGTCGAGGGTTGGTGAACCCTCGACGTTGGCCCACAGTTCCCCTGGATCAAGGCGTGTGAGGAGAACCGTATCTGCCGATAGCGGAGGGAAGTCCGATTCTGCACCGTCCCGGCGCGGGCCGGTGGTTGCCGAGGCGGGAATTGACCGCTGCTCTCTTGGCGAAGAGCCCCAGGTTGGAGACGAGCCGGGGCTTGTCGAGAGGTGCCGGCCGATGCGCCGCATTCTGTGTGCAACCCACGCCGCCAGGGCCAAAAGGATTACCCCTCGGAAAGTGATCGTGTATGTGGACCAGGAACCTTCGTAGTCCAAGACGCAGGCGACGAGTCCCAATCCGACTATTACGCGACCGGGATCCAATCCGGCTAATAGCCAGCGGTCGAGCCGGCCGAACACGAGCCCTATGAAAATAGCAATTAGGAGCATCGCCCATGGTCCCCAGTAGCCCACAGTGATGCCCAGTTGCGTGGGCAAGCTGTTTAGCCATACCCCTTCCCCCACCTCGAATTGCACGAGTCCCAAGTGTTCCTCGGCGTAGATTTGCTCCTCGCGCGCTCCAATATCTGTTTTGTCCTTATTTGGATTGATGAAGCTTGGGACGGCGATAAGGACATCGTTCTTAAGGGGAGTTATGCCGAGGTTCGACTCCCCGTTGGCGAACGCCGCTAGTTCTAGAGCCCCAAAGCTGTTGCCATCAAGGCGGTATCCCAAGTCAGTGGCCAATTGATGCCTTGTCGCCGCGGAAGCTATGTGGGTGATGCCGGTGAGCAGGCGGCTTATCCGGACCGACGTTCCCGCTGCCGAAGTAAATCGGCCCTCCTGTGCTCGGGCAGAAGTGATTACAAGGCCGGCGGCGAGCATGACAACAATCCCGATTAGAAAACTGCGACGAGGCACGTGCATTCCAAGGCGTGCCAAAACGTAGAGCAACATTATGCCAGAAAAGACGATAACGGCACGCTGTCCGACGAGTCCCAAGACGGCACTCTGAATGAAGAAAACAGGAACGGTCCATTTGAGGCCAAATCTCATGATGACGCCAACGGAGGCTAGGACGAGGGCAAGAATGTAGAAGTTCAGAGCCAATCCGGCAGTTACTGCCGTTCCCGTTTGAGCGATACCATTTCCGGAGGAACCGATGCCCCGAACTATGAGATAGACAAGCGGCATTGCCGCTAGGAGCATGATTCGCCAGTCAAAGAACCAGGCGGTCCGGCGTATACCAGCTGTTAGGATCTTTGACCCCGCAGGCTGCGGCCGGCCCAGTGCAAAGAGATACGCGAGGGTGACAAGGAGGATGGCGATGCTGATCCACAGGAGGAACTCGTTAACGTAGTGAGTTGAGACTGTTGATCGATAGAGATCGTAACCGGGGAACAGCCGCACTAGTATTTCGCCCAAACCATGGTAAAGGGTCGCGGCGATGATAAAAATCGCCCCCATGTGAGTGAACCAACTTCGCCGAAGACGGGAGAAGAGAAGGGCGAGAGCGGAGCCTTGGATCAGGAGCCCGATGATCAGCTCCATTCTACGAATTACCCATCAGAAGTATTGCTGCCGGGTCCGTGCTGCGACCGGCGAGTCGGTTGAGCCCAAGGGCCCTGTTGAGTTTGCGGGGAAGCTGTTCACGGACTTAAGTTGGGTCCGGTTGTCCGATGTCGGCGGGTGATGGCTGTGGCGCGTGGGTGCCGTTAGTTACCGGATGATCTGGACGTTGTTGTGACGCGGCCCGAGCGAATGCTTTGGCAGGTTGGTCGGGGGAGAACTCAAGGTCACTGTCCGCGAATTGCTTGGGTTGCCCGAGGGGTTGAGCGCTATCCTCGCGGTTCATGGTGGCTATGGGCGGGCCGTACCGGTATGCGTATCGATGTCCGTATCCATACCCGTAGCCGTACTCGTAGGCGTAGCCGCCCCGACGCGGCACACTGTTGACAATCATGCCGAGGATGGGGGCGTGGACTTGGTTGAGGAGGTCGATGGTGCGGCGGAGGTCAGGCTTTTTCGTGCTGCCCGCCTTGATGAGAACCAAGAGCCCGTCGACCAAGCGCGACACCAGAAGCGTGTCGGTGACGGGCAGGACTGGAGGGCAGTCGATCAGGACTACTTCCGCATAGCGGCTGAGAGCGTCAACCAAGTCGACGACGTGGTTAATAGCAAGGATTTCTGCCGGGTTGGGTGGCACGGGTCCTGAGGACAGCACTCGGAGTCGGGGTTCGCCTTCGACGGTTTTGATGGCTTCTTTGAGTGTGTGCTGACCGAGCAAAACGGACGTGACGCCGGAGTCGTTGCTTGTGCCGAAAAAGGTGTGAAGCTTCGGTTTGCGGAAGTCGAAGGAAACGACGATCACCCGCTGCCCAGCGCGAGCGAAGCTGAGCGCCAGGTTTGCGACCGTCGTTGTCTTGCCTTCGTCGGGCACTGCACTGGTCACCCCGATCACGTGTTTGGGTTCGTCGAGGGAGAGGAACTGGACGGCGGTTCGAAGCGTTCGGTAGGACTCGGAGGCCGGCGACGTGGAGTCTTCTTTGATGGCCAGGTGGGTCTCGCCCTTGCCTCCCCACCCGTCGACTCTGGGGATTGTTCCGAGCACGGGCAGACCGCCGCTGAACTCCTCGACGTCATCGAAGGACTTGACGGTGTCGTCCAATCGGTCAACGACGAAGGCCAGCCCGACACCGAGCAGCAAGCCCGCGAGCAATGCGAGGAGCACGTCGCGAAGCTTTTTGGGGGATGACGGCGATGTCGGCGGGGTAGCGGCGTTGATGATCGTGCCGCTCGTCGTCGCGGAAAGGTTGCCCGCGGCTTGAAGGTCCTGGAGACTCTGGGTGAGCGTGCTGATCGACTCTTCATCGGCCACTTCGGGTGTTCCACTCTCGGTTCTGACACGAGCCCGGAGCCGGGCGATGCTCCCTTGGAGGCCGGTGACCTGTCCGGCGAATTGGGCTGCCGTGGTCGCCTCCTGCTCCGCGATGTATGCCTTGGCGTAGGTGTTGGCTATTCGGGCCGCTTCAGTGGGGCTGCCGTTGACCCCTGCGAAGCTGAGCACGTCGGCCGTGCTTGACGCCGTGACCGTCGCTGTCGGCTTGAAGCCCAACTTCTCTCGGACCTTGGAAGCCACGGCCGCGCCCTGTGCCAACTCTTGGTCGTCAGTAAGATTGCGTTGCAGGTTTTCCGTCGAGGCCAGCTGGTTGGTTTGGGGGTCGAGGGCCGACGTGGCGCTTTGCTGGGGCACCATGACTTGAGCGGTGGCCGTATACAGCGGCTTCTTGTGTACGTCGTACACTACCGCTAGGGCGACCAGGACGACCACGGTGGCGGCGATGACCAGCTTTCTGCGGCTCAGGATCCGCAGGTAGGTGCGAAGGTCGGGACTGGTCTCGAGCAGCTCAGGCACCCCTCAACCCTCTCCCCAATAGGGCCGGCACGTACGGTCCGGGATCGCAGGTCCTCCTCCACACGTGTCACGCGTCATGGCAGTCTCTTCGCCGGCCAAAACTGTACCTAGTCGGACGCGAAAAGTCACGCCGAGCGCGTCGCTGCAGCCACTCTTCGCGTTTCGACGAGGCTGCCACCGGGCGTCCAACTCGCCTGTGCTGGCTGGGTAAGGACCCACCCAGCCGTCGGCGTTACGCTGATCTGGTCGTGGTCGGGCAAAGCCATCGGTTGGGTGCGCAGATGAAGGGTGTAGTCCCTGCCGGCGTGAAGGTGGCCTTGCAGGTGGGCTACTACGGTCACCGTCCCGCCTGGAGGGACGTTGAGGTAGCCACTGTAAACGCTCACTCCGAGTTCCGGCGTCGACTCCACTGGCAGGGCCGCTCCATTGGCCGTGGCACTCGTGAGCCGGAGGGGACTATAGAGCGACAACCAGGTCCGATTAGTTCCTGTTGGTAGACCGCTCCCCAGATAGCTGCCGGCGATGAACGCCGGCAGGCTGGCCGACCCCTCGTTGTGGAGGGTGATCGTCACGGCTGCTTCCGTCTGTCCGTTGGAGGGATCCCAGCGCACGTGGTCGACGATGCTGCGCTGCAGGTAGGCGTCGAGCTTGTTGTTGGCGACGTTTTGCGTCGTCACGGCAAGTAGGTCTCCGCCATCGGCGCGGGGGAACGCGCCGGCCAGGCCGGTTTGCCGCAGGAGCGGCTGTACGTTGCGGTTGAAAGACCAGAAAAGCAAGTGGCCTTGAGCCACGTCGGGGCCGACGTCCCGGGCGACGGTCACGGGATTGGGCAGGGCATGGCTGGTCAGGAGGCTAAACGCCCGAACCAGCGCCTCTTCGAGGAAGTCGCGGCGAGCCGCCTGTTCAGTGGGCTTGGCGAGGGTGGCGTACTGGCCCCGCATCAGCCAGGAGGCTGCGTTTTGGTAGGTCAGGGGGAAGGGGGCGCCGGGCAGGGTCACGGGCCCGGTGAACTGGAGCAGGCTGGCTAACGCCACGGGGTCGAGGGCCAGGACCCCGTTGATCTGCCCACCGCCGGTCTGTGGATAGACTTGGCGGATGACTTGGGCTACGGTCGGAAGGTCGGGCGCGTAGCTCAGGTCCTGGACGTGCGCTCCTGGGTCGAACGCCCCGTATCGCGCCAGATAGCCAGCTGGCCCAGTGATGTTCCAGGTCTTGCCGTCCGTCGGCTCCAACGCGGATACCTGCCCGGAATGAGTAAGGCGGATCTGACCCTTGTCGACCGTTAGCTCCCCATATCCCCCGAGCAGCCCCCCAAGCCCACGGCTCTCGGCCGGGTTGAGGAAGGCAACGAAGTAGTGCTGAACACCGTGCTCACCCAGGAGGGTGGGGACATCATGGATCGCCTCCATAGCAAGGGCATCCGTCCCCTTGGCTTTGATCAGGTCGTGATGGAGAGTCCCCAGCCGGCGGCTGATCGGTTTGGCGAGCCACGGCGAGCGGATCCCGGCCAGGGTGTTGTCAGCCGACGTCACTTGGGTCCCGATAGCCTGAAGCGGTGAGGCCATAGCCAGCAGCCGGTTGACGGCCAAGTGTCCGTCCGTGATGTGGAGTTGGTGAAAGTCGATCCTCGTCGCCTGGTGCTCCACGGTGGCGGTCAGCGTGTGGGCGGTACCGATCGCCTCGGTGAGGGCGTCACGCTGTTGTGCAACCACCGGAACCAGTCTGGCGCCAGCCGTCCACCACGCTCCGAGTCGGTGTGATCCCAGCGAGAAGTCTGCTGCTGCTGACCTGAGAGATCGCTCGGCATTGCTAGTCTCGCCGTTGGTGGCAGCACTCAGGGCACCACGGGTGTCCGAGATGCCGCGATTGATGGCGGCGCGGCTCTGTACGGCCCCGACGGCCAAGGGGACGCTGACCACGATCGCCGC
>Ga0123356_10005922_pt1 | contig 12405 bp, 9 predicted proteins | sample TergutEmb28metaG_2_FD_92546 | JGI IMG/M metagenome (GOLD analysis project Ga0123356, IMG submission 92546) | Embiratermes neotenicus P3 segment gut microbial communities from Petit-Saut dam, French Guiana - Emb289 P3 | ecosystem: Host-associated > Arthropoda: Insects > Digestive system > Gut ... | reverse complement strand
GTCAGCTGATGGCGTCCTGGGGTGCTGACGAAGCCAGTTGAATCGGTTGAGGCAGTAAGCGTGAAGTTACCACCCTCGAAGGTACCGGCTTGAATAGCCTCAAGCTGCAGTGTAACATTCGGAGCCATGACCTTGAGTGCGCTGGTTAGAACGATATTCGAGTCACCATTCGCGCCATCACTGAATTGATCAACGTCGCAACCGATAACAAAGGCATTACCGCGCTCTTTAACAGCAGTGAAGACTCCGTTACCTGAAGCACCAGCTGCAACGAAAATGATGTCCACGCCCTGATCGAGGAGAGCTTCTCCAACTTCTTTTCCACCAGTCTCATTTGAGAAGTCGCCGACGTAGTTACCACCGACATTGGCACCGGTCACATCTGTTCCAGCATAACTGGGCAGCGAGACGATGACAGCGTTAGTGCCAAGATACTTATTTGCATAGTGAACACCGCTCTCAAAACCCCACTGATAGTTGACGTTTGATGGATAGGCGATGCCGTGCACGCTGGCAACTTTGCCAGTCTCTGTCTGCATTGCAGCAGTGATGCCAGCAAAGAAACCGCTCTCCTGCTCAGCGAACTGCATTGCATAGATGTTTGGGGCGGTTACTTCATTCCAGTTTTCATCAACCGGGAAGCAGTCAACTAAAATGAAGAACTTGTCCGGGTTTGCGATAGCGATGTCGTAAACACCTGCGAACTGGAAGCCAGGTGTGACAATAACATCATAATCGGCTACCACAGCTTCGACAGCTGCTATTGACTTGTTGACATCTACTTCGCGAACAGCAGTTACAGTCGCATTCGGGTATTTGGCGATAAATGCCAGAATGCCGTCATAATTGTTCTGGTTGAACGAAGCATCATCAACACCTGACGGACTGGAGACTATGACAATCTTCAAGCCGTCTTCGCTGGCCTTGTTGTTGTTGCAGCCCAGTAGTCCCAAGCCGAACGTACAAGTAACAGCAAGCAAAATCGATAGAATTTTTCTCATTGCTTTCCTTTCTTTCTTCCTCCATAGCTCGCATGCGAGAGCCTCATCCTATCACCTGTTAGTAAGCCTCCGCCTCCCTTATTTAACTTGATATATGAGGCGTGTGAAAGCCAACTAACTCTAGCGAACAATTCTAACGATTACTGCGCTTTTTGTATAGGCTGCAAGGTTTGGTGGGAGCTGTGCGGTGCGGTGGTGGGTGTAGGGAAAGGAGACTGGAGAGACGGCAGTACTATAACGCTCCCAATAGTATCTTTCCTCACAAGAACAGAGGCTTAAAAGAAGCACCATTGTTTTTCAAGAATAAAGAAAACACTTCGTGCAACATATTGTGTATTCCACCTAAATATCTGGAAGGAGTGCTATCATAAAAGACACTCATATTTAGGTTGTCAGAAAGCTGAGGAGAATACATGGATAGTAAAAGAGGACTCTACAGAAAAATTGTACCCGTGATTATTGTAGTCGCACTGTGCTTTAGCTTTGTTGGCCAAGCATTAGCTGCCAACTTTGATGTTGATATCAGCACGTGTACAGATGCTGCCGACATTCAAGCTGCAATTCAAGACAAGATTGATAGTGCAGTCTCTGGAGACATCGTAACGGTCGTTGGAGAGAATCATCTTGGACACACAGATGGTTTTGAGCTCACTATTCCTGAAGACATTACAGTGATCTGGAGAGCTGAACTGACTGGAATAATAAATGGTACCCTAATTGGGCTGCATGGCTTTGGTACTTTTGAAATGCACGCTGGAAGCATTGAAAGTGCTGATACAGACTTCACAATTGCACTTGAGAGTTATTCTTCAATGCATTCGTACTATTTTGCCTCCGTCGATATCGTCGTTTATGATGGAATAATTAGGTCGGAATCCGCATCAGGAAGTGCAATTTTTACTGATACAGGGAATGTCACAATAAATGGAGGAACCATTCTTTCTATTGGTAGCAGTGAGGTCTCAACGATATACATTCAGAATGGAAATGCCACAATAAGCGGCGGGAGTGTTATCGCAGAGGGTCAGGGAGCAGTAGCAATACGACTTGAGTATGTTGTGACTCTTGATATGACTGGAGGCATTGTATCTGCTATAGGGCAAGGCTCGGTGGCTATTATCCTCGGGCGGGTAACCTCTAATTATGGGTTGGTGAGAATAACTGGCGGTTCTGTATCTGCGTCTGGTTATGAATCATACGCGATAATTGTCTTCTGCCACTCAGGGGCAGCTGTATATCTAAAGGGAACTGTCATCGGAGACGTATTAGCACTTACGCAGTACGGCGTAATAATTGAAGCTAGTCTTTGGAACATCACTTCGGAGCAGGTTGGGACTCGTGACGGTCTTGAAATTAAAGCAATTGGCACAAGAACTGACCCTGACGAGTATCCGAATAGCCAATTTGATTTCTACTGGGAAAGTATTGATTCGCAATCTGTAGCAATTGTTCTTAAAAATATTGGTTCAGATGGCTTTAACTTTTTTTCTCGAGACTATACAGTTTCTTGGGGTGGATGGACAACGGGTGAACCAGCTAAGCCACCTACTACACCTGGCACTGGCGACTCTTCTTTATATACCGTGGGCTTCGCAATGCTGGTACTACTCACTGGAACTGCTACTCTAATCAGTAGCCGCCGCAGGTTTGATCAGGTTGTCTGATATCGAAACTAATACATATCTGAATCTAACAAGCCAGGCTAAAGAGCCTGGCTTGCTGCTTTAAAGCATCAAAAACATTCACTACAGCCGGCTACCTATCAGCCCAACCACTAGGCACCCTTCTTTCCTCGCCTATCCCTCCTGCAACCTCCTGCCTGCCAATCCCAATTCCAGCTTTCGAGCGATTTCTCGGAAACTGTCCAAGACTCGGAATTCGGTTCGTATACGATTACGCGCGGTTGCGTTGTAGAGGCTGAAGAGGTGATTGCCAAATCACAAGCAGTTGGTGGCAAGAAATCGGCTTCGTCGGTGTCGGAAGAGTGGTTTTATCCCCATTTTCATCGTTCAGAGAAGGATTATCACGCGTTTCCTCGGCTTTTCGCTGTTTTTATCTTCTGACACACACCGACAAAGGCGATTTCTTGCCACCAACTGCTTGTGATTTGGCAGCGGAGCGGCTTGATTCACCCTGAACCCTGAATTCCGGTATTCTTATCGTATACAGTCATTACAACTGAATGGTAATTGAACCCCTCTAACCTTCTGCAATGCATCTAGCTGCGAAGACCTTGAGAAACCATCGGAGAACTGATGGTTATTCTGGTTCTCGCAACACTTCTTTGCGTGTCTATGGAATACTAGGAAACGTAGTATACTTTGGAAGGATGATGACTGATGAAAAGGAAAGAGAATCAGCCGGTTGAGATGCCAGCAAGAACCACCAGAAAGAAAGGCCCTAAGGACTCTGTCTATATCTACCTGACAACTAGGGCGTACCGGAATGCAGCTGGCAGACCAACAAGTGATGAGGCTCTGATCGGCAAGTTGGCAGAAGATGGCATAAGCCTTATCCCGAATCAGCGCTACTTCGAGTTCTTCTCTGACACACGAGATGCTCCAGCATCTGTTGTGGCTTTAGGAACATCTGCTGTACTGCTTTTATTGGCGCGAAGGCTTGGAGTATCTGCATTACTTCATGAGGTCTTCGGCAAAAGAGGCGCTTGTGCGCTAACCGCTGCTGCCTATATGGCTGATCAGGGTTGCGTGATGGCGCACATCGGTGACTGGTGCGACGAGAGCTTCATATCTGGTGGTGCTAGATTGGACTCTAAGGGAGCTTCCGATCTGTTTGAGTCAATCAGCTTCGATGAGCGGATGCGCTTCTTTTCTGCCTGGATACCGATTGTCACAGAAGACGATCACATCGCCTATGATGTCACTTCACTTTCAACCTACTCCGGTGGTATCGAGGATGCCGAGTGGGGACTGAGCCGTGATGGGGATGACCTGACACAGATAAACCTTGGGATGTTTCTAGGCTCAAAGAAGCGTCTGCCGGTATACTACGCCACCTATCAAGGCTCGGTACTGGACAAGACCCACTTGCCGGTAATGATGGGCTCTGCTTCTGCACTTGGCATCTCACGTGTGCGCTTCGTGTTCGATCGTGGCTTTGTTACCAGCACAAACCTTGATTATGTATCTAAAAAGCACATCTCATTTATCACAGCACTGCCATCATCTCTGAAGGCTTTCAAGGCGCTTCCAGGTGATAAGGAGGTATCTGCTATCCACTCCTCACGTAACGCTATCGAAGGTGGTCTTTACGCTATGGCCTTCGACCAGACTGTGTTAGGGCAAGACCTTGCAGTCCATCTCTTCTACTCACCTGCCAAAAGAGCATTAGAGGAAGACGGTACATATGCTCGGATAGAACGTCTGGAAACTGAGCTTTCAAAGCTTGTTGCCGCCAAGGGGCTGCCCAGGAAGTACAGCGATCTATTCACCATTGAGTCCACTGGCAGTACTGTTGCCTCCTTTGTCCGTGACTACGACAGAATAGATGCCAGGCTTGCAGCCTGCGGTTACTTCGCACTCGCCACCAACGACAAGACACTTTCGTCAAAAGAGGTGCTCGATGCCTACAGGGGCAAAGATGTAATCGAGAAAGCATTCTCAGGTATGAAAAACCAGCTTGACCTAAAACGCCTGCGCACCCATTCTGGTGCAACAACCGATGGCAAACTGTTCTGTGGTTTCATCGCGCTCATACTGCACATGGCTATCCGAGAGGCCTTAGCTCAATCAACTGAGACACGTGATAAGACAGTCGGCTCTGCACTGCGAGAACTCAAGAAGCTGAAGCGAGTCACCTACCCAGACGGCAGTGTCCACCATACAGTCATCACCAAGTCGCAAAGATTGGTATTGGAAGCTCTCGACATCACCGCAGAGGAGTTGCTGGCAGCCAATGGATGAGCCGAGTAGCCTTGTATACTACGATTTTCGCGGAATTGAGGATTCACCAGGAATCATGATTCTGCCTAGCGCGCCTCCGCTATGCAACTATGTCTAGGCTGCGCATTGCCATGATGGTTTGTTCCATCAGGAAGTCGAGCTCCCAGCCGAGCATCTCAGCGCCTAGTTGAATGCACTCGCGCGAAACACCAGCTGCAAAGCTGGGCTGCTTATACTTTTTCTTTAGCGATTTGACCTCCAGGTCATCAACACTTCCAGATGGGCGCATTACTGCAGTTGCACCAATCAACCCGGTTAGCTCATCGATACCGTAGAGAATTTTTTCCATGATGTGCTCAGGTTGGTAGGGAGTTCCAGTCATCTGCCAGCCGTGGCTCATAGCAGATTGAACCAGCGACTGATCGATATCGTGTGATTGCAATAGTTCTTCTCCCTTTACGCAGTGCTCTTCGGGATATTGCTCGTAATCGATGTCGTGTAGCAGTCCAGTGATGTACCAGTACTCCTCATTGCCGGCATCGTGCTCCCTGGCGAACCACTCCATCACACCTGCAACTATCATTGCGTGACTGCGCAGAAACTCTTCAGCATTGTATTGCTCAACCAGTTCACGCGCCTGTTCACGAGTCGGAATCATGGCTAACCTTTCTTTCCATAGCTTGTTTACGTTAGAGTCCACCCTATCACTTTGCATGCGCTCACTATACTAGCGAGTAAACATTGCTCTGTTGGCCATTATGTATCTGTAGCTCAGTTCTACTAGGTCGTCAGCGCAACTGTAGAACTCAGTGTCACATTGCTGCAAAATGCTGCTGATTTCATCGGTAAACACACTATCGAGTACCTCATCGCGCTCTATACGGTTCTCTGGGATGCCTACCGGAAAACTATTGATGGCTTTTGCACATATTTCTGCTGCCGTTTCAGCACCGATAGCTGAATATGAGCTGACTACTGCACCGCTGAGGCTTCCGCTGTCGTTGTAGAAGAACTGCTCAAACCCACCGTTGTTAACTTCTTGCTCAAGTATGGTTACTGTGTAGAAAACTCTTTCAGCCTCAGATAGGCACTCGATGTTTTCACCATAGTCACTCTTCTTGCTCAGCCATAATGAAAGTGCAACAAGTAGGTTGTTATTGACTTCGATGTCCCAGATATCATCGAAGTCTGCCTCCATCAAACTGTAAAAGCTCTCGACAGATCTCTTTGCCTGCATCTTCATCCGCAATCTGGATAAGAACCCACTCATTGCTTTCACCTCGAACCTTTGCTGTACTACCGTGCTCTATGTGAAATGCACACACAGAATCAGACTTCGATGATGAGGGGGATAATCATCGGTCTCATCCGGCTTCTCTCCCATAGAACGCTGGATACTCTTTCACGGACTGCTCGACGCAGCTGACCCGTGTCCATCCGCTTGTTGTTGTTTGCCAGGTTCGTCGCTGTTGTCTCTACGATTCTGATCAGGTCTGATAGCAGCTCGTTGTCTTCGCTACCGGTAACTCCGCGCATGATGATCTCTGGGGTTCCTACGGGCTTCCCGCCCTTTGCGCGTATCTGGCAGACTACCGTTACTACTCCGTCTGACGCCAGAGTTTGGCGATCCTTCAAAACCACCTGGGAGATATCTCCGACCGACAGACCGTCGACATACACGATGCCGCTCTCTACCGGCTCTCCTCGTTTCAGCTTGCCATCTTCAAGTATTACGCAGTCGCCTGTATCTAGAACAAAGATCGAGCGTTTTGGTATACCCACGTCTTCAGCCAGCTTGGCATGAGTTCTGAGTTGCCTCACCTCACCATGAATCGGCATAAACCCTTTTGGCTTTGCCATTACCATCATCAGCTTTAGCTCTTCAGCACTTGCATGCCCAGAGACGTGCACTAGCGCACGTTGGCGGTCGTAGACTTCGGCACCGATCTTTGACAGCGCATTCACCACTCTGGTAACAGCTTTTTCGTTACCAGGTACCGGTGACGCAGAGATAATAACCGTGTCGCCAGACTCGATCGGAACAGTTCGGTGGTCACCATTTGCCATACGCGCTAATGCTGACAGCGGCTCTCCCTGGCTGCCCGTACACAGTATCACCAGGTCTTTCGCAGGAATACTACCAGTATCATAGGCATCAATCAGGCTATTCTCCGGCACTTTCAAGTAGCCTAGCTCACGAGCGATCTGAGTATTGGTCAGCATCGATCGCCCCGTTACCGCAATCTTCCGACCTGCTGCAATAGCCGCATCACAGATCTGCTGAATTCGGTGGATATGACTTGAAAACGATGCAACTATCACTCGTTTCGGTGCATTCTTGATTATAGTGAACAGCTCTTTGCCAACCTCCGCCTCGGACTGAGTGAAGCCACGATTCAGTGCATTGGTCGAGTCTGACATCATCAGATCAACACCTATCTCAGCAAAGCGAGTGATCGCAGCAAAGTCGGTGTACACACCATCTATCGGAGTTTGATCCAGCTTGAAGTCAGCTGTATGTAAAACGTTTCCGGCTGGAGTCTGGATAAAAACTCCCAGTGCTGCTGGAATCGAATGGTTCACACTGAAGAAGTTGAGCTTGAACTCACCGATACTGACCTGTTGTCCTGCAGCGACCTCGACAAATGGCGGGTTCTTGATGCGGTGCTCTGCCAGCTTTCCCTCAATCAAACCGAGAGTCAGTTTTGAACCATATATCTTCAGATCTGGCAGATCCAGATCCTTTAACAGATATGGAAGAGCACCTGTGTGATCCTCATGGCCATGCGTGATAACCACTGCCTGCAGCTGGTCTGCGTGCTCAAGCAGATAGGTGTAGTCTGGCAGAATCAGGTCGACTCCCGGATGGTCATCATCAGGAAACATCAACCCGGCATCAACAACAATCATCTTCGAGCCATACTCGAAGACAGTCATATTCTTGCCAATGCTATCCAATCCACCAAGCGGAATAATCTTCAGTTGTTTAAGCTGCTTATTGCTTGAGCGTCGCCTTTGATTATTACCTCCAGAATTATTTGTCTGCGCCTGTTTTTCGTTTCCAGCCTGTTGCGAAGCCTGCTGAGAGTTCGCTTTTTGTGCGTTATCATTTTGACTTGAGCCATTTTTGTTGTTTCGGTTGCGTGAATCCCTAGGCTGGTTATTCTTATTATCTACTATCTAAAACTCCTCTAACGATATCCTATTTCTACAGCCAGCTATACAAATCATGCTGCGGAAACCAACTATCAATACAGCCTACAGTGGCTGTTTCGTCCTGAATACAGTCTACCAGAGGGTACACCATTACTGGCATACCCTCAGATAGTATTCACCTGCATAGACGTACTGTTAAAGTACGCCAACAGCTTTCATTACTTGCTCGATGCCTGCAATCTGTGCTTCTGTTGCATCTACCAGCGGCAATCTTACTCCACCGATATCACAGCCTGTAAGCTTCAGAGCAGCCTTGAGCATAATCGGATTCGTAGTCACAAACAGTTCCTTCATCAGTGGCTGCAAGGCAAGGTGTGCCTCAAGGGCTTTTGCGGTCTCGCCATCTGCCATCAGGTAGACAATCTCACGCATCCGCTCAGGTGTTAGGTTGCCGATTGTGGCAATCACACCATATCCACCCAAAGCCATCAGCGGTAAAGTAATCTCATCGTCGCCAGCGTAGACGACAAACCCTTCCGGAGCCTGTGAGGCGATATCAGAGATCTGATCCAGCTTACCTGAAGCCTCTTTGACAGCCATGATATTTGGTACGTCATGTGCCAGGCGAAGGGTCGTGCTTGTCTCCATATTAATAACGCTTCGGCCTGGGATGTTGTAGGGGATCACAGGAATGTCAACTGCCTCAGCAATTGCTTTAAAGTGGCGATAGAGTCCCTCCTGTGGGGGTTTGTTGTAGTAGGGCACGACCGCCATCAGGCCATTAGCACCGAGTGCTTCGGCTTCTTTGGCAAAAGAGACAGAGTCGGCGGTGTTGTTGCTGCCAACATTTGCGATGACCGGTGCCGCCCCATCCAGTGCTTCGAGGACTGCTTTGAACAGGCTCAGTTTCTCCGCTCTGGACATTGTCGGTGACTCGCCGGTTGTGCCGGAGATGATCAAGCCATCGTTTCCCCTGCTGATCAGGCTGACAGCCAGCTCCTGCGCGCGATCAAGGTCAAGCTCCAGGTCTGGTCCAAACGGTGTAGCCATTGCAGTAAGCAAACGGCCAAATGCAGGTTTTCTTGTCATTTTTCCTCCAAAAATGTTATTCGTTCATCATTGCTCAATGACTCTGAGATGATGCACTTAAAGATCTATCAATTCTTCTAGACCGACAATCAAGCCGCTTCTCTCTTCGACTGATTTAACAGCCAGTAGAATTCCAGGTAGGTATGACGTCCGGTCAATGTTGTCATGTACGATTCGCAGCAGCTCACCTGGAGACGAGAGTATCACCTCTTGCGATGCCACATAGCCTGCAGCTCTGACTGCATGTACAGGAACGCCGTCGACGTTCGCGCCGCGGGCACCCTTGTATTCCAGCTCGCTCTCGACACCTGGGCTTGCAGAAACCACACCTGCTGCTTGACGAATCGCAGCCATTTGCCGTGCGGTCGAAATCGCAGTGCCACTAGGCGCATCAGCTTTGCCATTGTGGTGGAACTCGATTACCTCTACGTCAGCAAAGTAGGCAGCTGCCTGGCGAGCGAAAGCCATCATCAACACGGCACCCAATGCAAAGTTCGGCGCACAGAAAAGGGTTGCGCCCTCGGGAGCGAGCTGATAAAGATCGGTCAACAGTTCAACAGAAACCCCTGTGGTACCGACAACGCAGTTGATTCCGGTCGGTAATGCGGTACGCAAAGACCCTTCGATAGCAACAGGAGCGGTAAAGTCGACAAGCACGGTCGCGTCAGTCTCTGCAAGACACTCTTTCAAGTCGCTGAAAGCCGGGACAACCTTACCTGATGGCAGAGTATACGACTTCTCACTGGAAGCAATATCGCATACTGCCGAAACCTCAATTCCCTCAGTGGAGTCCAGAACCGGTACAACCGTCTGTCCCATCCTGCCGAGATAGCCGTTAAAGATTACCCTGGTCATTTCACACATCCTCCTTCTTTGTAAATGCCTCTAAGCCTGTCTGGCTCGATTACCTACTGCGCCAGAATACTGCTGAGCCCCGTCTGAAGCTCATCGGTCTCAAGCGGCGATATAACTGCAACCGTCGGAGCAGCAACTAACACCCGCTCAGCAACTCTCATAATGTCATCAAGCGACACAGCTCGATACCGCTCGATTGACTCATCCAAGCTTAGTATCGGCAGGTCGTTGATCGCATTTCTCCCTATTCTGATCATCCTTGAAGCGGTCGATTCCTGTGATAGCACGGTGTGTCCGACAAGATAGTCCTTCATGCGCTCAAGCTCAGCCTCATCCAGCCCGGCATCCAGCATTTTCTTCAGTTCATCGACGATAATCTGCATGACCTCATACAGGTTGTCCGGCCGTGTGCCGACATAGATCATGAAATTTCCTGCGCCAATGTATGAAACAGTTGTGGAGAAGACCGCGTAGGCCAAGCCTCGTTTCTCCCTTATCTCCTGGAAGAGCCTTGAAGACATGCCGCCGCCAAGCGCCGAGTCAAGCAGCGAAGTTGCAAAACGATCGTCGTCGCCTAGCGGAATGCCCCGTGTGCCATATACCAGGTGCGCCTGCTCCGTATCTTTCTGCATCAGCGAGAAAGGTAGAGCAACAACATCGGCATCGTCTCTTGTGCGCCTCGGCTTACGCGGCATCGAGCCCAGGTATCTTTCGACTAACTTAAGTAGCAGCTCATGCTCGATATTTCCGCAGGCTACAACAACACAATTCTCTGCATTGTAATGCGACTGGAGGTAGTTGACGCAATCATCATGCACGAAGCTTCCGACACTCTCGCGAGTACCGGCGATCTGACGACCTAGATTGTGTCCGGGCATGGCAGCGTCGCTGAATAACTCGAAGATGTAGTCTTGCGGCGTGTCTTCGGAACGAGCGATCTCTTCTATCACCACTTCGCGCTCTGAGTCGATATCGGATTGCTCGAACAAAGAGTCTGTCAGCATGTCTGCAATAATCTCAAAAACCGGTTCGAGCTTGTCGTCAACGACCCGCGAGTAGTAGCATGTGTACTCTTTTGAGGTAAACGCATTCTGCTCAGCACCAAGCGATTCGAAGTCCTGAGCGATAGCCAGTGCATCGCGCTTATTCGTTCCCTTGAAGAACATATGCTCTAGAAAATGCGATAAGCCGTATTGCCCGACTAGCTCGTCACGAGATCCAACCCGAAACCAGACACCAATAGAGACCGAGCGCACGTTATTCATGCGCTCGGAGAAAACTCTGATTCCGTTATCTAGAGTAGATAACTGATACATCGAAGCCTCCCTTAAAACCACGCCTTATAGCCATAAACGTAGATACGCTCGAAATCCTCCTGCGTAAGTATCACATAATTCACGGCTTCAATAATACTGACAATACCCATTGCTGCTGCTGCAAAGCCAAGGGTGAAAATCGACCCAGCAAGCGTGACCAACAGCATGATCTGCCCTTCCTTCTTGTAACCCAGATAGAACTTGTGAATTCCCAAAGGCCCTAAAACAGCAGCCAGAAGCGTGGCAACCCACTTGTCCTTCTGCGCACTTCCCCAGCTGTCTCGCACAGGCATCGGCGTATGCGAATAGCCGCTCGGTGGCACTGAATAATTGCCCGGTGGTGGTGGTACCTGGTAGCTACCAGGACCTGGTGGAACCTCATAACTCGGCTGAGTCGGAGGCGTGTTTCCAGTATTCATCACCTACCCCTTTCATGGTAAGCACCGGAGAGAGACTTGGTGCTTGCGCACTGTACAACATAAATGTGTTGTAAAGTGCTGTCAAGTATAGCGTTACCAGATTCACAAAATAGTGTAAAAAGATAGATTTAACAACTACTCTTTCATCGCTCCGATAATCTTCAATGCGCTGGAAGTGCCTATGCGGTCTGCTCCAGCACTGACTAAAGCCAGTGCGCTTTCGCGGTAGCGGATACCTCCAGAGGCTTTGATGCCCATGCTCTCCCCCACCACAGAGCGCATCAGTCTGACAACGTCAACTGTTGCTCCACCAGTGCTGAAACCTGTCGATGTCTTGACATAGTCTGCCTGACAGTCTTGCGCGACCTGGCAAGCACGGGTTATCTGCATGTCATCAAGCAAGCATGTCTCCAGAATTACTTTCAGCACTTTGTCGTTTTCGTGAGCTCTCGCTACAACCGCAGAGATACCATACTCCACAGTCTCCCAGTCACCGCGCAACGCTGCAGCTACGTCCATCACGTAGTCGATCTCATCTACCCCGTCTGCAACAACTGTATCGATTTGCGATAAAACCTGGTCTGTCGGCATATCTCCATGGGGAAAGTTAACAACCGTAACAACCCGCACAGCAACATTTGTCAGCAACTCAGCAGCCAGATCAACG
>Ga0123356_10005921_pt1 | contig 12405 bp, 12 predicted proteins | sample TergutEmb28metaG_2_FD_92546 | JGI IMG/M metagenome (GOLD analysis project Ga0123356, IMG submission 92546) | Embiratermes neotenicus P3 segment gut microbial communities from Petit-Saut dam, French Guiana - Emb289 P3 | ecosystem: Host-associated > Arthropoda: Insects > Digestive system > Gut ... | reverse complement strand
TTAAAAAATTATAAAAAAAAAGAAAAAAAAAAAAAAAAAAAAAAAAAAAAAAAAAAAAAAGAAAATTTTCCCCCCCCCCCCCCCCCGATGTGGGCCGGATACAACTGGCAGTTTTTATATTTTATGGATTTTTTCATAGGAGTCTCCTTAATATCTTTATATATGGAAGATACCATGTTTTATGGAAATAAGCAAATTATAGAGGTTAATTGGTCGACGTATTGCTTTTTTATTTTTAAAGATATATATTTAGTAAGCAGGAATTTAAATGAACACTTTAATGGGAACAAAAGATACAACTCTTGAATTAGGAATAGATGGAGAATGTCCCATTTGTTCCAAACTACGAGACCCCAAAACTGGCGCTTTACCTTATAACTCCAAAGTTTTGGCTGCTATGGAAGAATCCAGAGCTATAATGCGCGGCGAAATATCAACAAAATGGTATAAGTCTATTGAAGAAGCGCGAGAGGATTTGGATTTATAACTATTGCTTGATTTCTCCTTTACCACTCAATTCAAGAAAGATCTCAAACTAATGAAAAGACGCGGCAAAAATATGGATAAAATTTACGATGTAATAGTAAATCTTATCTGGAATGAGCCATTACCAGAACGATGCCGAGAACATAAACTCCATGGCGATTGGGATGGCTTTACTGAATGTCATATTGAAGGTGACTGGGTTTTAATATATTTAACCGATGAAATAGAAAAAATATCATTTTCTTATACTGGAACCCATTCCGATTTACTTTAATAAACTGATGCTTGGCAGCTTTTTATTGGTCCGGCTTGACGTACTTATTTTTTTGGGGTATATTATAATAGGTATCAAAATATGGTTAATTTTATATGGGATGAAAGCAAAAACCGCAAAAACTTAAAAAAGCATGGTGTTGATTTTAATGACGCGGTTCGTGCATGGTATGATCCAGACAGGCTTGATTTTTTTGATGAAAAACATAGTACAGATGAGGTACGATGGATATTTCTTGGCGCAGTTGCGGGAGTTGTTTTATTTGTAGTAGAAACAGAGCCCGATCAAGATACAGTGCGAATAATTTCCGCCCGTAAGGCGTTAAAACATGAACAGGAGGTTTATTATGCCAATCGTAAAAAAAACTATTAAGGATTTACCGCCGCTTGATGAACAGCGTTTTGAAAAGCTTAGGGCAATGAACGATAAAGATATTGATACTTCTGATATGCATGCCATGACGCAAGAACAGCTGGCTCGTTTTGTTCCCGCAAAGTTACTTAACCGCTCGCTTTATAAACCTGTAAAAGTTCCGGTTAAGATAAATTATGATGCCGATATTATTGAGTGGTTCCGTTCTTTTGGGAAAGGGTATCAAACCCGAATGAATTCCGCACTGCGGGAATATATGCTTACTCATCCATTATCTAACCAAACCCGCAAAGACAAGTTAAAGAGAGTCTCCGCTCATTAACACTGTAAAAAATCGGACACTTCTTCATTACTCATTATTAATTGCTATCTCCTCACTCCCGCCTCAACCTTGGATATCCATCTCTAATAACATTGGGAAAATCCCATATACTGGTATTAAAACCAAGGCTGTTTGTTGATCTTGTCCAAATGCCCTGATTAAAAAATGAACTGGATGAAGTGTTTTGTCCATGAGGATCGGAAATAAGCAATAAAAGAATTAATTGTCCGGCTTGTTTTTATTAACTTTTTATACTATGTTTTACTTATGACCATTACACAAACTGTTGAAATTCAAGCTGACCGTCGGCTTTCATTTGATATTCCTCGTGAAATACCGCTTGGGAGAGCGCAAGTAGAAATAAAAGTAATCCCATTTGTGAAAAAAGAGGAAAAGTCCGCTGCGAATAAACCGCCAGAACTGAGGTTAACAAAAAAGGAATTAGATGAAATATTGCAAAATGCCAAAACTCCAATATCAGACTCGTTAACAGGTATATTGGATGGCCTTGGTGATATAACTATTGAACAAATCCGTGATGAAAGACTGGCAAGGCATATACAATGAAGGTTCTTATAGATTCCAATGTCGCATTAAATAAATTACTTAAGCAACCCATTACACCACATGACAAAAAGAACATTATTCAAAAATATCTGTCCATGAACTAAACCATAAAGCGATAGATTATACGAAGATACTCAATTAATTATAAACTTCTTTCTTCATTACTCATTATTAATTACTCATTATTAATTGCTATCTCCTCACTCCCGCTTCAACCTTGGATATCCATCTCTTATAACATTGGTAAAATCCCATATACTGGTACTAAAACCAAGGCCGTTTGTTGTCCAAATGCCCTGATTAAAAAATGAACTGGATGAAGCGTTTTGTCCATGAGGATCGAAACCTGTGCTGGTATTGGGAGCGAAGTGATAATTAATAACCGGTTCTGTTGAAGTTCCATCCCAATAGGGAAAAAAGATAGTATCATAATTGTTACTCTTTTCTATTCTGGTTGTATCCATTGCGTAATTTCCGGTTCTGTTAGCTGCAGGTACACGAGCAGTTACCGCTCCGTAAATCCGCCCGATATTACGTGTCCCGCTTCCCATAGCTGTAATGCTTCTACTCAGGACTGCGTTATTATTTATAGAACCGGAATTGTTAGTGTTAGTAATATTCATATATCCAACAATACCACCTGCATATACATCTGTAGATTGATTGGATTTAACTGTAACAGTTCCACCGGTAAAACAATTATTTATTTCATAATGACGCCCTGTATAAGTAAAATTTGTACCTTCTTCAAGAAATCCCACAAGTCCGCCCGCATAAGTCAAATTACTACCACCTGTACGATCCGCAAGAACATTTCCAAGTGCGTAAGAGTTTTCAATTGATACTTTTCCTATGCTATTATCTGTATTAATTCGCCCTACAAGCCCTCCAGCAGATATATTTCCATTAATGTTGGCGTTAGCAATTACATTTCCTGTTGCAAAGCATCTTGAAATAATATAATCTACTTCTCTTCCATCACCTTGTGCTGACCAACCACCTATAAGCCCACCAGCGCAAACTAATATATTTCTGTCGCCGTAAGCGTGTACATCTGAAGTTGCATAACATCCAATTAAATTTGCTTGACCTACTATACCACCAAAACCACCTACATAGAGATTGCCGGTGTACCCAGAGCCGCTGACAATAATGGCATGCGAACGAGTGTTAAACATTGAGGAATTAAAATTACCAAAGACTCCTATTATTTGTCCTACCACACCACCTAAAATAAGACTGCCTGTTCTCCCACTTATAATAATGGAACCTTGTTCATAAAAACTGTCTCTTACTATAGTATTACTTGTTACTTGACCAAAGAGACCTCCGCAATAAAAAAAACTGTTCCCATTATATAAGGAATTGATATTTCCTCTAACCCAAGAACTATTTATTTCTGAATTCGAAGTTGTTCGCCCCATTAGACCTCCAAGAAGTATAGAAGCATTCGATGTAAAAGAATCAGGAATTTCAATAGAACCACTAACCTTGCAATCTATATACAATGTATTACTTGTATGGCCTGCAATACCTCCAATTCTAGAGACTCCTTCCCCGGTTTTTATCGCTTTTAGATCACCAGATAATTCTATATCCATTACGGTAACATTAGCACTAGAGTTTCCTATGAAACCTCCCATGTTCATTTCTCCGCTTAACACACTATTATTATCAGTTTGATTAGTTTGAATATGTCTTAAATTTCCTGTTACTATGACCGATGACATTGCGACGTGTTCTCTTGTGCCGCCAGAAAGAAGGTCCCCCGCAATGCCACCAAATAAGACATTACCTGATCCTATTGCGGTACTGTTAATATTTTTTCCAATGTAACAATTGATGATTGTAACAGTACCTACCATTTGCCCAATAATACCTCCGAAGTATTTTACTGTATAAATAGGCTGTGGTGGAGTATGATTTGTATAACCTGTTATTTCATCTCTTGATAGCGTTACGTCAAGGTTACCGCTTGTGATAATGTTGCGTATCTGTGTTGTACCAGCAGCTTGTCCTGTTATGCCGCCAAAATGAGTTATAATGTCATTGCTTGGAATTTTAACGATGTTGTCATTAACACCTGAATTAAAATTAAGAGTAAAATCCCTAACAACAGCAGTGCCGCTCAATATGCCAAAAAGCCCGGTATTCACTGCAAGTGTTTCATTATTAAAACTTTTAATTGTAATCGTATGTCCATTGCCGTAAAGTCTGCCAGTGAAACTCGCAATTGTGGTGTGGTTTTCTAGTGTAATATTACTGGTCAATACATACTGCCCGGCAGGATTTAAAGAAATATCGTTAAACCCAACCGCTGTGTTAATTTCAGTTATCGCAGTGGTATTATTTACAACCATCCCCGGAACATTCCAGATTCTTCGTGTTAAAGCAGAACCTCCAGCGTTATTATATGCGGTTACGGTAATATCATAACGGTTTACATTACTTACCGGCTGCCCGCTTGTTATTCCGGAAATATTTGTAGAAGGAACTGTAAAGATATACGATTGGTTTATATTACCAGGCATAGGTAATGAAGTGTCCGGATTTATCGGACGTGGTATATCTACAGGATCAAAACCGGGTATTGTAATTCTTACACCGTCCATGCCGGTTGGTAATGTCCAATTAACGGTTATCTGTGTTATCCGGCTTGTATCCTGACCTGTTTCTGTGCAGTTCATCGCTAGATTGGTAACAGGTATTGGAGCGATATTGGTTGTCCTGACTATTAAACCAAGAACAGCGGATGTAGTATCACTTGTATTACCCATGCGATCGATAAACTGCGCTGTGACATAGTATTGATAATTTTCTGTTAAATCCATCGCTGTAGGCACTAAGGTTTTTAACGCTACGCTGTTTGTATATGTGTTAATGGATGTTGGCTGCCAATTGCCTGTGAAATGAGTTTTCCAATCAGAAGGTTCCACAGCGTTTCTGTCTTCTATAAGAATTCTCCATTGCAGCGTATTCCGCTCATCCATTGTCCATGGCCTGTTCCATGCGTTAAGGTAGGAAATGCCGCTGTCAGAAAGCATACTAATGCCATTCAGCGTTACAGTCATATTAGCAGTACCATGAAATGAATAAACACCGGAAACAGGATGACCGCCGGTTATAACAGCGTTCAGATTATTCATACTGATAAACGGCGCTGTTTTGTCCATCACAACCGTAACATAATGTCCGCCTATACTTGCGGCGCTTATTTCCTGCGTTATAATAGTCTCGCCGGGAGTATCACTGTGATACCATGGCAGAACAATCAAATGAATAATACCGGAGCTTTCGCTTTTTAATTCATAATACAAAGTGTAACTGTAATCACTTTCCCTAATAGCCATAGTAAGAATGTCGAAATCCTCACTATCTTCTTTAAGTACATAAGTTTTAGCTGGTTCTACAATATTTGTATCAGGGAAACCATTCAAATCAAAAACCATCATTTCCCTGATTGTAAAACGGTTTGGGTACAACGTTATATCCGGCGGATTGGTAACAGAAAAATTGATACGGGCTATATTCCTGTTCGTATCATTAAACCGCCTGTCTATCGATGGATTATTCCATTGGGTGTTTGTATCTCCAAAAGGATCTTCGGTATAAGTGTAAATCTCCCCATCCTTTAGTCCCCGTACAGCGGTAATATTATTGGCTCTATAAACAACCTGCGCTTCGCTGGCATCAGTCATATAACTGATAATTTGTGTTCCCGCCATTGAAAAACCAGTTATGTTTTTTATACCAGGACCAATAATAATATTGATACTAAGCATTTTTAGGTTATTAAGAATATCTTCATCATCCTTCGCTGTAAGTTCTACAAGAAAATCATCCTCGGTATAAGTTACATTAAAGAAACTTGTAATATCGCCGTTTTCTCCCATTGGTAAACTGGTTATTCTATGTGTCGCTTCAACAAGTATGTTATCCAACAAGGTATCAGTATCTATCGGCATGTTAAATACTATCGATACTTTCTGATTAAACGGAAACGGGCTTAACGCCGGAATAAGCGGAGGATTGGATCGAAGCGCTCTTGGACGGGGTTCACAGTAAGGAACAAAAGTAACATCATCGGTTGATTCGATCTTAAAAGTAAACCTGCCTCCCGAAGGCGGAATATCTTCCGGTGATTCCAGAATTACAGCATCTCCATCAAGTCTGCCGCTTAAAGCGGTCTGGCTATTTAATAAACCGGCGGCGGTTTCTATGTTACGCCAATCACCCAAGGCGTTAAGCGTAGCAGTTTTATAAGCCCGCATTGAAACAAGGCTGAAATCCTGCTCGGGATAAAACTCAAAACTAAACTCATATCCTTTTCGTATATCAATAGCGAGCGGCGAGAGTTCTCCCTGTATAGGATTACTGCTTCCCCATCTTGTCGGATACTCAAGTCTTACATTGAGTTTCGCAGCATTATGCCACGCAACCTCATCGTCTATCTTTTTTAGATAATCTGGATCAATATCGCAGGAAACAAAGCAGAGAATTAATAATAGTGAAAAGAGGAGTATTACCCCCCCCCCCGATGTGGACCGGATACAACTGGCAGTTTTTATATTTCATGGATTTTTTCATAGGAGTCTCCTTAATATCTTTATATATGGAAGATACCATGTTTTATGGAAATAAGCAAATGCAAACCGTACCAGGCATCTTATACATGAAACACTAATTATGCTATTTTTTTGGAGATTGACTTACCTTATCTTACCAGAAACTTGAATAAACTGGGAAAAAGAAACTGCACTATAGCACTGCCAATCACTCCGATAATAAGAGCGATAATAAGTTTCCAAAAACGATGGAAAAAACCCATCTTTCTTGCCCATTGTAATTTTGGGGATTTAAAATAGTCACTTTCAAATTGATCAATAAGCTCAGAGGTTTTATACCAATTATCAAAAGCTCCTTCGATGTCTCTTTTTCCCTCATATAATCTGGCGTTTTTCGCAAGGTCTATTATTTCTGTTCTCTTGCTTAATAATGAAGGCCAAAATGTCCCGTTGTCAATCAAATGTAAGTCAGCTTTCATTCTTAATAATTTTACATAGTCTTTATTATGATACTTTAATTTTAGTTTAAACGCATCCAATAATCCGCGTTTGAGGTGGGAAAATGCTTTTTCAGCACAGCGGCTTTCTGATTCACCATCAACATGAAATCTTTTTAAATGATCAAAAGCAGAGTGTATTTCAAACAATAACTCCACTGGTAAGGTATTTTCACGTGCCTCGATTTCACTATAGAGTATTTTAACCTTTTCATTATAAAAGCTATAAACATCTTTTTCTGTCATTTTGAATGCGCAAGTATCTTGTCTATCTCCCTGTTAATTTTTTCTGTAGTAACAATACTATCACGCAGTACATTTCCGCGACCAATCACTGGAAATTCAGTTGAAAAAGAGAATTTTCTTTTGTTTTTTTCTTCCAAAAAGCGTCTTAATTCACCTGGAGAATATTTTCGTATTTCTTCAGCAGATAGACCAACTGATTTTTCTACGTTTTTTTCGATCACGGCAAATGACATTATCTTTTTCTCCTTATTTCAGTTTATATCAGATTTGAAAATAAAACAACTATTAACAATAGGGTAAATATGCTCCTAATTGTTAATTACTCACTGCTCTAAAAACACTTCGCCTCTGCTGTCACGTAAACAAGGATAGCTCAAATTTGATGCCAGATCACTTTTTTTTAACTTTTTTTCATTTTCGGTCAAGCGCCACGCATCTGCGCGCCATACATGTATATGAGAAATTTATTAGTATTTGCCGCACTTTTGTGCGGGTTGGTTTTCTCTGGGGTGGGTTTTGCGGAAACGGTTGAGCCGTTTCTTGGGTGGGATCTGCTTTGGAGCGGTTCTTGGGGAGAGAATGATACTCTTCATAACAGGGGGGAATTAAAAATTGATGTTCTCCCGTTCGATCTATTGCTGCGATGCCAGCTTCTTGACAGGCGGCCGGTTAATATCGATTTTGACGATTTCCATTGGGATGAGCTTTTCGGCGCCCCGGAAAAAAGAATAACTCATTTAACAAGTGGGCTTTATCATCCGCCGACAGGATCAAAGTTATTATTTGGTGTAGTTGATGAATGGGGACTTCCGGCGAGAATCCGCAGTCCATGGATACGTTCGCCGCCATACCCGGAAAATCATAGGGCTGTAAATATCGATTTAAAAACCGCGGCATCCAGTACTAAAGAAGACGAAGTGTACTTAAATATATCCAGTCCATATCTTGAGCTGTTTCCAAACGCTAAATTAAAGGGTTTTATTTCCGGGCAGACAAATATCAATGATTTTACGCCTGCTGTTACAACAGGCCTGGAATTATTCATCGATAAAAACACGCGTTTAATGCTGGAAACATTTTATACCGAAAGAATTCTTCCGCCGGCAAAAATTAATACCTGGTTTGTAAATTGGCCGTCACCTCCAGCGCTGCCTGAGCGGAAGTTCCGCCTTTATGCCGCCGGACTTCTTTACACAAACCCGGATTTTTCCGTCAGTTCGGATTTCGCGCTGTCGGAAACATTTGCATGGGGAACGGACATTTACACCAATTTGGGTCTGTCTTTTCCGCCGTCCCTTTCTATCGGCACAAGACCCCGGCCTTTATTAATTTCGCTGGCGGCAGACGGAGCAGGTCAGCGTTTTGTTTCCAGGGACGGCGCGAATATACCCGAAGGTTTCAGGACAGCGGCCAGGATCGACTGGAGAGGCAGATATAATTCGCTATTAAGGTTCAGTACCGTATTAAGAGCGCCGGGATTAGGTGAAGATTTTAACCGCAGTTCAACTAATTTCTTTTACAGGGCGCCATCATCAAGACCCGGTGATAATATTTTAAAACTATCCAGAATATCAATATACGCGGATCGGAACGCGGTTAATCCTTTAAAAATAAATGACAGTTTTACAGGAACTTTTGGTTTATCCATCAATCTACATCAATATGGGATAAGAAGTCCTATAAATGTAAATTTTTCAGGTTCGGTAAAAGGAATAACAGCGTTAGAAAGTAATCCATACCCCATTCCAGGCTTAAATGAGCTCTGGTTACTGGAAAATACATCAATTGGATGCGATCTTTTTTGGTCAAATAAACGTTATCAGCTAAGAGCTAAGGTAGAATATACATACTTTGTAGAAAAGGATGAAAAATGGGGTATTTCATTCAGCGTATCCAGGCGTTTTAATTTTGGAAGGTTAAGTTTTAAGATAGAATCACCAGATTTTCCCGAAAAATGGAATTGGGCTGCGTCATGGAGACTTGAAACTGGGGGGAAATTATGAAAAAAAACTAATATTATGATTGTCTTTACTATAGTTATGTACTATTATTATATATAACAGTATATCTTTGAGGAGGTCTTATGCCTGCCGGTGTTACAATAATGATTGTTGACGACTCCAGAATAATGAGGAACACTGTTAAAGGTGTTTTTTCAGGAGTGGATACCGTCTGTAACTTTATCGAAGCGAAAGACGGCGAAGAAGCCTTAGCATTGCTTGAAACTCAAACCGTGGATCTAATATTGCTTGACTGGAATATGCCAAGATTATCAGGTATCGATTTTTTAAAGCAAATAAGGGCAATGGATCAATATAGGGATTTACCAATAATTATGGTAACTAGTGAAGCCGCAAAGTTTAACGTTATCGAAGCGCTTAAACACGGAGCCACTGATTATATTACAAAACCAATTAAGCTCGACCTGTTCAAGCAAAAATTGGCAAAACTACGTTTATTCAGGATGTAAAAAATGACAGTAGAATTGCAAAATTATGTAGAACCGTTTGTAGAAGTCACGGTTAACACCTTTAAGGAGTTTGTGGGCATAGATATAAGCCCAAGACATCCGCATTTTCTGGACCCGGATAAGGGTTTTGAATGGGATATTTCCGCAGTAATCGGTCTTTCCGGTGTTGTAAAAGGAGCGGTTATTATTTCCATGAAGTCAGATTTGGCGATAAAGCTGACTGATCTGCTTACAGATGACACACATTCGGAAATTGACGCCGATGTAATCGACGCAATTGGTGAAATAAACAATATAATAGCCGGAAACATAAAGCCTAAAGTGCCTAACGGAGATAAGATTGTAATTTCAATTCCTACGATTATCAAAGGAAAAGAACATTCAATCGCGTGGCCGAGTAAACAGACACGCATTCTTTGTATACCCCACAAAGCTTTTGATAATGACATTTTTCATCTAATGGTAGCGATAGAACTTGATCCAATAAAGTAATCCGGAGAGAACGTAATGAAACATGTATTTGTGTTCGATCCTAAAGCGTTTTACAACCAGCAATGGAAAATGGACAATATTCTTGACGGCATAGGACAGTATTTCCGGACACAGGAAAAGCCAGATTGGTCTATACAGTTTTCACGTTACCGCAGGCATGCAATAGGTATAATTCAGGAAGAAGCTGAAAAAGCAAAATCCGGCAGTATTATAAGAGTTTATGCTGTCGGGGGAGAAGAAATCCTTTTTGACTGCCTTAACGGTGTCGCTCATTTTCCGAATATACAGCTTGCGGCAGTTCCTTACGGTGTATCAAATGATTTCTTAAAAATATTTGGATCGGACAAGATAGAGGATTTTAAAGATATACCGTTAATTACAGAAAGCGGGGCTATTCCAACAGATGCAATCAGGTGGGGAGTAAATTACGCTCTTAATTCCTGTTATATAGGAATGAATTCCGCTATTTCAAAAAACTTAAAAGATATTAAAGCCAGATTAAATAAAGGCGTATTCCTGGTTTTTTCCAGACTTTCATCGCTTATTAGTTATTTTCTTACAGCGTTTGACAAACAACTCGCAGCCAGAAGATACAATATTACCATCGATAACGAAGATTACAGCGGGCATTACTGTCTTATACATGTTGCAAACGGTCCTTATTTAAACGGAAGAATTTCAGGCGCGAGAGATTCTACACCCGATGACGGACTTTTAGATATAGCTCTTATAAAGTCATCTCATCCATTAGGAACGCTGTCATCTATCGGGAAATATTCCAGGGGAAAAAGACCCAAAAACTGCGTTTTTGTTCAGGCAAAGAAAATAACAGTTCAATCCGATAATCAAATGTGGATTCAATTGGATAATGAGTATATTCAGGATACCAATATCAGCTTAAGTGTAGTTCATCATGCGGTACAAATGGCAGTGGTAAATGATTTATCATACCCATTAGCTACAATTGCGGCCCATTAAGGAAGGCTTAATTAATGGCGAAAAAACCAGATAACAGCAGAATGAGAAATGCCGCAAATATCACTTCTATCGCGATGTTGGTATTTTTAAGCGCCGCGTTTATTTTTGAAACATTATGGAATAATATAGAAGTTAGTTACAATATAACCGGTTTTGCCATAGGTATAACCCTGCTAGTAGTAATTTTAATAATTAGAAATTCCATAAATCACTATAAAATGGCGCTTAATGTTCCTATAATGTTATTTATATTTTATACATTTCTAATGTTTCAATGCAAATGGAATAATTCACATTATCTGTTTATCTGTATTTCTTTATGCGCTATCAGCTGTTTATATTCAAGTTTTCACAGAACTCTGGCTTATATAATTGCTACAAACATTGCTATAGCTGTTATGTTCTTTAGAGGCGATAAGATTGGCGGACATGATGCGACAGAACTTGCAATATTAATTAATTGGGCAATCAGTCTTTTCTCATGTATCATCATGCTCGTTCTTACAAGAATAGCGACTATTATTTTAAACAGAGCCCTTGAACAAAGAAATTCATTTAACGATCTTCTGGGTACTACAGAAAACTATGTAGCCATGATTAATGAACGGAACGAAGTTGTCTATGCAAGTAAAACTCTGGCTGTTTTAGGCAATACAGAAGAACCGGAACTGGTTCAGGGACGCCCTCTTATAGATGTATTCCCCGGAAGAAGCCTGAAAATTCAGGCGGGAAAACTGCTTAAAGAAAAAGACGATTACGCAGGAGACTGGGAATTTACACTGGACGGACAAAAACGTTATTTTAAAGCGATTTCGCATAGTCTGCCCGGAAGCAGCGGCGGATCACTTATAAGCTTGTATGACATGACACACCTCGCGGAACGCGATGAAATAGCCGCCATGAAAGACAGTATGCAGATTGGCCTGTTTTTTATGGACAAGAACTATATTATTCAGGACCATTATTCACGGCATCTGGAACTAATGCTTTCAGATACTAAATTATTCGGAAAAGTTTTTACAGATGTAATCGCCGCTTCTGTCAGCACAAATGAGCTTAACGCTATTAAAGATTATTTTAAAATGATCCTTGAACGTACATATGATCAGGAAATGCTGGAAGATATAAATCCATTA
>Ga0123356_10005920_pt1 | contig 12407 bp, 7 predicted proteins | sample TergutEmb28metaG_2_FD_92546 | JGI IMG/M metagenome (GOLD analysis project Ga0123356, IMG submission 92546) | Embiratermes neotenicus P3 segment gut microbial communities from Petit-Saut dam, French Guiana - Emb289 P3 | ecosystem: Host-associated > Arthropoda: Insects > Digestive system > Gut ... | reverse complement strand
GTAACAGTCCTGGATGCCGATATGGCCCATGCCGTCGATATGTGTGCCAACATGGCTCTGGCTGAGGTAGGTGTCTTCCATATAGCTCAGCTTGTTCTTGCCGAACTCGGCGCCGGGAACCACGGCGAAGCTGCTGAGCACCGTCTTGGTGAACCGTGTGCCGAACAGCGGAATACCATCCACCAGGAGATTACCCATCGGCGTGACGACGCCAGTCTGAATTTCGGCTGCGGCCGCCTTGGTGACCGCGGCAGTGACCCGGTTTGTCGCACCGGTCTGGTCATTGGGACCGAACGGCGACGCCGCGACAACCTGCTTGCAGTCGGCTTGCGCCATGGCTGGAATTGAAGGTGCGGACATGGCCAGGACGAAAAGCGCCATGGCCGCGGCGTATCCGGCGATCCTCATGGTCATCTCTCCCGATTGATTACTCCGCGTCCCGCTTGCTATGGTTCGCTTGTAGTACAGAAGACGCCGGTTTATTGATTTTTGCAATAGGTGCCGTTGTGTCATTTTATCGTGACAGTCGGGGTCTTGGCGACGGCACATGCTGGAACGTTTAACAGCCGCTCGGGAAGTCCGGTCAGATGCGGAGTTGCTGAGCGCGGCAGAGCATGGCGCAGAGTTGCGCGGCGTGACCGTGCGATACGGCCGTCGCATTGCAGTGGAAAATGTCAGCGGTACTTTCGCACCCGGCAGTCTGACCGCGGTGGTCGGCGCGAATGGCGCGGGCAAGAGTACTCTGCTCGCCGCAATTGCGGGTACCATTCGACCTGCCCGCGGCTCAATCCGGCGTCCGTCGCAGCAGCCTCTCGCTTACTTGCCACAGCGAGCGGCGATCGATCGCGACTACCCTATCACCGTTGCGGAATTCATCGCGCTGGGCGGATGGCGCGATTTCGGTGCGTTCCGTGCGCCTACACGAGCGATGCTGATGCGCATGGACATGGCGGCGGCGATCATGGGCCTCACAGGTCACTTGCGGCGGCGCATCGCGGCGCTCTCTGTCGGCGAATTCCAGCGGGCACTGTTCGCACGCGTCATCATGCAGGACGCCTGCATGATCCTGCTGGATGAGCCGTTCGCCGGTGTCGATGCACAGACGATGACGGTTTCACTGCAACAGATCGAGCAGTGGCACCGCGAGGGACGCACCGTCGTCGCTGTGCTGCATGATCTCAATGTGGTGCGCGCGAGGTTTCCATCCACGCTGGTACTGGCGCGATGTTGCCTGGCCTGGGGTGCGACCGAGACGGCATTGCGGGCACTGGCCGCATGAACTCGCTGCACGCGCTGCTGCTGGCGCCGTTCGAGACGCTCGCATTCATGCGCTCAGCACTCGTGGCATGTCTGGCTCTGGCGCTGGCAAACGGCGCGGTTGGCACGCTCCTGGTGCTGCGGCGCATGAGCCTCGATGGCGACGTGCTGGGCCACGCCGTGATGCCAGGAGCGGCAATCGGCTTCCTCTACGCCGGGCCGTCACCGACATGGCTGTCGCTTGGCGGCCTGGCAAGCGGCCTCGCGGTGGCAGCCCTGGCCGGCATCGCGGCAGGCGGACGGGCGCGTAAGGACGCAGGTCTGGTGGCGTTCTATCTGGTAGCGCTTTCGCTCGGGGTGGTTCTGGTCATCTGGCGCGGCAGCAATGTCGACGTGGTACGCGTGCTGTTCGGCACCGTGCTGGCGATCGACCATGGCGCTGTTCTGCAGATTGCCGCGGCAAGCACGGTGATCGTACTGACGATTGCGGCACTTTACCGGCCGCTCGCCGTCGGTGCGTTTGATCCGAGTTTCCTGCGCGTGGTTAGCCGAAGGGCCCCATACGATGCGGTGTTCGTAGCGCTGGTGGTGCTGGCGCTGGTGATAAGCTTCCAGGCCTTCGGCACGCTGCTGGCGGTCGGCCCGATGCTACTGCCCGCCGCCGCGGCACGCTGCTGGGGATTGCGGGTGGCGGCGTCGATGGCATTGGCGACGGGCTTTGGCCTCATCGCGTCGGTCAGCGGCCTATTGGCATCGTACCATGCCAACCTGCCGTCCGGCCCCGCGATCATACTGGCCGGAGGCATCCTTTACCTCGCGTCCGCCATCATAACGGAGACGTGGCATCGTCTCACCTGGGGAGGAAGTCAGATGATCCGCTGTTTTGCAGCGCTGGCCGCAATTCTGCTGACGCTCCCGGCTTATGCCGCCGGGCCCATTCCGGTCGTGGCGACGTTCAGCATCATCGCTGACATGCTGGCCCAGGTCGGGGGCGAGCATATCGCGATCACCACCATCGTCGGCCCGGGTGGCGATTGCGAGCTCTATCAGGCGACCGCCGGTGACGTTGCGACCATGGCCAAGGCGCATGCGGTATTCTTCAACGGCCTGAATACCGAATTCGAGCCGTGGCTTGAGCCGCTGCTTAAGCAGTCCGGGTTCAAGGGCAGGAAGTTCGTCGTGACGCGCGGTGTGCGCACACTGCTGGCCGAGGAAGAACACCCAGTCTCTGGCCGACAACTTCCAAGCGCGATCGATCAGCATGCGTGGATGGATCCACGCAACGGCGTCATCTACGTCCGCAACATCGCGACCGAACTGGCGCAGCTCGATCCCCCGAACGCTGCCGATTACCGCGAGCGTGCAGCCCGGTACAGCAAACAAATCCAGGACGTCAATTCCTGGGCACGACAGGAACTCGCGGCAGTACCCGCAGCGAAGCGACGTGCGCTAACGTCGCATGATTCGTTGCAATACATCGCCTATGCCTACGGCATCACTCTGATGTCGGTGAACGGCTGGACCAACGAGAGCGAGCCGTCTGCCGAACAACTGGAAAAGCTGGCGCGTCAGATCCGCACGGAACACGTGAAGGCATTGTTCCTGGACAGCATCACTGATCCACGTGCCATGCAACGCATGGCCGGCGAGACCGGTGCGGCGATAGGCGGCACGATGTACGGCGATGCGCTGTCACCGCCGGGCGGCGAAGCCGCCACCTATCTTGACCTGCTGCACCATGATGTGGCCACGCTGAAGGCGGGTATGTTGAGAAACTGAGCAATGCTGCTGACCTCGGCATGGCAGCGCATGCTGATTGCCGCAATCGCGGTCGCTTCGATGTGGCTGGCCGTCTGGTGGGTAACGCCGTCAACGCCATCGATCACCGTTGCCCAGCCTGCGGTGCTGGTGCCGGCTACAAAGACGGCGGCAACGTTTGGTCCAATGACGTTGCGTCCCATTGTGCTCGCCGGCCAGCCCGCACCAGGCGGCGGTCGCTTCGACCGCTTCGAGGTTTCCACTCAGCCGGTGGTGGCGCCGGTGAACGCGCGCGGCCAGGTCGCCTTCTATGCAACCGTCGTGCACGCCTTTGCCCGTGAAGGCGTCTTCCTCGCCGAAGCAGGGCGCATTAGCAAGGTCGCAGCCTTCGGAGACCCGGTGCCGGGCGGCGGCATGCTCGGCATCTTCTCCGACCATCCGCTGCCGGCGCTGAATGCGGCAGGCCATGTCGCGTTCGATGCGGAAGTCGCCGGCGGGCGCGCGACCGAGGGCGTGTTCCTCGCCCGCAATGGTGAGTTGCACGTCATTGCGTTGGCCGATGACGACGCACCGGGCATTCCCGGAGGCGTGCTGCTGGGTTTTGATACTCCGGCGCTGAACGACAACGACGAACTTGCATTCGTTGCGACGGTGCGACGCGGCCGTGACACGCTGCACGTGCTGTATTTCTGGAACGGGCGGCGACTGCAACGGCTCGTTGCCGAAGGGGAGCTGCTGCTGCGCGTAGGTGGCGTAATGGACGGCATCGGCATGCCGGCGCTCAATAACAACGGCGTGGTCGCGTTCCCGGCTGCCATCCTGAAAGGACCCGTGCTGGGGGGAATATTCGTCGCCGGCACGCGCGAACTGCGTCTGCTGGTCGCGGCCGGCGATCGGACGCCGGACGGTGCGATGATCCAGCGGTTCTCGGAACAAATTGCAATAGATGACAACGACGCGATCACCTTCGGTGCGTACCTTGGACCGAGTGGCAGCCTGCGCGAGGCGGTGCTGCGCCGCGGAGCAGATGGCCTCGCCACGATTGCGCTCGAAGGTGCCGCGGCGCCTGGCGGCGGACGTTATGACGGGTTCGGACCGTGGCCGACGGTCGCCGCGGATGGTGACGCGGCGTTTACTGCGGCGCTTGCTGGCGGCCCCGGACCGCTGGCTGCTTTCGTCGGTACACCCGGCCATGTGCGGCGCGTCGCCACGATGGGCGAGGCCTTACCGGGAGGCGGGCAAATCGGTCGTTTCGTGCTCAACGCGGTTGCCGTCGCCGGCCCGGGTGGCGGCCTGACATTCGCGACAATGGCTGACCGCGACGGCGAGCAGAACGCGATCTATTGCCGGTGCCCGCTGCATTCGCACTGAGACGACAGGCGCAAATCGGCACGAGAAATTCGTCATGCGAGCAAGACGATGGCCGATGTTCGCAACAATGGACGCTCAGACGGTTCCGGTCACGTGTTATGCTCGCAACTGACTGTATAACATGACCCATCGACGCGACGTGGTGATCGCACAACTTCGCGGTTGGGCTGAGTCGGTCGAGGGCGGGTTAGTCGGCGCATTGCGCACTGCGTCAGTCGTGTCGTGCGTGCGACGGCTGTCAGGTTTTCGCTGGCACATCGACATTCAGCCAGCCGCGTGCGTCGAAGCGCGCGCTCTCTCCGGCGCGCAGGAGCACCGTGGTGGTGGCGGATGCGACGATGGCCGGCCCCTCGAGCACCTGATCCACCGCCAGTGCGCCAAAGTCAAACACCGGCACCTCTGCCCAGCCGTGCAGCCAGACGCGTTGTCGCGACTGCGACGCCGCGGTCGTTCGTGCCGCGGCGCGCGTGCCCGACACGGACGCAAGCCGCCCGAGCACCGACAGACGCGCGTTTACCAACACCACGTCCTGGTCACGCAGCGAATAGGTATAAAGCGCCTCGTGCGCGCGGTGGAACGCGGCCTCGATGCGTTCAGCAAGATCCACCGCGTCCCAATCCAGCCCATCGAGGTCGACCGCGATCTCGAACACTTGCTCGCCGTAACGCATATCTGCCGAGTGCCGCGTCACCACCTCGCCGTCGAACCAGGACAGGCGTCCCCTGCCCTCACGTTGCATGTCGGCGAATGCCGCGCGTAATGCATCCGTGTCGATGCCCCGCCTCTGCGAAAGGCTGCGCATCAGCTCGATGCGGAGGTCGGTGTTCAGCATGCCCCAGGCCGACAGGACCGACGCCGCAAGCGGCACGACCACGCGAGCTATACCGAGCTCGGCGGCCACGGCCGTCACGTGCAGACCCGCAGCGCCGCCGAACGCGAGCAGCGTATAGCCGCGCGGATCGACGCCCCGGCGCACCGTCGCGACGCGCACCCCGTCAGCCATGCGCGTATTGACCAGCCGGTGGATGCCGAATGCCGCCTCCTCCACCGACAGTCCCAGGCTTTCCGCAATTCGGCGCACCGCATCGTTCGCGGCCGCCGGGTCCAGCCGCCGCTGGCCCCCGAGGAAATTGCCCGGATCAAGATAGCCCAGCACCAGGTTTGCATCCGTGACCGTCGCGGCGGTGCCGCCCTGGCCGTAGCAAGCCGGGCCCGGGTCTGCCCCGGCGCTCTCCGGACCTACCGCGAGCATGCCCGCGCGATCAATCCGTCCGATCGAGCCGCCACCCGCGCCCAGCGTCACGATGTCGAGTCCCGGCAGGGCGATGCGCGCGTTCGCCACCGTCTTGCCCGCCGAGAGCGTCGGCGCACCATCACGCACCAGTGCGATATCGGTCGAAGTCCCGCCCATGTCGAAAGCGATCAGATCGCGCGCCGCACCCTGCCGCGCCAATGCCACTGCCGCCGCGACACCGCCCGCGGGGCCGGAGAGAGCCGTACCAGCGGCGACCCGCACCGCCTCCGACACCGAAGCCACTCCGCCATGCGAGAGGATCACCAGAAGCTCGCCGCGGAAGCCGGCCTCGATGAGGCGAGATTGCAGCCGGCCGAGATAGTTCTCGATTACTGGCCCGACCGCGGCATTGGCGACTGTCGTGGAGAAGCGTTCGAACTCCTTGATCTGCGGGAGGACATCAGAGGATGCGGTCACATATGCCTGCTGCAGCCGCGCCCTCGTTGTGGCGCTGGCCGTTTGTTCGTGTGTCGGGTTGCGCCAGGAATGCAGGAAGCAAATAGCGACCGCCTGCACACCTTCCGACGCCAGCTGCGCAACGGCCCGGTCGAGCGACGCCTGATCGAGTTCGGTTTCCACCGTACCGTCGGGGCGGATACGCTCGTCGATCGGCAGGCGGAGGCGGCGCGGCACGAGTGGCTCGGGCGGGGTCATGCGAAGATTGTAGCGATCGGGCTTGAGGCCCTCGCGCATTTCGATGATGTCGCGGTGGCCCTCGGTGGTGAGCATGCCGACGCGCGCGGCCTTGCCCTCCAGCAAGGCATTGGTGGCGACGGTGGTGCCGTGGACGATGCGGCCGGTTGCCGCGAGCAGCTCATGCTGCGTCACGTTGAGGGCAGCGGCCGCGCGTGCCAGGCCGTCCAGCACACCGTCCGACTGATTGATCGGAGTGGAGGCGGCCTTCGCGGTGATGGTGCGGCCATCAGACGTTGCCACCACGATGTCCGTGAAGGTGCCGCCGACGTCGATGCCGATCGTGTAGGTCATTGCCGAAGGGTGGCGTGACGAAAGAGGCAGGGCAAGGCGGCGGCGGGCGCTGGCCGTGACCGGAACCTCCGCTTATTCTGCCTCTTTCTCACCCGATGGAGACTTCGACCGCCGATGGCCGCCGTGCCGCCTGCCCGTGCCCAGGCCGCTTCCGCCGATGACTGCCTCAGTGCCCGCACCGTCATTGGCCGCCTGTCGCCCACCGCGCGGCGCCTCATCATCTGCCGCGCTGCCCGCAGCATCGGCCAGGGGGCTCTCAGCGCGGACTTTGCATTCTATCTCGCGGCGTTGCACTGGACGACCGTGCAGATGGGCGCCGTCTACATGGCGGGTCTGCTGTTCGGCGCGTTGATCACGTTGTTCTCCGGCCCGCTCAGTGACGCCTTTGGCCGCAAGCCATTCCTTATCGGCTACGGCATCGCACAGGTGGCGGCGGCGGCAGTGGCGGTGCTCACGGCGCGTCCGCTGTGGTTGATCGCGGTATCTGTGATCGGCGCATACGGACGCGGCGCGAACGGCGCGGCGGGGCCGTTCGGGCCGGTGGAGCAGGCCTGGCTGTCCGACGGTCTGCCCGAGGCAGATTTCGGCGCAGTCTACAGTCTGAACTCAGCCGTCGGCTTCGGCGGCATGGCGCTCGGTTCGGTCACCGCCGCACTGCCACGATTATGGCAGAACAGCCTGCCTGGCGCGTTGCGCTACCGCCCGCTGTTCCTGATCGTGCTGCTGGGCGCTCTGCTCACACTCGTTTTGCTGACGCAGATGACCGACCTGCGCGCGCCGCATGCGGCTCGTGAACGTGCAGCGACCGCAACCCAACGGCAGGAACGCGGCATGCTGCTGCGGCTGATCGGCATCAACACGCTGAACGGTCTGGCAATCGGCATCATCGGCCCGTTCATGGCCTTCTGGTTTCACCTACGGTTCGGTAAGGGACCGGGCGCGATCGGGCCAGTATTGGCGCTCGGATTCATCGCCGCTGGTGTGGCCTCACTGTGGACAGGATGGCTAACACGTCGCTTGGGTGCGGCGCTGTCGGTTGTTGCGATGCGCTTGGTGGGACTGGTACTTCTGGTGACGATGCCGTTTGCGCCGAACTATGAACTCGCGGCTCTGTGCTACATCATGCGCGCAGCATTCAATCAGGGAACATCGGGGGCACGACAGGCCGTCGGTTTGCGGCTGGTGGGTTCTGGACGGCGTGGATTGGCAGCAAGTCTCAATGCGACGTCGATGCAAGTCCCGCGATCATTCGGACCGGTGCTCGGCGGACTGCTGCTGGAGACGAACTGGCTAGCACTGCCGCTGCTTTTGGCGGCATCGCTGCAGGGTGTATATCTCGCGTTGTACGCAGCGGCGTTCCGGCAGATCGAGTGAGTTGCCGACGTTGCACCGGCCCTGGTTGACGATTGTTGTCGGCGCAAGAAACAGCGATAGACTCTCAAACCATTCCGGCGAGGAGATACCAGGTGTTAGCGGACCAATACGATCTTCCCTTGTCCACCATCTCGCCCGCCGCACGGGACGCCTATGTGCAAGGCTCCGATCTGGCACTGACATTGTATCCCGGCGCGTTGGAGGCCTTCGATCGCGCCATTGCTTCCGACCCGGGCTTTGCCGTGGCGTATGCGGGCAAAGCCCAGGTGCTAATGCGGCAGGGAAATGTCGCGGCAGGACGAGAGGCTTTGGCAACCGCCAAGAACGTGGCTGGCGTTCTGCCTGAGCGCGAGGCGAGCCATATCGCGTTCTTTGATCAGGTGTTCTCCGGCCGGACCGATGCTGCGGTCGCCGCGCTGCACGATCACCTGATGGCCTGGCCACGCGATGCCCTGGTTGTCGCCGTTGCGGGGAACCCCAACGGTGTCATCGGCGCCTCTGGCCTGCTCGGGCAAAAGCACCAGATCGCGGTGCTAATGGACCGTCTCGCACCACATTATGGCGATGATCCGTGGTTCCTCGCTTATCATGCCATGGCCTTGTCGGAGGACGGGCAACTCGCCGCCGCCCGGCCGAAAATCGAACGCTCGGTGGCAGCGAATCCGACAAACGCGCACGGCGCGCATGGATTTGCGCACATCTTTTATGAAAGTGGCGAACCGGACGCGGCGCGCGCCTTTCTGTCTCGCTGGCTCGCTCGGTATCCGCGCGATGGCTTCTTCCATGGCCATCTGAGCTGGCATCTGTCGCTCGTCGAGCTGCAGGCCGGCAATTGGGCCGAGGCGTTGCGACTCTATCAGGACGCTTTTGCCATCGGCCGGCACAGCGGCGGGCCGCAACAGCAGATGTCGGATGCCGCTGCTTTTTTGTGGCGTTCCGAACTCGCCGGTTACCCGCGCGATCTGGCCGCCTGGCGCGCCATGTACGAGTATGCGTGCACCGCGCTGCCGCGGCCGGGCAGCGGACTGGCGGATCTGCACGTGATCCTGGCGCACGCTGTCATGGGCGATGACGCCGCGTTGGCTGCGCGCGCCGGCCTGATGGAGGCACTGGCGTGCGAGGGCCGCTACCCGTCCGGCTCCTACCTTCCGGAACTATCGCGTGGCTTCGTGGCGTTCGAACGAGGGGATCTGCCTGCGGCAATAGAGGCGCTCGCCCGTCTGGAGGGCCAAAGCGAGCGCATCGGCGGCAGCCGTGCGCAGCACGATCTGATCGAGTTCACGCTGTTGAAGGCCTATATCGATACGGGCCGTCTGGAGGAGGCTCGGCGGCTGCTTTCCGCGCGGCGACCTGGCGCTTCCGGCGTTCCAGTCGAGGGGTCAGAAGCGGCTAGCGCAGAAGTACCCTTGCGTTCCTGGGAATGACTACTTACGCACGCTTTACGGCGCTGCTCGGAGAAAGAAGCGGCCGGGCGTTCGAAGGCGGCTGCCAACCTTGCGGTGCAAGCCGGTAGCTCGGCAACAGTCTGTGCGGCAGGCTCTGACGTTCAGCTCGTGCCGAACGGGAAACCAGCCACAAGCAAGCAGAAACCCATGCGTGGATCACTTGTCCATGGTTGGGAGAATGGCATCACATCTCTTCTCGAGCAGGCGGGCGACGTTGGCCGCCGTGCCGGCGAGGCGTGCCTGCACGTTCGCAGGCACGCCTCGCCGGCTGCATTGGAAGCTGCAGGCCGACTCAGGCCAGCACTAGATTCGGGTCCAGGACCTTCCCCTTCGTCTCCGGGCCAACCAGCAACGCGAAGATGAAGTTGACGGCACCGAAGATCGTGCCGATCAGCATCGAGATGCCGAACCCAACGCCGTAGTGGCTGGCAATGAAGGTGAGGATCAGTGGGATGAACCCGGCGCAGAACGAGCCAATGTGGTAAACGAACGCGCCAGCGGTCGCGCGCACCTCGGTCGGGAAACGCTCTGCCAGATAGGCTGGGTTCTGGCCGTAGATCGCCTGACCAAAAAAGCCCTGCACCGCGAAGCCGACGATGATCAGTGTCAGGTCGTGCGTGAGCAGATAGAGCGGCGTCACGATGATGGCGAAGCAGGCTGGTATGATCATCGACCACCGCCGGCCGATGCGGTCCGCCAGGTGGCCCCAGAATCCCATCGCCAGGAAGGCAATGCCGTTGGCGAGCGCGACCGGTGCCGCGACCAGCGCAGGGCTAAGCCCCAGGTCCTTCTGCAGGTGCGTCGCGAACAACGCGTTGATCGAGTAATAGACAATGAAGCCGCTGATCATCCACCAGCATGCCGTCAGCGTGTTGCCGAGCACCTCCGGCTTGAAGATCTTGAACAGCGGCACACGAACCTGGCGGTTCTCAACGTTCTGGACCCGGCGGTTCTGCGCCCAGACCTCTGGCTCTTTGACGAAGTAGCGAACAAAAACGATTGCCAACGCTGGCAGGATGCCGAGCCACAGCATGCCGCGCCAGCCGATGGTATTGAACAACAGGCCGTAAATCAGGCTGGCGAGCAGGAAGCCAAGGCTCCAGGAACCTTGCAGGATGCCGCTCATGAAACCGCGTGAGCGGGCGGGCCAGGATTCCATCGCGAGTGCGCAGCCCGCGGGCCACTCACCGCCCATTCCAAGGCCGAGCAAGGCGCGGAAGAAGAACAACACGCCAAACGTCGGCGAGAAGCCGGCGGCGAAATTGCAGACCGAGTAGAGCAGGATGGAGAGCATCAGCGGAGTTTTCCGGCCTATGCGATCAGCGATCCAGCCGGAGGCTACGGCGCCGACCAGACGCAGCCACAAGGTCACCGACAGCACGAACGCGACGGCGGTCAGCGGAACGCCGAACTCTTTGGAGATCGGCACCATGATCAGCAGGAACATGGTGAAATCGAACGCATCCAGCGTCCAGCCGAGCCAGCCTGCGAACCAGGCCAGCCATTGATCTTTCGTCGGCTCGCGATACCAAGCCACTGCAGTGGCAATGGGCGCAGCGCCCGCAGCGTCGTTCATGAGGTGGAGTCTCCCGTGTTTCGTCAATTGCCGAGGCGGCGTTCAGGCGTGGCCGGTTGGTGTGGCGAGCCACCCGTCCGTCCGGCTTCTTCTGTCGCCGGGTCAGGGCAACACAACGGGATGCTAGGAATAGATGACGACGACATGCAAGGGATATCCTGACATACCTCAGGATGGGCCGAAATCTACGTTCCGCGTGCGTGAGGGTGCGGACCCCGAGGATCGGGCGAAGACCGGACGCGCTACGCCCGCGCGCGCTTGCAGTTCACCGACAGGAAATTCACGGTTTTCCAAGGGCCTCACTTGCACAGAAACCAGCCTGTCCGAGGCTGGACGTCGCAACCAGAACCGCCCTCCAGTGACTCCTGGACGACTTGAAAACACGCCTCGCGTGACCGGCCGCGGTTCTCGGGCGCTCAGGGCATGCGCGCCCTCGCGTGCCGGCGGCAACCCTGGGGCGTAAAGCGGAGGAGAGAGGCGATCCGTGCGGTTACGGCCGGAGCGGGACACCAGCCCCATGACGCGCCGCCGGTCAGCGCCGCCATGCCCGAGCGATCATGCCTTGCATCGGCGCGGCGGGTCCGCTCGCGGTGCGTCATCGCACGGCAGGCGTGAATATTACCGCTTGGTAAGCCCTGCTGCGTCCGCTCATGCTCGCTGATCCTTGGTCCGTCTCGCGCCGCAGCGGGCACAGGCAATCTTGTGCCACGGTTGTTCTCCCCCCATTATGGCGGAGAGGTTCCCTGGGATCGGTCATTCTACAGTTCATGGACACTATCTTTCGCGGCGATGTTGGCACCGCCCGCGGCCGGATGCTTGCGTGGGTGGACGCATTGGTCGTGGACCATGCCGTGTTCCGCCTGTGCTGGACCAATTTCGCCACCGTTGCCCCTGGTCGGCTATACCGCTGCAACCACCCCACCCCGGCCCGGCTGGAGGCGCTGACCCGCCGGCTGGGGCTGAAGACACTGATCAGTCTACGCGGTCAGACCCATAACGGCTCGGACGCGCTGTCGCGTGACGCCGCCGCACGGCTCGGCCTCGATTTCATTGACATGTCGCTGGAAAGCCGCGGTGCGCCCCAGCGCGATCGCATCCTGCGGCTGCACCGTATCTACGAGACGATGCACGCCCCTGCGCTGCTGCATTGCAAGTCCGGCGCGGACCGTGCCGGCCTCGCCGCCGGCCTCTACATCCTGTTTCAGGGCGGCACCGCGCGCGAGGCGCTGCGCCAGCTCTCCTGGCGCTTCGGGCATATCCGCGCAGCGAAGACAGGCATTCTCGATGCCTTCTTCCTGCGCTGGCAGCGCGAGGGCGAAGGCCGCAAGCTCTTCCTCGACTGGGT
>Ga0123356_10005919_pt1 | contig 12407 bp, 12 predicted proteins | sample TergutEmb28metaG_2_FD_92546 | JGI IMG/M metagenome (GOLD analysis project Ga0123356, IMG submission 92546) | Embiratermes neotenicus P3 segment gut microbial communities from Petit-Saut dam, French Guiana - Emb289 P3 | ecosystem: Host-associated > Arthropoda: Insects > Digestive system > Gut ... | reverse complement strand
CCGGGCGAGCCGTCTTCACGGCGAAGACGCCCACGACTCCGGCGGACCAGTCGCGCGGTGCGCTGACCCGGTTGCCGCGGTGCTGGCGCGGGCCGGTTGCTCGGCCGCCGACGTCCGGCGGTTCGCGCACGGGATGACGGTCGCAACCAACGCGCTGCTCGAGGGGAGCGCCGCCCGGACCGCGCTGGTCGCGACCGAGGGCTTCACGGATCTGGTCGAACTCGGCCGGCAGAACCGGCCAGAGCTGTACCGCCTCTGTGCCAGCGGTCCAGCGCCGTTGATCCCGCCGCAGCTGCGGGTTGCGGCGCCGGAACGGATGACGCCGGAAGGCCCGCTGCTGACGCTGTCCGCGGACGCGGCCGAACAGGTCGCCGACCGGATCCGGGCACTGCGCGCCGACGCGGTCGCGGTCGTGTTGCTGCACTCTTACAGGCACCCCCAGCACGAGCAGCTGCTGGGCGAGGTGCTGCGAGCGCGGGCGCCGGACGTCCACGTCTCGCTATCGCACGAGACCGTCGGAACCTTCCGCGAGTACGAGCGGGCCGCCACGACCGAGCTCGACGCGGCGATCTCGCCACTGCTGGCGGGCTATCTGCGCCTGCTGTCGAGCGGGTGCGCCGAGGGCGGCCTGCCGGAGCCCGCGATCATGCAGTCCAGCGGCGGCCTGATCTCACTGGATCAGGCCGCCGGGCACGCCGCCCTGACAGCCCTCTCGGGGCCCGCCGGTGGCGCCGCCGGGGCGGCCTTCGCCGCCACCGCCGCCGGCGTCGCCGACGCGCTCTGTTTCGACATGGGCGGCACGTCGTGCGATGTCTGCGTCGTCGACGGAGGCGCGGTCCAGGAGCGCGGCGCCGGCACCGTCGCCGGCCGCCCGGTGGCGCTGCCGATGCTGGCGATCCACACGGTCGGCGCCGGCGGCGGCTCGATCGCGTGGCGTGACGCCGGCGGCGCGCTCCGGGTCGGCCCCCGCTCGGCGGGGGCCGAACCGGGCCCGGCGTGCTATGGCCGGGGCGGCACCGAGCCGACGGTGACCGACGCCAACGTCGTGCTCGGCCATCTCGACCCCGCGACGCCACTGGCCGGCGGCGTCGCGCTCGACGCCGCGGCCGCAGAGGAAGCCGTCGCGACCCTGGCGCGATCGCTCGCGCTCTCGGTCCGCGACTGCGCCGAGGGGATCCGACGCGTCGCCTGCGCCGAGATGGCGGGCGCGCTGCGCGTGGTAACGGTCGACCGCGGCATCGATCCACGCGGCTACACGCTGCTGGCCTTCGGCGGCGCTGGCGCCCTGCACGCGACCGACATCGCCGACGAGTTGGGGATCGACCGAGTGCTCGTTCCGAGCCAGTGCGGGGTGCTCGCCGCCCTCGGCCTCGTGATCGCGCCGCAGCGCCGGGACGCGCAGCGGAGCGTGTTTCTGCTGGGAGCCGAATTGACCGCTCGGCGGATCGCGGAAGCGATTGACGAACCTGCTTCGCGAGTTCGTCACTCACTTCACGATCCGCCCGCGGAACTGCGTGCGACGTACGAGCTGCGCTATGCCGGCCAGTCCTTCGAGATCCCCGTCGAGGCCGGCCTCGCACCCACCCCGTCCGAACTGCGCGCGGCCTTTGAGAGCGAGCACCACGCGCGATATGGCTACCACGATCCTGAGCAGGAGATCGAGCTGGTGACGATCCGCGTCAGCGCCTCCGGAGAGGCATCGACGGTCGCCCTGCAGCCGGCACCCGGGCTGCCCGAGCCCGGCGTCACGATCAGCGGCCCGACCGTGCTGCCGCTCCCCGAGTCGACGGTCCTGATCCCCGAAGGCTGGCGCGGACGCCTGGCCGGGGGCGGCGCGCTGATGCTGGAGCGTTCCAGGTGATGGATCCGGTCCAGCTGCAGCTCGCCGCGGGCGCGCTGCGCGCCGCCTGCGAGGAGATGGGCGCGGTCCTGATCCGCTCCGCCCATTCGCCGAACATCAAGGAGCGCCGCGACGCCTCGACGGCGCTGTTCGACGCCGACGGCCAGATGGTGATGCAGGCCGAGCACATCCCCGTCCACCTCGGCGCGATGCCGGCTGCGGTGGCGGTCGTCCGCGAGCTGACCGCCGAGCTCCCGGCTGAATCGACCTCCGGTCCCGGGCAGAGCGTCGCGTTCATCCTCAACGACCCGTACGCGGGCGGCACGCATCTACCGGACATCACCGTGATCACGCCCGTGCTGGCGGGCGCGGAGCTGCTCGGCTTCGCCGCCGCCCGAGCCCACCACGCCGACGTCGGCGGCCCGACCCCCGGATCGATGCCGGCGCACAGCCGGACGCTCGCCGACGAAGGAGTCGTGATCGCCCCGCGCGTCCTCGACGAGGCCGCGATCGCGGAGCTGACCGCCCGGATGCGGCGCCCCGACCAGCGCCGCGCAGACCTGCGGGCGCAGCTGGCCGCATGTCGCAGCGGCGAGCGGCGGTTGCTGGAGTTGCGCGAGCGTCTGGGCGGCGAGCGGTTGCGGGCCGCATTCGCGGCGGTGCTCGACTACGCGGAGCGCCGGACGCGCGCATGCATCGAGGCGATGCCCGACGGCGTGCGGGAGGCACGCGACGTGCTGGAGATCGACGGCGGCGAGCTCGCGATCGTGCTGCGGGCGACCGTCGACCGCGACCGGCTGACGCTCGACTTCAGCGGCTCGGCGCCGCAGCACGAGGGCAACCTCAACTGCCCGCTGGCCGTCACCCGCTCGGCCTGCTACTTCGCGATTCGCGTGTTGACCGATCCCGACATTCCGGCGAGCGCCGGCGCCTACCGGCCGGTCGAGGTGATCGCTCCGCCGGGTTCGCTCTTGAACTCGCGCTACCCCGCCGCGGTCGCGGCCGGCAACGTCGAGACCTCTTCGAGGGTCGCCGACGTGGTGCTGGCGGCGTTCGGCCAGGCGCTCGGCCAGGGGACGATGAACAACATCACGCTCGGGTCTGACGAGGTCGTCTACTACGAGACGATCGGCGGCGGCCAGGGTGCCTGCGCCGACGCCGACGGCCCCAGTGCGGTGCACGTCGCGATGTCGAACACGCTGAACACGCCGGTCGAGGCGCTCGAGCTCGAGTACCCATTGCGGTTGGTCGAGTACTCGCTGCGGCGCGGGTCCGGTGGCGCCGGCGCGCACCGCGGGGGCGACGGGGTCGTCCGCGAGGTCGAAGCGCTGGCGCCGCTCGAGTACTCGCTGATCACCGAGCGCCGGCGGGTGGCACCGCCCGGGGCTGCCGGCGGTGACGCCGGCAGCCCCGGGCGCAACCTACTCGACGGCGACGAGCTGCCGGCGAAGGCGGCGGGCCGGATCGAGCCGGGTCAGCGAATTCGGATCGAAACGCCCGGCGGCGGCGGATATGGTGTGGCGCGATGAAGATCGCGTTCCTCGGCCTCGGGATCATGGGCTCCCGGATGGCCGCGAACCTGGCCCGAGCCGGCCACGAGGTGAGCGTCTGGAACCGCACGACGGCCACCGCCGAGGCCTTCGCCGCCCAGCATCCGTCAGCTCGGGTCGCGCTGACCCCCCGCGACGCCGCGCTCGAGGCGGAGGTCGTACTGACGATGGTCGTCGACGGACCGCAGGTCGAGCAGGTGCTGCTCGGCGTCGACGGCGCCGCCGACCGCGCCCCGGCGGGCACGCTGTTCATCGACTGCTCGACGATCGGGCCCAGCGCCGCTCGGGTGATCGGAGCCACGCTCGGCAATCACGGGTTCGCGTTTCTCGACGCGCCCGTGACCGGGTCCTCGCCGCGCGCCGAGGACGGGACACTGACGTTCATGGTCGGCGGCGAGCGCGGCGAGTTCGAGCGCGCCAGGCCTGTGCTGGAAGCGATGGGCAAGGTGATCGTCTACGCGGGGGCGCTCGGCCAGGGACAGGTCGTCAAGGTGATCAACAACACGGTCGCCGCCGTCAACGCGGCGACCCTCGGCCAGGCGCTGCTGGCCGGCGCCGGCGCCGGCGCCGACCTCGACGCGCTGGTGACGGTGATGGCCGCCGGGTCGGGCGGCTCGGCGATGCTCGACCTCAAGGCCACGCCGATGCGCACCCGCGACTACGCGACGCTGTTCAAGCTCGACCACATGCTCAAGGACGTGCGCCTCTGCCTCGAGACGGTCCGGTCGGACGGCGGCGAGTTCGAGTTCGGCGAGCGGACCGAGGCGATCCTCGCCGAAGCGTCGGAAATGGGGTACGGCGAGCAGGACTTCGCGGCGCTGATCGAGGCGCTCCGGACCGATCGCTGAGAGCAGCCACGGGCCGCCTCGCAGGCCGAGGCCAATTCAGAGTTTGTAACTCCTAAACCTGCCGCTTTGCAGGCACATTTGGGAATTTGGACAAACTGCCATAGAATCGCATGGCCCCGGCGCCAGGCTTAACACCGCGCGCCGAGCACCCCACAAACCCTCTCATCTCCCCCAACGCCAAATGCCGATTGCTTTCAAAGAATGGGCCGTCACCGTTCGTGCGCTCGCCGAAGGCGAGCAGCTGGTGACGCTCCGTAAGGGCGGAATCCGCGAGCCGGAGAAGCACTTCCAGCTCGAGCACGACCGCTTCTTCCTCTACCCCACGTTCGATCATCAGCGCGCCGATCTGGTCCGCGAGTCGCACCGCCCCGAGCTCACCCGCGCCCTCGAGGAGGGCGTCTGGGCCGACGGCGAGCCGTCCGCGCATGCGCTGCTTCGCGACCTTGAGATCTCACAGCCTGACCGCGTGCGGATACGAGCCTGGGCCGAGGTCGCGGCCCACTACACGATCACCGACCGCCGAGCGGTCGATGCGCTGTCGCCGTTCTATGTGTGGACGCCCGACTACGCGGAGAAACGGCTGGCCTGGAAACGCCGGCATCCGCTGCACGTGATCCTGCTGCGGACCTACCGGATCCCTCGACCCGTCACCGTCAAGGTCCGGGACGATTACGGTGGCTGCCGCTCGTGGCTGGAACTGACCCGCGAGCTTCCGTTCGAGGGCACGCCGGTGCTTTCAGACGACGAGTTCGAGCGGGCCTCGGAGGAGATCGCCGCGATCGCCTCCGACGATCGCCAGCCCGTGCTCGTCTAGAGATGCATTTCAGCGGTGGGCGGGCCCTGGCCCGCCCGTCCGCGGAATCCGCCGGCGCCACCCGCCGCGGGCTCACCACCCTTCACTCCTGATGTCCTCGTGGGTCGAATCGACCTCTGTGTCGTTCGAGTGCCGCCATTCCTCGGACTGCGGCGACGATGCGCTGCGCGTGCTGGAGTCGCTCGAGCGGACTCGGGAGCGGCTCGATCGGTGGTTCCCGCGGACCGTCGACCAGCTCACCGTCGTGCTCCACGACAGCGTCGCCTCGTTGACGCTGACCAATCCGCTGCTGCCGCTGATCTGGGCGGCGACGGCGCCCTCAGCCCGCAGGTACGTGACCGGATGGGTGGGTCGCCGCGAGCTGCACGTGCTCGCGCCTGGGGTTCTGCGGGCGAGGTCCTCGGGGGCTCCCGGTTCGCTGGAGATGCTGGCGCTGGCGCCCGCGTCGCTGTATGCCCGGCGGGTGATCGCCGAGTGCAACCGCGAGATCCAGCACTCGCGGATCCGCGGCCGTGGCGCGCCGGAGCTGCGGTGGGCATGGCTGCTCGAGGGCGCAGCCCGCTGGTTCTCCGGCGAGAGCGCGCACGCGAGCGCCGCCCTCCGCGTGCGGATGCGCGAGCCCCGGCGCCCGTCCTTCCCGCCAAGCGTCCGGGACGCGCCGCTGCTTGGCGGCACCGTGATCGACCTGCTGGTCGCACTCAGGGGCGAGATCGCCGCCACCCAGCTGGCGGCGCGCCTGCATCCGCAGGGGCCGCGCGCGGCGCTGGCCAAAGCGTTCGCCGGGCGCTCGCTCGATGCGGTCGAGTTTGACTGGCGGGCGCACCTGCAGCGGAGGACGGGATAATCGGAACGTGGCATACGACGCCGACCTCGCGAACCGGATCCGCGAGCTGATCGCGGCGGACGCAGGCCTGACCGAGGTCAAGATGTTCGGGGGACTCGCGTTCCTCCTGTCGGGCAACATGGCCGTGGCTGTGTCAAGCCAGGGCGGGTTGCTGCTGCGAGTCGATCCGCGGCAGACGGAGGCGCTGCTGGCGAAGCCGCATGCGGCGCCGTTCGTGATGCGGGGCCGCGCGATGGACGGCTGGCTGCGGGTGGCGCCCGAAGGCGTGACGACCAAGACGCAGCTGCGGCGCTGGGTCGACCGCGGGGTCCGCTACGCCCGCACGCTGCCGCCGAAGCAGGCCTGACGAAGCCGCACGCTGCCGCCGAAGCAACCTTGACGAAGCCGTTTCAGGCGACGATCAGTTCCGCCTCGGTCACCTGACCGTCGCGGATCGTGTACGCCCGGACCTCCGGATCGGGCCCCGCCACCCCGACGATGATGTACAGCGCGTCCGGGTAGAACGCGAGGTTGATGTCGGTCTGCGAGGGGTACGGCGCGCTGCGCGTGTGCGAGTGGTAGATCGCGCCGAGGTCGAGGCCGGCGTCCTCGATCGCCATCTGGATCCGGTATTGCTCGACGCCGTCGATCTCATAGCGGAGCGGGCTCGCCGCCTGGTTGACCGCCGGATGGACGGCGACAGCCTCACCGTCGCGGCTGGCGATCATCCCGCAGCACTCGTTCGGGGCCTCCGCCTGTGCCTGTCGGACGATTTGCTGATACAGCTCGCGGGCGATCCGCATCTACCACCAGACGGTGGAGTCGAGGTCCGCGATCTCGTCGATCGGTCGCGTGTAGATCCCCGAGGAGAAGTACTTGGACCCATCGTCGGCGACGATGAAGACGACGTTCCCCTCATCCAGCTCTCCCGCGATCCGGACGGCCACGCGCGCGATCGCGCCCGATGAGACGCCCGCGAACAGCCCCTCCTCGTCGAGCAGCTTGCGGGTGAACAGGATCGCGTCCCGGTTGGTGACAAAGATCTTTCGGTCCAGCACCGAGAGGTCGATGATCGGCGGGATGAAACCGTCGTCCAGCGACCGAAGGCCCTGCACCGGCTCGCCCTGCATCGGCTCGGCCGCGACGATCTTGACGCCGTCGCCGAGCTCCTCCTTCAGCCGCCGGCCGTTGCCCATCAGCGTCCCGCCGGTGCCGAGGCCGGCGACGAACGCGCTGACCTCGTCAAGCTCCTCGAGGATCTCGAGCGCGGTGCCGTTGTAGTGGGCGTCGGGGTTGGCCTGGTTGCCGTACTGATAGGGCATGTAGTACGAGGAGTCCTTCGCGGCCATGTCGAGCGCCAGCTCAACCGCCCCGTTCGACCCCTGCGCCCCCTCCGAGTAGACGATCTCGGCCCCGTACATCCGCAGCAGGTCGGTGCGCTCTCGGGTGACGTTGTCGGGCATCACCACCTTCAGGTCGTAGCCCTTGCGCCCGCAGATCATCGCCAGCGAGATGCCGGTGTTGCCGGAGGTCGGCTCGAGGATCGTCTGGCCCGGCCGGATCAGGCCCCTGGATTCCGCATCTTCGATCAGCGCCCGTGCGACGCGGTCCTTGACGGAGCCCGTCGGGTTGCGCGACTCGAGCTTCGCCCAGATGCGCACGCCCGGTTTGGGACTCAGTCGCTTGAGCTCGATCAGCGGCGTGTGGCCGATCGACTGGACGATGTCCCCGTAGCGCCCGCCACAGGGCTTGTTCCGCAGACCTTCGGTCGCCATCCTTTACGAAGGATAGTGACGGTCGAGGCTGGGCGCCGCGGGGTCGACAGCGGCGCCGGCTATGCGGCCGCGCCGCCGGCCATCGCCGGCAGGATCACGAGCGTGTCGTCGTCACCGACAGCGGTGTCGAGGCCGTCGAGGACGCGCACGTCCTCGTCGTTGAGGTAGACGTTGACGTATCGGTTGAGCTCACCGTCGGCGTTGAACAGCTGCGCCTGGGTGTCCGGGTGGTCGTCGACGACAGCGCGCAGGATCTCGCCGACGGAGCTGCCGTCCGCGTGGATCTCACGCTCGCCGCCGACGGACTCGCGCAGCACCGGTGGGATTCGGATCGTGGCCATTGGCTGGGAGCCTACAGTCGGCGAGGCTCAGTGGGCGCCAGCGCAGAACGCCTCGTAATCCGGGAACACTCCCATCTCCTCGTCACGGATCTCATCGGGATCGCGCGAGCAGATCGGGCACTCCGGATCGCGCCGGACCTTGACCTCGGTGATCGTCGCGGCGAGCGCGTCGTACATCAGCAGCCGGCCGATCGCGGGGTTTCCGACGTCGAGAATCAGCTTGATGACCTCGGTCGCCTGCAGCAGCCCCATCGTCCCGGGCAGCACCCCGAGCACGCCGTTGGCGCCGCACGACGGGGCCAGTTCGGGTGGCGGTGGGGTCGGGAACAGGCAGCGATAGCACGGCCCCTCGTAGGGCTTGAACACCGACAGCTGCCCGTCGAAACCGAGGATCGCGGCGGACACCACCGGGATCCGCAGCCGCACCGAGGCGTCGTTGAGCAGATACCGCGTGGGGAAGTTGTCGAGCCCGTCGACGACGATGTCGTAGCCGGGAAGGATCTCCATGATGTTGTCCGGCCCGAGCCGCAGCTTGTGCTTGACGACCTCGACGTCCGGGTTCAGCGCCGCGATCGTCTCCTCCGCGGAGTCGACCTTGCTGACGCCCACCCGCTCGGTCGTGTGGATCACCTGGCGCTGCAGGTTGGAGACGTCGACGACGTCGTCGTCGACGATCCCGAGCGTGCCGACGCCCGCCGCCGCCAGGTACAGCGCCGCCGGCGAGCCGAGCCCGCCCGCGCCGAGCAGCAGCACCTTCGCGTCGAGCAGCTTCTGCTGACCCTCGATCCCGACCTCCGGCAGCAGCAGGTGCCGCGAGTAGCGGTTGCGCTGATCGGCGCTCATGAAGCGGGGGACGTCGACCGCGTACCCGCGGTCCTTCCACAGGGTGATGCCGCCGGTCATCGACTCGACGTGCTCGTAGCCGAGATCTTCGATCAGGGTCCGCGCCGCCCACGCCGAGCGCTGGCCCGAAGCGCAGTACAGGATCACGTGCTGGGCGCGGTCGGGGGCGGCGCCCTCGATCCGCGACTCCAGGTGGCTCTTGGGGACGTGAACCGCACCGGGAATGTGCCCGGCCGCCCACTCCTCCTCCTGGCGCACATCCACGACGAGCGCTCCGTTTGCAAGCTGTTCACGCACGACCGCAGGATCCACCTCGTCGATCCTGCTCTTGATCTGTCGGAGAAGCTCGGCTCCGGAGGGACTCATGGCTTCAAAAACTCCTTAAAGGCGCTCAGGATTTGGTACTTCAGAGAGTATAGCCATAGAAAAAGCCCCGTCCCCCGTACTATCGGCGGCCCGCGTGCGCGCCCCCGTCGACCATATTGAAGCCCCGGCGTTCCCGCCCGGCCTGCCCTGGGTCAACACCGCTGCGCTGCGGATGGACCAGCAGCGGGGGCGCCCCGTCCTGGTCGAATTCTGGGACTTCTGCCGCCCCAATTCAATTCGTACGCTCCCGTACATGACCGCCTGGCACGAACGCTACGCGGAGCACGGCCTGCGCGTGATCGGGGTGCATTCGGCTGGCTTCGAACCCTCGTCACAGCCGGCCAACGTGCAGGCCGCGGTTGCCCGGCTGGGAATCGAGTACCCGGTCGTCGTCGACCTCGAGCTGGCGATCTGGCAGGAGTACGAGAACCTCGGCTGGCCAGCCCGCTACCTGTGGGGCCCCGAGGGGAGGCTGTTCGAGTTCCACTACGGCGAGGGCGCCTACGCCGAGACCGAGCTGGCGATCCAGGAACTGCTCGGCGTCGAGCGCGAGCCGGTCCTGCCGGTCTGCCCGGAGGACGCGCCCGAGGCGCTCCTGGTGCCGCAGTCCGACGACGTCGCCGGCCCGTACTCCGGCCCGTACGAGGCGGGAACCGTGTGGGCGGTGCTCGACGGAGCCGGGCTGATCCGCGCCAACGATCGCGAGCTCACCGTCGATCACCCCGGCGCCTATGAGCTGATCCGCCACGAGCGCTCGACCGCCGGGGTGCTCGAGCTGGAGGTCGGCGACGGGGTGGATTGTCTTGCGGTGTGTTTCAGCCCCGGGCTCACAGCCGGATGACTCCGGCGCGGCCCAGGTAAGCGAGGCTGGATGCCGAGCGGGCCGCAAGCCGGAGCGGGGCTGAACCCGAGCGCTGCCTAGCGCCCGATTCGGACCCGGCGGTAGCTGCGCCCGCCGTCGCTCGTGTAGTAGAGGCGATCGCCGCCCTGGAACTGGCCGACCGCCGCGCCGTGCATCGCGTCGGTGAACGCCAGGTCTGACCACAGGACCGCGCCGCCCGTGCCCGGGACCCGGCGCCAGTGCCCGCCGCCGTCGGTGGTCCGCCACAGCTGCTCGTAGCCATACACGGCGACCGCCGGCGAGGCGGCGGCGAACGAGGCCGAATTCGGCTCCGCCGGCTTGCCCGAGCGGGTCGCGTCGCCGCCCACCCCGCGGAGGTGAGCGCCGGCGTCAGCGGAGCGCCAGACGCCGCTCAGCATCCCGGTGGAGCAGTCCTCCCAGATCACCGGGAGCATCGCCTGCAGCGCGCAGGCGATCGACGGCGGCGCGTTTCCGGCCGGCCGCCAGTGCTCGCCCGAGTCCTTGGAAATGTAGATGCGGCTGTACCTGGCGCTTCGGTCCTGAGTCTCGACCGTCACGGTCGCGCCGCCGGCGGACAGTCCGCCGATCGGAAATCCGGCGAACTTCCCGATCGAGTGCCAGTCATCCCGGCCGACCGGCGACCGCAGCAGCCGGCCCGAGCCGCTCGCGGTGCGTACCACAGCGTAGACCCAGCCGTCCCCGGCGGCCAGCTGCACCACGCTCCCGCCGGCGTCCACCTGGTTCCAGGCGCGGGCGCCGTCGTGGGTGCTCCACAGCTCCGGACCGAACGCGAACCCGTTCCTCGGGTCCGCGAAGCGAAGCTCGTGGACCTGCCCGGTTTTCGGAGCCGACACGGCCGAGAAGCTGCGCCCGGCGTTATCCGTCCGTACGATCGCCGTGCACGGCGGCGACTTGCAGGACGACGAGCTGCCGAGCACCCACCAATGGCTGCTGCTGGTCGCCGCGAACGACACGGGGGCGAACGCCGCGACCACCATCGCTGTCCGCAGCGCGGTCAATCGAGCAGGTTGACGAGCCGCGGCGGCCCGTCGTCGTCGAGTTCGATCGCGAACCCCGCGCGGTACGGGCTATCGGTCTCGCCAGCGGGATCGTGTAGCCAGCAGCCGCTGTTGAATAGCTTTGCCCCGGTCGGCGCCCGCCACTCCTCCGGGTCGTCCGCCGCAAGCGGGCCCGCCCGGTGGGTGTGGCCGAAGATCGCGTACGCCGACGGCGCCGCCAGCGACTCGAGTACGCCGCCGAAGGCAACCAGGCCGGCACGGCGAAACTCGGCGGGCGAAAGCTCCCGGCGAACCGGCCCGATGCGGGCAGCGTTGAGCGCCGCGACGACGGCGGCGACGGCGGCGTCCCAGCAGGCCCGGCGGGCGCCCTGCGACTCGCGGATCCGCTGCCACAGCCGATCGGAGCCTCCCGGCTCCCGGCCGTTGCCCATCCCCTGCGCGCTCGCGTACATCCAGGCGTAGATCGGCGCCAGCACCGCCTCGTAATCGTCGGCGCTCGCAATCTCTCCCAGCGGCCGGCCCAGGATCCTCGCCATCACGCCGGCGCCGAGGCGCTCGAACGCCGGCACCGTCGTGCGGCGGTCGAGGTAATGGCCGTGGGTGGCGTAGACGTCCTCCCGCAGCCACACGCCCGGATAGCTCGCCGTGACCGTCGCGCCGGCGGAGCCGAGCAGGCCGGCCAGCGCCGCCAGCGGCTCGCCCTCGCGCCAGTCGACCGTCGAGGCCAGACCGAGTGGCTCTGGCGGACCGTCGGCGGCGCGGCGCCCGGCCCAGCCGCTGAGCAGCTGGTGATCGTGATTGCCGGGGACGATCACGACCTCCCGACCCGGCGCGAGTCCCTCGGCGACGCTGGGCAGGACGCGCGAAGCCGCGGCGAGCGCGTCCCTGAATGGACCCTGCCGAAACTCAAGGACGTCGCCGAGCAGGATCAGCCGGTCGGCGCCCTCGGCGGCCGCTCGCAGAGCCGCGCGTGCCCGCGGGTCCTCGAGGCGAGCCCGCTCTCCCCGCACGCCGAGGTGCAGGTCGGAGACGACCAGAGTCCGCACAGCTGAGGTCAGACGCTGGCTTGGCGGATCGCCTTGGGGAGCATGAAGCGCACGCCCTCCTGAATCACGTGCAGCTCCTCGACGGTCTTGGTGCCACGGGCGCGGAAGAACTCGACCAGGCGCTGGACCAGCTCCTCGGGCGCGCTCGCGCCGGAGGTGATGCCAACGATCCGCTTCTGCTCGAGCCACTGCTCGTGGACCTGCGACTCGTTGTCGATCAGGTGGGACTCGGCGCCGTGCTCGCGCGCGACCTCGACCAGCCGGTTGGAGTTCGAGGAGT
>Ga0123356_10005918_pt1 | contig 12408 bp, 11 predicted proteins | sample TergutEmb28metaG_2_FD_92546 | JGI IMG/M metagenome (GOLD analysis project Ga0123356, IMG submission 92546) | Embiratermes neotenicus P3 segment gut microbial communities from Petit-Saut dam, French Guiana - Emb289 P3 | ecosystem: Host-associated > Arthropoda: Insects > Digestive system > Gut ... | reverse complement strand
TGCTCCGTTGGTTCAGCTTTGGCAGGAGCATCACTTTCTTGCATAACGGTACCGCAATTCATACAGAATCTGGCATCGGCAGGTAATTTTGTGCCGCATTGAGAACAAAACATTATTTACCCCTTCTTTCCATTTATTAGGTACGGTACACTATCAAGTATTTTACATGAAAAACTTTATTAATGCAATCATAACAGACAAGCATAAAGCAAACAATATAATTGCAGTCAATGCCCACTTGACAACCTTTAGCGGTATGCCTTATATTTGAGTGGTATCCTCAAGAAAAGGCAGGGAGCGCAGCAAAAGGAGTGGTAAGTTAATGATTCAGGACATACATCCGCAAAAATTAAATAATGAGTATGTACACAAGCATGCGGACAAAAAAAGCGTGATATTTTCTTTTCTGGAAGGTAAAGTCCTTTGCTGCGGCAAACAGGAAGTGAGTTTCCCGTTATTTGAGGATCTTGCCGGCGGTAAAAAAGAATGCATCTATTTATTTGAAATAGACGGAATGGACTTTTTCCTCGCAAGGCAGGGGCAAATCAAAGCAGACACAGAGTTCACCTATGAGAGCATAGATATTTTCAGAGCGATGAAACCCAAGCATCTTGCGTTTGCGGGTATAACCGCATATCATCTGTATCGCTGGTACAGAGATAACGAATACTGCGGAAGCTGCGGAAGTCCGTTCCTGCTGCACAACACAAAAGAAAGAGTGCTGGTATGCGAAAAATGTGAGAACCATATATACCCCAGGATCGCGCCGGTCGTGATAGTGGGGGTCACCGACGGTGACAAGCTGCTTATGACAAGAAGCGCAAGCAGCGCATACAAAAACTACGCATTAATAGCGGGATTCGTCGAAATCGGAGAAAGTGCGGAAGAAGCAGTCAAACGGGAAGTAATGGAAGAAGTAGGCATTAAGATAAAGGATATCAGCTACTATAAATCTCAGCCCTGGGGATTTTCCGGCAGCCTGCTATTAGGGTACTATGCAAAGCTTGACGGCGAAGCAGCGATAAACATTAAAAGTAACGAACTGTCAAAAGCGAAGTGGATAAATAGGGCTGATATCAAAAATGAGGATGAAGACTTCAGTCTGACAAATGAAATGATATGTAACTTTAAAAATGGTTGAGTTAAGCGGAAAATATAATACGGCGAAGCTGTTTACCTCAACAGCCGAGCCGGCTACCGTCACACAGATACAGCATATACTGGATCAGGCTTTTACCGCGGGGAGCAAGATACGGATAATGCCGGACGCTCATGTCGGTATGGGCTGCACGATCGGCACAACAATGACGATCATTGATAAAGTCGTGCCAAACCTCGTTGGAGTAGACATCGGCTGTGGTATGGAGACGGTGCTGCTCAAGGACAAACATGTTGAACTGGAGCAAATCGATAAGGCGATCCATAAATACATACCGTCCGGATTTGCCATACGTAAAGAAAAGCATCACTTTAACGAAGAAATCGATTTATCGGCTTTACGGTGCGCCAGCCATGTAGACCTTAAAAGAGCGGTACTCTCGATCGGTACACTGGGCGGCGGGAACCATTTCATTGAGATCGGCAAGGATGAGGACAAGCAACTCTATCTTGTAATACACTCCGGGAGCCGTAATCTCGGGAAGCAGGTGTGCGAGCACTACCAGAACGCCGCTGCCGACAGCCTGAACCGCAGGGGGAAAGGCGCGGACCGAGTTCTCGCGCATCTGGAAGGAAGCCTATTTGACGATTATCTGCATGATATGGCAATCATCCAGCGCTACGCGGACCTGAACCGGAAAGCGATCGTAAAGGAATTGCAAAAGCGCACAAAGTTTAAGATAATCGAGCAGTTCACAACAGTACATAATTATATTGATCTGGAATCAATGATTTTACGAAAAGGCGCGATTTCGTCGAAAAAAGGCGAACGGATGCTTATCCCGATGAATATGCGCGACGGAAGTTTGATATGCACCGGCAAAGGCAATAAAGACTGGAACTATTCAGCGCCGCACGGTGCAGGACGTATAATGAGCCGTTCCGCGGCTAAACAGAATATAACGCTGACACAGTATGAAAAAGCAATGAAAGGAATTTATTCGACAACAGTAAATCGCAGCACAATAGACGAAGCTCCGTTTGCTTACAAGCCGATGGAAGAGATCATCGCAAATATAGGAGATACCGCGGATATCATCAAGACGATAAAACCGCTGTATAACTTTAAAGCCGCAGAGTAAAGTAAGATAAGGATAACACGCTATACGCGTTCGCTAAGTGCTAAGGAGATCAACTAATGAAATCATACAGAAAAGAACTTCAGATACAAACAAAAACACGCCGCGCGTTTATCAACATAACTCCGCAGATCGAAGCAGCACTGACAGAGAGCGGGGTACGTGAAGGATTATGCCTTGTTAACGCAATGAACATAACAGCGAGCGTATTCATCAATGACCATGAAAGCGGTCTGCACAGGGACTTTGAGCGCTGGCTGGAAAAGCTTGCGCCGGAGAAACCTCACAGTCAGTACGACCACAACGGGTATGAAGATAACGCTGATGCCCACCTTAAACGTTCGGTCATGGGGCGTGAAGCAGTAGTCGCTGTAACAAACGGGGAACTGGATTTCGGAACATGGGAACAGATTTTTTACGGTGAGTTTGACGGCATGCGCACTAAACGGGTGCTGATAAAAATCATCGGAGAATGACGGGGATGTGCCGCTATGGCTAGAGCCATTGCACAATTGAAGGACATTTTGGATAATACGGACAATGCGGTCTTTTTCGGCGGAGCGGGCGTATCAACCGAAAGCGGGATACCCGACTTTCGCAGCGCTGACGGACTGTATAGTGAAACGTACGCGTATCCGCCCGAGACTATTCTGTCGTATAGTTTTTTCAAAAAACACACAGACGAGTTCTATCGTTTTTACCGCGAAAAAATGCTTTACCCGGACGCAATGCCGAATAAAGCGCATATCGCGCTGGCGGAGCTGGAAAAGCGCGGTAAGGTCAAAGCGGTGATAACACAAAACGTTGACGGACTGCACACGGCGGCAGGAAGTCTTTGTGTTTTTGAACTGCACGGTTCGGCGCACAGAAATATCTGCATGGCATGCGGCATGAGCTACACGCTTGATGTGATAATTAAAACGACGGGAGTACCTTTATGCTCGTGCGGTGGTGTAATCAAGCCGGATGTGGTACTATATGAAGAGGTCCTGGATCAGGCTGTGCTCCTAAAAGCTATTAAAGCGATTTATGAAGCGGACGTCCTGATCGTTGGCGGCACGTCACTAAACGTCTATCCCGCAGCCGGGCTTATAACCCATTACCGCGGCGATAAGCTCATCCTGATCAACAAATCTGAAACACCTTATGACGATTACGCTGACTTGATCATAAGAGAAAGTATCGGTCTTGCGCTAGGCGAGGCCGCCGGCATATAAATATCACCGGAGGAGGAAAAGCAGGTATGAAGATTCTTTTTATAGGCGGAACAGGTATCATCAGCACAGCGATCTCAAAAAAACTGCTGGAAAGCGGCGAACATGAGCTCTACCTCATAAACAGGGGAAACCGTAATGATTGTCTCCCCGACGGATACAAGTCCATAGTATGCGACATCAACGATGAAGCAGCGGCTGCAAAGCTGCTTGCCGGTATGGAGTTTGACGTTGTAGCCGACTTTATCGCGTTTGTCCCGTCACAGCTTGAGCGAGATCACCGGCTCTTTGCGGGAAAAACAAAACAATTCATATTCATCAGTTCGGCGTCAGCGTATCAAAAGCCGCTTTCCGATCACAGGATCACAGAGAGCACCCCGCTTTCAAACCCGTATTGGGAGTACTCGCGCAATAAGATCGCGTGCGAGGATTATTTGATGAAAATGTACCGTGAAAACGGTTTCCCGGTAACGATCGTCCGCCCGAGCCATACATACGATGAAAGGTCTATACCGCTGGGTGTACACGGCTCTAACGGCAGCTGGCAGGTTGCAAAGCGTATGCTTGAAGGTAAACCCGTTATAATCCATGGCGACGGCACAAGCCTGTGGACAATGACTCACAATTCAGATTTTGCCGACGCCTTTATCGGGCTTCTGGGGAATATCCACGCCATCGGCGAGTCTGTTCAGATCACATCCGACGAGTCCGTGACATGGAATCAGGTATATCAGTCGATCGCCAATGCCCTCGGTGTAGAGCTTAAGCCGTATTATGCCCCGTCTGATTTTCTCGCGAAGTGTTCGAGCTATGATTTCACCGGGGGACTGATCGGGGATAAAGCAAACTCGGTCGTTTTTGACAATACCAAGTTAAAGCGGCTGGTTCCCGGGTTTACTGCAAAAATCAGATTTGATCAGGGTGTACGAATGACGATAGATAATGTACTCGCAAAAAAAGACCTTCAAAGAGAAGATCCCGAGTTTGACATGTGGTGCGATAAAGTGATTGCCGCACTTGATAAAGCGGTCGGTCTCGTTTAACGGTTAAGGAGAGTAACAATGGTTTTTGAATACAAAATATCTACCCCACGCGAAGATTTCTACAACATAACGCCTCAGGTCCGTGAAGCTATCACTAAGAGCGGAGTCAAGGACGGCATTGCCGTGGTGTACTGCCCGCACACAACGGCAGGTATCACAATAAATGAAAACGCCGACCCGGATGTCGTGCGCGACTCATTATTCGGACTCAGTAAAACGTTTCCGGATCATGTTGAGTTCCGCCACAGCGAAGGAAACAGCGCAGCGCACATGAAAGCGTCAGCGACAGGCGCAAGCGTTACGATCATAATCATGGACGGCAAACCTGTTTTCGGTACGTGGCAGAGCATATACTTCTGTGAGTTTGACCCGCCGAGACCAAGACGGTTTTATGTAAAAGTGATGAGTTAAGACGTCTCCTCCGTTACAGTCGCATTTTTCATTGCGTCAAGACGTTTCTTGCTTGCTGCGATGATAGTAAAAATAAGTACAAGAAATGCGGCGCAAAGCACAAACGGCAGACGGCGGTCCATATCGGACAACCAACCCGCCAGGTATCCGAACGGAATACTCATACCAAGAACCATCACCATCATCAACCCTCTGATCCTCGCCCGCTCCGAAGGTTCGATCAGCAGCGCAGTCAGTGAATCACTGCGCGGAATAACAAACCCGTAAGCTATTGCGTCCAAAACTACGGTGATTAGCAGTATATACAAAGATTCCGCCGGAGTAAAAACAAGAATGATGTTACTTATCACAAATATAATCAATCCAATGAGCATAGGGTAACGAAATCCGAACTTCTCAAGCCTTGGCAGAATGAAAAAGAGAAAACCGGCAATAACCAGTGAACGTAAAATCGGAAAATATGCCAGTAAATGCTCGGGTATCAAAAGTGTTCCGGTCACGTAAAGACCGAAGAAGTTTCCCGAAACCATCCATGTTATGCTGAAAATTGTAGTGATCGCAAGAGCAAGAACCATATCGCGGGAGGCAAATATACGCTTGAATATCAGTCCGTAACCGCTCATGATCTGCCATATCGACATATCCGCTGTTTCCCGCTTTCGGGTCTTGCCGACTTCCGTTTCATCACAGTACCGGTAAAGTATGATAAACTTAGTCGTCATAGACAAGAAGGAAAAGAAATACAGTATACGCATAGCGGGAACGATAGTAAGCTGATTTACGAGGATAGCCGCGAGCGGAGCGAATATAACAGCCATTTGCGCAACCATGTGGAGCAATGAGAAGATTTTTACCATTGCTTCCTTTTTTGCGTCTTCAACCAGAAGGCAGGTCCAGGAGTTATCTGTAATCTGCATCATGCCGTTAAACGCTGCCGCCGCAATAAACCACCAGAAATTCTGAGAGAGCGCCCAGAGCAGGCACGGTATCGACCATGACGCTACATCAAAGATCAAAGTCGTCAGCTTACGCCCGAGCTTATCCGTGACCGCACCGCTAAAAAGAGCTGCCAACGCGCGAAACAGCATGTTAACTGACGCAACTAAACCGATTTGACGGTCGGAAAGCAGCAATGCCGCCATATAGACGGACACAAAAGGTATGTACAGATTGAACGGGATGACCCACAGAGGTTCGGTGTAAATACATAACTTGGGGTTACCTTTAAGTTCAACCAGAGTTTGTATAAGCGGATGACGCTTTTTTTTACCGGATCGTTCAGGAGTCATAACTGATCCTTCCATTTTTACTGTTGCCGCACAAGCCGAAATGATAACACAGTCAGCGTGATTTGTCAAAAAGGAAGAGACAACGACTATAGTTACAAAAAGTTACGAAAATATTACAAAACAGTTGACAAGTTGGGATTTTTATGCTAGACTTATCTTCCAAATATCGTATTATATACTGGTTCGGAAGGAGAATGTCACATGAAGCGAAGTTTGCAAAAGATTACATTCCTGTTTTTTGTATGCTGTCTGATGATCGGTTTATCACAGACTGCCCTCGCTAACAGCATGACATTCCGCACGACTGATTCGGTGCGCTTCAGAACAGCGCCAAACACCGACGCGGAAGTGATCCGTGTATTAGATCCGGGCACCAGCGTTGAAGTTGTAGACCACGATCCCGCAGGCTGGTCAAAGGTCACACAAGGCGGTAAGACCGGGTTTATAAGGTCGGACTTTCTTAAGTTCCATATTAATAATTATGCGCATTTCCAGACAACAGATACGGTACGCTTCAGGGCAAGCCCGTCAACAGACGCCCGATCAATACAGCCGGTTGCCGTAAAAACGACGGTTGATGTACTTGAACATGATCCTGCAGGCTGGTCGAAGGTCAGGATAGACGGTACGATCGGTTACATAAGATCCGATTTTCTCAAGCGCAGCAGCAGTAGCAGCGGAGGCAGCGGAAGCGGCGGGTCTAACGGGTCGCCTGCTCAAAGCCCGTCATACTTAAGAACATCCACAGACGGTGTCAGGATCAGAAAAGGACCGACATCAAATGAAGATAATATCATAAGAACATTACCGGCCGGTACCATCGTTGAGATACTTGAGAAGGGTTCAGACGGCTGGTCACATGTTAAGCTTAATGACGGCACTATAGGTTACATCAGCTCGGACTATTTAAATATAGGTATTGGTGATGTTGAGCTGCTTGACTGGTCTGTTGCCAAGGATCTCATACCAATGCGCACAAATATACAAGTTACTGACGTCAGGACGGGTATAGTTTTTAACCTTAGGTGTTTCTCAAAATCCGGACACTGCGACGTTGAACCTCCAACACAGGCCGACACTGACGCGATACTTAGAACACGCAACGGTGTTTGGGCGTGGGCTCCCAGGCCGGTCTGGGTCACTATCGGCAACCGTACGATAGCGGCGTCGCTTAACGGCATGCCCCACGATGTCAGCACCATATCCGGCAACGGCATGAACGGGCACCTGTGTCTGCACTTTAACAATACAGTCACCAACAGCAAGTCATACCAGAGAAATCTTAACAATGCCGTTATGGAAGCGTGGAACGCAAGACAATAGAACAGACCGGAAAATCAAAATAATCAATAACAGAGCGGGTATATTAAAGTACCTGCTCTGTTGTTTTTCTATTGACAAGGTTAAACACGTAATGTATAATCAAAATAGTATCTAAACGATTAGATTGCAGGTGAAGACAGTGGCTCCCATCACAATAAAAGATATCGCCAGAGAAGCGGGGGTTTCCACCGCTACGGTGTCGTACGTCATTAACGGCTCTAAGCCGGTAATGCCTGAAAAACGGCAGCGGATCCTGGATGTGATTTCCAAAACGAACTATCAGCCAAACAGAGTCGCAAAAAGCCTGCGCATGAAAAAAACAAATATAATAGGCGTCCTTGTAGAAGATATATTATCTTTTCCCGCGTCGCGTATAATAAACGGCATATCTGAATATGTGGAACAAACAGACTATCACATCCTGCTCAACGATCTCAGGATGATGGATAGTTTGTTTAATCAATACGATCAGGTCGTTCATCAAAAAGATAAAATCAATCAAGCGCTTTCGTTTTTGATTTTTGGCGCCAAGGTTGACGCGGTAATATATGTGGGTATGTTCGACCGTGATATCTCAGGAATAATCGCGGATATGAATAAACCGGTTGTGATCGCATATTCTACCTCCGGCGATGATCATGCCTGTTACGTCACATACGAAAATGAAAACGTCGCGGAGCGGCTGGCACAGCAGGTAATAAACTCCGGACACAGGAAAATCGCCGTTATAACCGGACTTGCACATACCGCTCCCGCGCAAATGCGGCTCAAAGGTATCAACAGAGCAATTAAAGAAGCCGGTCTCGTACTGGACAGTACGCTGGTAAAAAACGGTGATTGGGAGCGCACCTCCGGATACACCTGTATGAAGGCCCTTTTAGAGCAGGATACATTACCTACTGCGGTCATCGCAATGAACGATTTTATGGCGATAGGCGCAATAGACGCACTCAGAGAAGCAAAACTTCGCGTACCTGAAGATATCTCAGTTGTCGGGTTTGACAACCGTGAGGTATCTGATTTTGTGTTTCCGAAGCTTACTACAGTGGAAATAGATCTTAAAGCGATCGGATATACTGCGGCGCAGGTGGCAACGCAGAAACTAAGCGGCGAAGGAGAGTATGCTGATAACCGCAGCATCATAATCCCGGGTAAGATACTGATACGCGACACGATCGCGAAGATATGATTAAAAAGAGAGCAGGTGTAATGATATGCGAAAGCTGACGATCGATACAAATAAGACAGGTGAAAAGATAAACAGGAATATATACGGTCATTTCTCCGAGCATTTGGGACGCTGTATCTATGAAGGCATGTTTGTGGGCGAAAACTCATCGATACCGAATACTAAAGGTATGCGCAACGATGTGATTGAAGCGCTGCGCGGGATCAAGGTTCCCGTGCTGCGCTGGCCGGGCGGTTGCTTTGCGGATGAATATCATTGGATGGACGGCATCGGACCAAAAGAACAACGCAAAAAGATGATAAACACACACTGGGGCGGTGTTGTTGAAGATAACTCATTCGGAACGCATGAGTTCATGGAGCTGTGCTCTCAAATCGGATGCGCCCCGTTCGTATCGGGAAACGTAGGCAGCGGCACAGTGCGGGAGATGAGCGAGTGGGTCGAGTATATGACTTTTGCCGGAGTGTCTCCGATGGCGGATCTAAGAAAAACCAACGGGCGTGAAGAACCGTGGAGCGTTCCGTACTTTGGAGTAGGGAACGAGAACTGGGGCTGCGGCGGTAACATGTGCGCGGAATATTACGCCAGAACATACCGTCATTATCAGACATACGTACGTGAGTACGGTGATAATAAGATCGCAAAAATCGCATGCGGTCCGAATGTAGACGACTATAACTGGACCGAGGTCATGATGGAGCAATGCCACTGCCGTGAAGGGCACAGGAATGGCGGGAACTACCGTATGGACGGTCTTTCGCTGCATTATTACACCTGCCCCGGCGGCTGGGAAGAACGCGGCAGCGCAGTGGCTTTTGACGAGACCAAGTACTTTCAAACATTAAAAGACGCGCTCAGAATGGATGAACTGGTTAGTAATCACAGCCGCATCATGGATAAGTACGATCCCGAAAAACGTGTAGGTCTCATAGTTGACGAATGGGGTACATGGTACGATGTCGCGGAGGGCACAAACCCCGGATTTCTGTATCAACAGAACACCATGCGTGACGCGCTTGTTGCCGGCTTAACGTTAAACATATTTAATAAACACTGCGACCGGGTAAAAATGGCGAACCTTGCACAGACAGTAAATGTACTTCAGGCAGTGATCCTCACTAAAGAAGATAAAATGATAAAAACTCCGACGTATCATGTATTTGACCTTTACAAAGGACATCAGGACGCGCAGCTGCTGGAAAGCAGCGTTGAGGCGCAGAATATCAGTTCAGGTGGGTTTACCATACCGGAGCTGCATGTGTCCGCATCCCGGGACGAAAAAGGCACGGTTCGCGCCACACTCGTAAACCTCTCGCCCGGCACTGAACAAGATATCGACTGTCAGCTTAAAGGAAGTGTTATCAAGTCCGCATCGGCACGTGTTCTGACCGGAAAGATAGACGCGCACAATGACTTTGACACACCGGAACGCCTAAAACCGCAGCCGTTTGATATTGATGCAACAGACAGCGAGCTGCGCTTTATTATTCCGCCATGCGCAGTCATGGAAATAATTATTAACGAGGTAAAATAATGAGTAAGTATGGCATCACATTTATAGGACATATGTGTTATGACCAGGTCACACTGCATGACGGTGAGACTATCACAGCACCGGGCAGCGCGGTCATGTGCGGTGCGATGGTCACAGCCAAGGTCGGAGTAAAGACTGCCGCTGTCGTAAAAATGTCATTGGATGAAGTACACATCAATAAACCAATGGAAGACTTAGGTGTTGACGTCTTTGTTATACCCGCGGACTGTACCACATTTTCACGTGTGCTGCATAAATCGGCAAATGTTGACGAGCGCGACATCACGATCATCAGGACAGCAGGGCTTATAAAGATAGAAGACATCCCGGAACTGGAATCAAGCTATGTTCATTTAGCGGGAATTTCAGATTCAGAGTTTGACATGGCGCTTATAGACGGACTAAAAGCCAGAGGCTACAGACTATCTACAGACATGCAGAGTTATGTGCGCCAGATAACACCGGTAACACTTGCTGTCAACTTCGGCGATGTTAAGGATAAAGAAGAAATCATTTCAAAAATGGACATGGTAAAGCTGGACGTTGTAGAAGCCCGTGTGCTGACAGGCACCGAAGACTTGGAAAAAGCCGCATTGATCGTAGAATCATGGGGCTGTCCGGAAATAGTCATCACACAGTCTACCGGTGTTCTCGCCCGTGTGGACGGTGTCACATATCGCGAGAGTTTCTCTAATAACAGCGTTGTGGGCCGCACCGGAAGAGGCGACACCACATTTTCCGCTTATCAGGCGTGGAGACTGGAGCACGGCGTTGCCGAGTCTCTGAAGTTTGCCGCTGCGCTCGTCTCTATCAAGATGGAAAAATACGGTCCCTTCCAGGGCACCCTTGAAGATGTGTTCACCCGGATCAAAGAAAAACACTCCTGATCACTCGCTACTAACCAAACGAAGAGAGGTAAACCATGTATATTGACAAGTTTACGATCGATCCGGACTGGTGCGTCATTGAAGACACCTTTGATATAAGCCGCGTCAGGCACAATGAGTCTGTTATGGCTTTGGGAACGGGTTTTTTGACCACGCGCTCAAGCTTTGACGAGGGATTTACAGATGATGAGCAGAATATATCATACGACCGGATGGCAATGAATGTCTCTCTTGAAGTCGTTCCCACAAAAAAGAGCCGCTGGGGAACATTTATCCCGCTTGTTCAAGGCAAACATCCGTTTTGGAATGTCGGCGTCATAAACCTGCCGTATATGCTGGGGCTCGAGGTTTTTGCGGACGGTGAAAGGCTGGATATGGAAACCGGCCGAATAACCGGATACAAGCGCTGGCTGGATATGAAAGAAGCGACACTGTACAGGACATTTATCTGGGAAACGTCTTCGGGGAAAAAACTAAATCTGCTGTTTAAGCGGTTTATGAACCCCGAGGACAGATTCGTATGTGTTCAAGATCTTCGTATCAGCGCGGTATCAGGAACTGCTGACATCATAGTGAAGAGCTATATCGATAATGACACACGAACAAACGGATATGACAAGTTTATAAACCGCGATGTGAGTTTTGCGGGAAATCAGGTCATATACTCCGACGTTACAGGAAATCTTGAAGACCGGATCATAACAGTCAGCAGGATGGTATGCAGCAAGCAGGGTTCTCACGCTATAACCCGTGAGGATAATCGTATAATCGCAAGCCGCAGATTTAATCTTAAAGAAAGTGAAGAAGCACAGGTACTTAAGGTTTCCGCGCAGGTGGCAAGCGTATATTTCGACAAGGAATCCCTGCTTGACGAAGGCATCAAAATGTTAAGCGATGTGATCGATCAGGGAGCGGATTCACTCCATAACTCGCACACGGCACGCTGGGCAAAGAACTGGGATATTTCCGATATCCAAATCACAGCGGATGATCCGGATGGTTACAACAGTCAGCGGGCTATCCGCCAGTCGATATATCATCTGTTCCGCGCGCGGTCGACAGACCCGCGTGCCCTAAACTGTGCCAAAGGCTCTACAAGTGAAATGTATCTTGGATCGGTTTGCTGGGATATGGAGATATTCTTCCAGCCATTTTATATTTACACACAGCCCGAACTGGCAAAAATGACAGGGCTGTATCGTTATAATATTTTAAACGGCGCCCGCAGAAGCGCGGCGATCCACAATTACATAGGCGCGCGTTATCCCTGGCAAACAGACC
>Ga0123356_10005917_pt1 | contig 12409 bp, 6 predicted proteins | sample TergutEmb28metaG_2_FD_92546 | JGI IMG/M metagenome (GOLD analysis project Ga0123356, IMG submission 92546) | Embiratermes neotenicus P3 segment gut microbial communities from Petit-Saut dam, French Guiana - Emb289 P3 | ecosystem: Host-associated > Arthropoda: Insects > Digestive system > Gut ... | reverse complement strand
GTTCGGTAAGGCGTTAGTCGAAGAAATGTTGGCAATGGGAATATCCGATGCAAACATCGACGATAACGGTTATGTCTTTGGAACAATACCTGCAACAGACCCGGATTTCGACGGCACGGTCATAGGGTTTATCGCACATATGGATGTTGCGACAGATGCACCATGCCAGCCGATGAATGCACGAGTTATTGAGAATTACGACGGAGGCGATATCGTTCTCAGCGAAGGGATAATCATGTCACCGGCAGATCATCCCTGTTTAAACCAATACAAAGGAGACGATTTGGTCGTTACGGACGGAAAAACTCTGCTCGGTGGAGACAATAAAGCCGGGATCGCAACTATTTTGACCATGGCAGAATATTTCCACACAAACCCGCAAGTCAAACACGGTACGATCAAAATCGGTTTTACACCTGACGAAGAGATCGCAAGAGGAGCAGATAAGTTCGATGTCAAGCGCTTTGGTGCAGATTTTGCATATACAGTCGATGGCGGCGAGTTTGGTGAGGTCGAGTATGAAACTTTTAACGCATCGACCGCTATCATTACAGTCACCGGTGTAAGCATGCATCCGGGTGCATCTAAGAATAAAATGAAAAACGCATCCCTTATAGCAATGGAGTTTGCCGCAATGCTACCTGTCGCAGAAAGACCGGAGTATACCGAGAATTATGAAGGCTTCTATCATCTCCTCACTATGGAAGGCGAGGTAGAAAAAGCAACATTGACCTATATCGTGCGCGACCATGATGAAGCCGTTCTAAAATCACGAGAGAAGTTTATACACATAGCCGCAAAGTTTATAAATAAGAAATACGGGTACGATGCAGTCGAAGTAGAAATCAAAGACTCATACCGCAACATGGAAAGCATCCTGCGTGATCATTGGCATCTGATAGATAACGCCTGTAAGGCTGTCGTACAAGTCGGAGGAACTCCAATAATAAAACCTGTTCGCGGTGGCACAGACGGTTCACGCCTGTCCTTCATGGGACTCCCATGCCCGAACCTCGGCACAGGAAACCACAACGCCCATAGCAGGATGGAGTTTGCCAGTGTTCAGGGTATGGATAAAGTTGTTGAAACACTTGTAGCTATAGCAGAAATGTATGCCGATTTTAATTTGTAAATACCGGAGGAAGAAAAATTATGGCAACAAAAGCAGCGACCGTTACTGTAAAACGCTTACAAACGCCTCATCAGACTGAGCCGTTTAATCAATTCAAACCTCTGTCACAATCAATGAAAGATGAGGTCTTCAAAGCCGTTGCGGAGATTTTCGACACTGCCGGCGGGAAAAGCATGCTTAAAAGCAGCGGGGATGTTTATCTCAAACCAAACGGCATAGACAGCAAACCCTACTGCTACACCCGCTCCGAACTTGTTGAAGCAGTTATAAAATACTGGAAAGAAGCCGGAGCTAACAACATCTACCTTTTTGAGAACTGTACGCAAAGCAACTTTACAAGGATGGTATTTGCTCTTACAGGATACAGTGATATTTGTAAAAAATACGGTGTGAAGGAAGTCTATCTCGACGAGGAGAAGGGCGTACAGTACACCTTCAAAGGCAAACCACCCGAGAGTCAGGATGAAAACGGATACTTTGAAACAACCTTTCAAATCCCGAAGTTCGTTACAGAAAGCCTTATTGAACGAGCGGACGAAAACCTGTATATCAACCTGCCGAAGCTCAAAACTCACTCAATGGCAGGCGTGACTCTTGGCGTAAAAAACCAATGGGCATTTCCTCAGCCGAGTGACCGGCGCGCAGATCACAACTACAATCTGCCAAACAAGCTGGCGGACATGCTCAGTTACATCCAGCCGGACTTTACACTGATCGAGGGTATCGAAGCTACGATCCACGGTCACTACCCGGTAACAGCGTTTGCTGACAGATGCGTCCTGCCATTCCGGGTTTTGATAGGCGGAGCTAATGTGGTTGCAACAGATCTCATAGGGGCAAGCTTGTTCGGTCTCACCCCGGAAAATGATGTTGATCATCTTCGTATCGTTCTTGAGCGCGGATACGGCAACGGTGTAAAAGGTCTTGAAGACATAGAAATAATCGGAGATATCTCCGACTTCACAGAACGTTATGACTGGGATCTTTATCCTCAGTACCCTGATGATATAACAATACTGAAAGGCAGCGACAGATGCTGCCGTGAGGGTTGCCAAAACAATCCGCTGACTTTGATCCAGTGCCTTGCATATGATTATGGCGGCAAAGGCGGATGGACTATAATCATGGGTAAAGGTCATGATCCCGAAGTGATCAAAAATCTGAAGGGCAGAGTTCTAATAGTCGGGCGTTGTGCGATCCTCGAGGTCAGCGAAGACCTTGTCTACCGGCTGGGCGGCAGAAAGGTCTATCACAGCGGCTTTTGCAACGATCTTCGTGCATCCACAAACGCTTTATGCCATCTCATGAAAGTAAATCCCCTGGTGATGGCACCCATGCCCTTCCTTAGATCAATAAAGCTCCTGCTCCTGTCAAAACTGCACGGCTCTCAGGCGAATGTCCCCTTCTTTTTTGCCCACAAGTTCAAAGTGGTTTAAGCGGTGGTCATACCCGGAAGTTAGTTATTATGGATGGTAAATCAATCGCCCGTGCCTGTCATTTATACCTGACTTCCGATAGAAGTAGTTATTTATCACATCGCGCCATTCACGGGCATTGATAAGCTGTCTTTGCAATCGTTCCATTACCGAATCATATACACAGTCAGGCAGTAGCTGCTGAAGTGAATACCATGTTTTAATGAAACCCTCGACCGCTGCTTCACCTTCAAAATGTGAATCGTACATGTATTGAAGCAGTGTTCTTCTGCATTTCAATTTATAGTCATATGGTAAACGGTGGAAGAACAGCAGCAATTCCTCCGGACACGTTGCCAAATCACTGTAAAGTTTATTTAAGTGGGGATGATACTGCGCGGTATATCCTGTGCCTCTTTCTGTCCTGTCGATCCCGATCGCTTTGCAATCAGCTCTGTGGTATGTACCCCATTTGGAATATTCATAACCTTCCGGGCTTGGTCCGTAGTGGTGGTGGATGTTGACCATCCAGCCAAGAGCCAGCGGTGTAGTATATTTCTCATATACTTCTCTTGAATCAAGCATCATCTTTAATATGGGTTTACACAGAGCCGGATTTGTGCCAAATGTCAGTTCGATCCATTCGCTCAAAACATCACTTGCCGAAAGACCGGGATCACAAGCCATACGTCCGAAAGCGTAGAGATTTGCTTGTGCCAGCGTATGTCCTGTCCAGTTCATATCGAGACCTGTGTTAGCCACAGCAACTACGGCAGTGATCTCATTTCCTATCAAATCACGCATGTCCCTGGTATCAGAAACAGGTGCGCTAAAAACCTCTTCCCATTGCACTGCCAGTGCATAGAGGTCGATTTGCTGACCGGTGTATTCCTGTGTGATCTGCAACTCCAGTGCTTGAGAAGTGTGCTTCATAGCGCCGAACAGAGGTGAATTTGGTTCACGTACCTGGAAATCGTACGGCCCGTTCTTTATTTGTAAAATAACATTATCGTCAAAATCCCCGTCAAGCGGGAAAAAATGATCGTATGCTGCTTTCGGGCGGTCGGTTTTCATATCACGCCAATCCTGCTCACAATTATAGACAAAGCAACGCCAATAGACTTTTCCGCCATGTGGTTTTAATGCGCGTGCGAGAACATTTGCACCGTCAGCCTGTGTCCGCCCGAGTGTTGCGGGACCGTCACGAAATTCACTGTCGGCTTTGACAAGAAATCCTGCAAGGTCAGGGATATGCTTATATACCTTTTTTGCGGCATCTTTCCACCATTTTATCACTGCCTTATCAAGCGGATCCGCTGTCGGTAATCCGCCAAGCAATACAGGACTGCACCAGTCAACGGCAATAATGAATCTGATTCCAAACTCTCTGAAGACCGCCGCCAGTTTTGCTGTATCAGGTAATAACTCCTCAGTGATCATAAGAGCTGCGCGTGGTGAAACATTTACATTATTGCAACAGACGCAGTTGATCCCTATCGACGAGAGAAACCGGGCATAATCACGTAAACGCTCCGGGTCAAAATCTATATTCCCGTTCTTAAAAAAGAGTGACCCTCCGCTGTAACCACGTTCCACATGTCCCTGGATGTTATCCCAGTGATTTAATATACGTTCCTGCACTTTTGGCTCTACGGCCGGGGGAGTGCCTCCATCGTCCTGAAGCCACATTTTGTATTCACTATAAGCCATTATTGTAAAGTCCTTTCGCAAATTACTATAGATACTCCATCTTCTGTATAAATATACGGGTCCATTGACCATCTTGTATCATAAGGTACACTTTTTCCGATGGTTGCATTTTTCGCTACCGTGATGTACTTGTCAAAATCCGATTTCGGATTCGGTAAATCTGAATGCGCAGTATAAAATATATCAAATTCCAGTTCCTTTGTACGCTTGAGCATCGTTATATAATCACGTACAGGTAATGATTGCTCCAAAAACATCCAGCAATGCTCATTTGCCGAATCACTGTCAAGAAGTATACGCATTTCCTTTATGAGCAGACCTGTCGAACCCCCGGTATGCCCTGCCATGTCGATCACTTCTACGTGTATACCACCAAGGTCGTATATCTCTCCTATAACCAGCGGCTTCAAATTACACGGCGGTTCGCCGCACCATTTCTCTTCATCAAAATCAGCCTCAAGCTTCTCTTCTTTTAACCTGTCGATTATTGATTTACGCATCATTTCTGATGTGTTGTCATAAAACAACTCATAATCATCTTCATGTAATAATACTTCATCAAATTGATAAGCGCCGTTTGCATGGTCGATATGTCCGTGACCAAGCACAACAATATATGGTTTATCCGTTATCGATCTTATCACATCAGGTATATTGCCAATGCCGTACCCTGTGTCGAAAAGCAGAGCTCTGTCTGCCCCGACGATGAGATACATATTTACATTAAGCGGGTCTTTGATCAAAAACAACCCCGGGTTGATTTCTTCAATTTTGCATTGCAGCATTTTTAATGACCATTCCTCTCATGATTGATTTGCGGCTCTTCCTAAGCATTTTCCTTCGCAGCCCTTACTAATGCATTTATACACTCGCCTGTTGCTCCCATCGGGACGCCGCCGCCTACGCTTAGCAGCAAGCCGGCTGTGCTTCCGTTTGCTTTGATATAGCTGCCAATACAATCCTTTGCCATATCATAAACCTCATCAGGCGTATTTTTTGCTAAAGACATCGGCGGGATATTTCCAAGTAATGCAACATTTTTTCCGGTTTTTATGCGGGTTTCGCCAATATCCTTCATATGAGTGAAGTTAAACAGATCGACACCCAGATCCTCCATATATTCAAAGCATACATCACTGTCTGTGTCGTTGTGGAAAAGATGGACACACTCGGGGAATGCAGCAAAAATCTCTTTGATGTAGGGATGAGCGAACTCTTCATAATCTTCTTTACCGAAAAAGCCTGTGATATCGTCAAGAACCAGGATCCCTTCAGCGGTTTGAACAGCCTCAAGCTGAGCTGAAAGCCAGTCTTTGCACAGCTGTGTAGTTATTCCCAATAATCTGTGCACAACATCAGGCTCTACTTTTGCGCACATCAGCATTTCTGATACTGTGAACAAGTGAGAAGCTATTGTTAAAGGTCCGCGAGTGCTTACTATGTTAATTGCCTCTCCTATTTCTGCAAGCTTCGGTCTGAAATATTTCTGCAAGTTCAACAGCAGCGGCATAAGTCCGTTTTTACGCGGGTTCGGTAAAGTAAGCGAACTGACCACATCATCTGCATCATCCATATCTGTGATCAATGGATGAGCATTGGGAAGATTTCCGTCAAAGAAGTCGATCTTTATTCCAAATCCCGAAGGTTCGGTCACCATCCCGTATTCCGCCCACCAGTCGGGTAAAAATAATACATCCGGAAAATCTCTCTTGATTTTCATATATGAATTGAACCATTCATCCGGGCGGGCATAAAAATCGATGTTTGAGATACCACAGTATCCCGGCATCCAGGGGCTGTCTACTATCAAGCCTACATTGAGCCCTTCTGATTCTCCTTTAATGATCGACTTGAATAAACTCCATTGCTTACTTGTCATAACTCACTTCATCCCTTCTATACACTTAATCATAATATAATCGCTTAGAGCCGCTTTATTTAAAATCTATTTCTATTGTTTCCATACCTTCAACCTGAAAAGGTCCCGGCGTCGGTTTATTGCCTCTTTGACGTCCAAAATAGTCACTGTCAAAAATAAATGGCGTACCGTCCGGTTTCTCAAACGGCATCTCTGCCTGGATCCCGAATCCAAGAACATTTGTATCTATTATCCGCCCTGCGTTCTTTTTGAAAAGTTTAGAGTCGGTTATATTGAACACGACCTTTTTTTCATCATGATCGATCTTAAAAGTTATTCCGGACTTGCTTTCGATCTTTGCTTTTTTCTCATTCGGGTATGGGACTGCGTTGTTAAAGTATACATTGTCTTCAAGATAAACAGCAAATTTTTCTTTCTCCCAGCTGTTCGGTTTTGGCTGTAATTCCCATGGCTTCGGATCATCGGGAGAAGGATAATCTGTATAAACAGCAGTGCCGACCGGATATGCCATATATTGCTGTGCTCCTAGAAATCCTTCCGTTTCCTCGACCTGTTGATTTCCAAAGAATGAACGTCTTATGGCTTTATTCGGTGTTTCGTCGTTTTCCTCGCGAATAAATAAATTGTTATAAAAACGATCATCGCCGCCTGCGAAAAGCATGACTCCGGCAACCGCCGTACTGTGTGGGACGTGATAAGGAGTATAGCGGTTGACTTCTGTTGAAAGAGCTATCTGACCGGCAAATAAGTTGTGTACCATTGCTATTCCCTGCGCCATGTTTTGAAATGACACAGGTGACAGGAAAATGTTATGGTCAACAGTTGTCGGACCGTGACTGACTTCTATGAATATATCAGAACTGTCATTGTCAAAAAACAGATTGCGGGTCACTTGTGTCCCTTGTGCCTGCCAGTCAAGCCAAAGACCGCGGTGAGTACCATGGATAACATTTCCCGAAATAACGGTATCAATGGCTGCGTGTAGTTTTATACCGCCTGTTTCTGCACCAGCAAGCTCGCGCTTATACAGAATATTGTATATATGATTGTTCTCGATTCTGCTGAAAACACACCCCAAATGACCAACTATCCCGGTTTGCCCGCAGTTATAGATAATATTATTTCGCACAATGTGGCTTCCGATGTTATCTTTGCTCCAGTTATTGTTCGCTGCACGGAAAATAACTTCCCGCTCCCGTTGCGTTCCCTGTTTGAATTTCAAGAGGAATGATTCGTTATTCCCTGTGCTTGCGTCTTTTCCTAAGCTTATACCACTGCAGCGCGAGTCGCTGATTTCGTTGTTTTCAATGATCCATCCTTTACTCCAATGAGGTCCGATCAAACCTTCCTGTAGTGCAGTAGGTGGTGCCCACTGTGTTGCAGCCTGCTTCAACTTGAAACCACTAACCGTGATATAACCGCAGCCGGGTTTGTCCGGAAAGAAAACATGCGGACGGACATTGATCTCAACATTGCCTTTTCGCGGGTCTTCGTCATGGAAATTCGCATAAATCGTTGTTTTGATATCATCGACCTCAGAGTACCAAGCATAGACCGAGAACTCAGGTTCACGAGAGCTTTCTGACTTAACAGGACTTCTAACTTTCTTAATATCTGTTGCTTCGTACATAGCACGCCCATCCAGGTACACTTCTCCTAAGTGGAACATGCGGTCATAAACCATCAACCAATCACCGTATATGATTTCATCGTATGGGTTAAAAATGCCGAAGAAGCTATTCGGGATCTCTGTTCGCCATATCTCTCCATCCTTTACCCAATCTGTAATGATCTCCGCACCTGTGATCGTAACATCCTCGCCGGCTGCCGCCCGGTATACTATGCGTTTAGCAGCATTTCCTCCGTTTCGGGGGCGGACCCATTCTCTGTATATCCCCTCATGAACTGTTATCGTATCACCGGGCTGTGCCAGTTTTGCTGCTTTACTGATCGTAAGAAACGGCTGCTTTTTTGTGCCGGGATATAAATTGCTCCCTGACTTTGATACATGATAGTCCATTTACTTACCATTCCTTTCAATAAATCTGATCCACTCTATGTCTATATCACATCCGGGTAAGAACACCAGAGAAACAGTATTTTCACCTTTTATCGTTTCACTCAGATCGAAGCTTAAATTAGAATAATCCCTGGTAGTGTCAACCTCTATCATTGTGCTTACTGTCGTATTTTTTGAATTGGTTGTTAGTATCTGGAATGAATTTTTCCTATCACAACGCAGGTTTATTTCGATCGAACCGGTGCCGTTGTCGCCAAAGTCCATGTCATTATACCCGATAGTAACATTATTTCCGATATTTTCTATCGCATGGGTTTTGACATTAAAGGAGTCGCCATACATGAAGTCATTATCAGCAGCATTCAATTTTTCAAAAGCTTTATTTTGCTTTGTAAACTCGAACCCTCCGATGTGGACCTTCCGGTCAAACACAAAACAAATCGTTTCAATGTTTTTCAGCCTTTTTGGAAGCTTAAATGTTGCTTTCTTATATGTGTTCCAGATCGAGCCCTTATCATATAATGGTGTGCAGAGCAGTGTTCCGCCTTCTCCGGGCATTCCGCATGACCATATTTCAAACGTGAAAGGCTCTCCGCTCATTGCAAAAATTGAAAGTATCAGTTCATCCGAACCAAATGCTCCAAAGTCGATATCAGCAAAACCGATATGGCTCTCGCCAAGACGAAGTGTGGCTACACCGCGTTCATTGCCGTGTGTCAGTTCTTTATTGCTGTGTGTGAATAAACCACCGGTTATGAAGGAGTACGGGTTCAGGAGCGGTTTACCGTAACCGGAAAGTGTCATTTGCATTTGTGTGTATAATGCAATGTGTTGACCTCCATTGTTTATACCACACCGTATGTATATCTCCCCGTCACCGGTTGGAGTAATTACTGCGCTGAGCTTGTCTTCCGCTATATCAAGAAATCCGAGCGGGCTGTCAATACCGGAAATATCGGTAAGTCTCCAGACAAGGTCGTCATATGATGCGTTCTCCGGATATATCGTTGCTCTAACTTCGAATCCGTCAATTCCCAATTCAATTTTCCGTACCGGTATATCTGTTTTATCGATCTCAAAATCGATTTTTAACTCCCCCGATGTATCAGGCTTTACGATCGCCAGTAGTTTACCGTTGAACATTCGTCTGCTGTTTGTTTGATATTGGTCATAATCGGTGGAGTCTCCGTTATCCATGCCTGATATAACACCGTTTTCAATGATTATATTTACGCGGGCATTTGCATTTTCGACAATGTTACCATCCTTGTCTAAAGCAGATATTTCATAGAAAATCAGGTCTCCGATCATCTCCGGTTTTACATCAAGTTTTACTGCATCACCGAATGAACGGCGTTCGGTCCTTGCGACTTCATTACCGTCATTATCATACGCAATACCGGCCAGTATCCCCGGTTCATACGGTACCTGGAAATTCCCGGTCAACTTTAAGTCGGCCTTATGATCTACCTCAAGAAAACCCAGAGATTTATTGTTCAAAAACAACTCAATTTTTGGTGCATTAGAACATATCCGAACGTCTATGATCTGACCGGGTGAAAAATCCCAATATGGGAAAATGTGTACAAAGGGGTCTGTTTTGTGATCAGTCCATGCAGATTTGTAGATATAGTAGGAATCCTTCGGGAAGCCTGCCGTATCGATTTGCCCGAAATATGAGTTTTTTGTATGATAGGGGGTCGGTTCACCAATGTAATCAAAACCTGACCAGAGGAATTGACCCGGCGAGAAATAAGCATCTCTGTCGTCCGTTATGCATTTTTCATAGCTTTGAGCACCCCAGCTGGTGCGGCTGTTTCCCAGAGCAGAGCATTGAATATCATCATCGTGTAAGAATCCTTTACTCAACGGGAAATGATACACTCCCCTGCTTTGAACGATCGAGGCTGTTTCTCCGCCATATATCACCCAGTCGGGATGATCCCTGTGGTGGTCATGATAGAGTTCTTCTGCATAGTTATATCCAACCAGTTTAATTATATCTGCACATTTTTGAGTGTTTTCCCACGGCATATAGTTGGAAGAAAAAGTTGCGGGTGCATGATCTTTCGGGTCATGCCTTTTTACCAGATCTAAAAGCATTTTTAATGTTGTGCTGCTTGATTCATAATCGGCATGGGTATCATATATTTCGTTTCCTATACTCCACAGGATCACTGACGGACAGTTGCGGTCCCGCCGTATCCATGATGCCATGTCCTTTTCTATCCACTCATCGAAAAAGCGGGCATAGTCGTATTTGGTTTTGGGCAGCCTCCACATGTCCAGGATCTCTGACATCACAAGAAATCCCATTTCATCGGCTAACTCCATAAATGCCTGCGCGGGTGGATTATGCGCAGTGCGAATTGAGTTTACACCCATGCCGTGCAGGATGTTTAGCTGCCGTCGCGCAGCATCCCGGTCAAATGCTGCTCCCAGAGCTCCGAGATCATGATGCTGGCAAACACCGTTCAGCTTGACTCTGCGACCGTTTAGAAAAAATCCATCGTCTGTATCAAATCTGATTTCACGTAAACCGAAACGTGATACAACAGAATCAGTAACATTACCGTCGATGAGCAGTTCCGATTTGAGATAATAGAGATAAGGGTCATCTATGTCCCACACTCGTGGATTTGATATTGTTAAACCATCTCCCTCGCAGGATTGGTCATCTTTCACAAGGCTGTGGTGGATTTCATGTGACAGGGTACCGTCTCCTGTAACAACTTCCGCATCTACTTCGACGATCCATGTCCCGTCGTTTTGTTTGCGAGGTGTTATATATATGCCGTCTGAAACGAAATGAGCTGCATTTTTTACTATAAGAAATACGTCCCTGTAGATACCTGCTCCGGTGTACCATCGTGAACATGGAGATTGGTGATTTACCTTTAGGAGTATAGTGTTTTCACTGTCAATATCAAGGAAGTCCGTGATCTCAAATTCAAAAGCCGTGTAACCATATTTCCATACTCCGGTTTCATTATCATTTACGTATAATGTATTGTCCATCATCACGCCGTCAAAGCGAATAAAAATACGCTTTCCCGCAAGAGATGGGTCAGCGTAAAAGGCTTTTTTATAAAAGCCTGTGCCGGTTTCATATAGATCATGTGTATTACTTATAAGCCAATCATGAGGTATGCTGACAGGTTTGTAATCATCCTGACCGTTCTTGGAAAAGAGCCATCCATCGTTAAAAAGCTGCATATACACACCTCATATTTATGACATTTTAAGGGGCTGGTGCTAATAACAGCATCAGCCCCTTATCATTGCGTTAGTTATTCGGACTTATCGTTTTACAATGTATTTGCGAACTTTTTATTCACTATCCGGGAGCATAACGGCATCGCCGAATACTCTTTCCCAAATAGCTTGACGCTCATTGATTACAGCCGTGCCATAGCGTGATAGAAGCTCATTCATTTCTCTATCATATACAGCGTCAAACTCTTCTACGGAGGCAGCTATTGATCTAATGAACACAGCATTACCCATATCTGTTAAATCTGTGATGCCTTGTTCAGCTTCGATCGTAGCCGGGTTGCCAATATGGTTCTCACGAGTTCCGTTTGATTGAACAGCTCTTGCTTTTTCGATCAAGCGGGGTTGAACGCCTTCATATCCAAGCGCTGCTGTTGCTGCTTCGATTTCTGCACTTACAACAGGCTCGAGACTGAGTCCGCCCGAATGGGTGGTGATCGCTATGTCGTGGTTTCTTCCCGATCTCATACGGTACGGGCTTGCCTGATCATCGATTGCTATCGGTCTGTATGCACCATTTGCCAGCACTTCGTGATTGATGCCTTCCCAACCGAGTTGGAGTACAAATCTGATCTCAGGTCTGCTGATCATATCAAGATATAAGAGTGCTGCGATCGGCTCTGTGCTTGTTGCAGGAACGAACATGCCACGGTCATTACCGGGTCCGAGAAGCTTGCGGTAGACACCTGCGTCGTTTTTGAATGTATCGACTGCAATATAGTTCGCATCATCTCCAAACTGAGTGTTAAGGTTGCCGTTCCAGCCATTTAGGCCATCGCGGTAAGGCTGGTCGAAGCTATGCGAAGCAATTGCTCCGACAAAGCCTGCTTTGATAAAGTTATCAGGTGTATCATCGCCGGTTCCGAAAAGTGCAAAGTCAGCGTGAATAAGTCCGTCGTTGAACCATTTATTCAAGTAACGGATTGCTTCTTTTATACCGGGATAGAAGAAGTTTCTTTCACCACCCCAACCATAGACAT